>Ga0209588_1000039_pt1 | contig 61088 bp, 55 predicted proteins | sample Rivendell_Oct201_10_FD_188351 | JGI IMG/M metagenome (GOLD analysis project Ga0209588, IMG submission 188351) | Vadose zone soil microbial communities from the Eel River Critical Zone Observatory, Northern California, USA -... | ecosystem: Host-associated > Plants > Roots > Rhizosphere > Soil ...
CGTCGCGACGGCCTCTGATCGCCTCGCCGACCCACTCTTCGACCAACCCCGAGCCGTACATCTCGGCAGTGTCGATGTGGGTCATCCCGATGTCGAGCCCGCGGCGCAGTGCGGCGACGGCTTTCTTCTTGTCGACCCTCTCCAGGTTCCAGGTACCTTGCCCAATCACCGGCACCGGCACACCGAGCGGCCCGAAAGTCCGTCGTACCATCTCGATTACCTCGAGTCTCGGCACTCCTGCTTAACCGCGGTCAGCAGCTCCTGGAGCGTTACTGGCTTCCGCAGAAATCCCACCGCGCCCATGTCGCGCGCCGTGTCGCTGGCGCTGCTATGAGCAGTGAGCACGATCACCGGGATCGAGCTGAGAGCCGGGTCTGCCGTTTGAGCCTTGCGAAAGGCCCACCCGTCCATTACCGGCATCATCATGTCCAGCAAAATGATGCAGGGCTTGGCCGCACTCGAGCGCAACAACTCGAGGGCTTCCCTCCCCTGGCTGGCGCCGATCGTTTGATAACCGTGATCCTCGAGCGCTTCGCGCACCGAGTCTCGGACATCGCGATCGTCCTCGACGATCATCACGAGTCTGTTGGACCCCTCAGCTTCCAAGCCTAGCGGCCTCCTGCGCCCGTGGATTGTGCTCGTCCGCTGAGGGCGCCTCGCGTGGCAACATCACGATGAATGTGGTTCCGACGCCCGGATGCCCAACGATTTCGTTGGCCTCATACTGCTTGATCGCTTTAGCACCATTGTTCCAGCTCCGAACATTGCCCTCGCGATCAAGCAGGAAAATGGCATAGTCGCGCACATGCTCCAGAAGTGCACGGGCCTCTTTCAGAGTCTCGACGTGAATCTCGCCCAATCCGGGTTCTGTTCACAACACGTCAGATCGTTTCCCGGTTTACTAGGAAGGCCCGGCAATCCGATTGCCCCCGGGATGCTGTTGCCGGTCGGGGGGGAATAGAGGATAGCGTCCCACAATGTCGCCCGGAGCCTTGAGTGGAATTCGAGTGCTGGAAGTCGGCAACTTCATGGCCGCGCCCTTCTGTACGCTCCAGCTTGCGGATCTCGGCGCGGACGTGATCAAGGTAGAGAACCCCGACGGCGGCGATCAGACACGCGCCAGCGGGCCCTTCGTGGATGGCGAATCGTCTCCGTTCATTCGCCTGAACCGAAACAAGCGATCGCTCGCGCTCGATCTCAAGAAGGCAGAGGGCAAGGAGGTCTTCCGGCGCTTGGTGCGTCGCGCGGACGTGTTGGTGGAAAACCTTCGGCCTGGAACCATGACCGACCTGCAACTGGATTGGCCGCGCCTCAGTCGTGAAAACCCGCGACTGGTATACGTCGCAGCTTCGGGGTGGGGACAGGAGGGACCCTATTCGGCAAGGCCTGGGCTGGACATCATGGCTCAAGGCATGAGCGGACTGATGTCGATTACGGGCGAGGAAGGGGGCCGCGCCCCGGTCAAAATTGGCGTGCCGATCACGGATCTCACGTGCGCGCTGTATGGGGCCATTGCCGCGTTGGCAGCCCTGCGTGTGAGGGACGCTACCGGCCGCGGGCAATTCATCGACGTCTCTCTGTTCGAGTCCGGTGTCTCGCTCGCCATTTGGGAGGCGGGGCGTTACTTCGCGACCGGCGAGGTGCCGAGGCCCCTCGGCTCCGCCCACCAAACTTCCGCGCCATACCAGGCATTACGGGCGAGCGACGGGTTCTTCACCATTGGTGCCACCACTTCGCGCAACTGGGAAGCCTGCTGCGACGTGCTGGTGCTCGGTCATCTCAAAGAAGATCCAAGGTTTCGACAAAACCACATGCGCCACCAAAATCGACGTGAGCTGATTCCGCTTCTGGAAACCGTGACCCAGACCCGAAGCGCGAGCCATTGGGTCGAGGTGTTGAGCGCAGCCGGCGTTCCCTGCGGTCTGATTCAGAAATACGACCAAGTCTTCGACGACCCGCACCTGCGCGCGCGCGGTTTCTTCAAGGACGCCCCCCACGCCAAGCTCGGCCCGGTGAGACAGATCGGCTCACCGATGCGGCTTTCGGAGACGCCCGCCCAAACGTTCCGAGCCGGACCGCTGCTCGGCGAGCACTCCGCGAAGGTGCTCGAGGAAGTTGGTTATTCTCCGGATGAAATTCGCCGGCTGGAGCAAGCGGGCATAATTCGGCAGTCGCAATGACCGATCCACAAGAAACTCTCTTCGAAGTCCGGGATGGCGTGGCCTGGTTGACGTTCAATCGGCCCGAGGCGCGCAACGCGATGACTTTCTCGATGTACGCGCGGCTTGAGGAGCTGTGCAAGCAAGTCAACGATGACGATTCGGTACGGGTGATGATCTTGCGAGGCGCTGGCGGCAAGGCATTTGTATCCGGAACGGACATCTCGCAGTTCCGCAACTTCAGCACCCGCGAACAAGCGCTCACCTACGAGGCCACGATGGATCGGGTGTTTAATGCGCTGGAAGACGTCGCCGTGCCGACGATTGCCGCGATCCAGGGTGCTTGCACTGGCGGCGGAGCGGGGATCGCTGCGGCGTGCGACTTGCGAGTCGGTGCGCCCTCGGCGCGATTCGGGTTTCCGATTGCGCGCACCCTGGGCAATACGCTTTCTACTCGTAACTTTTCCCGCCTCGCTGGCTTGATTGGCGTTGCCCGGACCAAAGAGCTGATTCTCTTGGCGAAGCTCATGGACGCAGAAGAGATGAAGAGCATTGGCTTGCTCAATGAGCTGACCAGCGAAGAAAATCTCTACGCTCGCGCGGAGGCAATGGCCCGGACGCTGATCGAGCACGCCCCAGTTACGCTGCGAACCACGAAACAGGTCCTCAACCGGATCTTGCGCCACTGGCAGCCGCCTTCGGATTCAGCGCACGTAATCGAGGCGTACACCAGCGGCGATTTCAGAGAAGGCGTGGAGGCGTTTCTTTCCAAGCGAAAACCGCGCTGGCAAGGTAAGTAGAGGCAAATATGGGTTTCCGAAGCGGTCGCCATTTCCTTCAGATCCCCGGACCGACCAATCTACCGGATCAGGTCCTCCGGGCGATCGATCAACCAATCATCGATCACCGCGGTCCAGAGTTTGCGGAGCTGGGGCGGCAGGTGCTCGGAGGACTGAAGAAGGTCTTCCGGACCTCGGGGCCGGTGATCGTCTTTCCATCGTCTGGAACCGGAGCCTGGGAGGCGGCTCTGGTGAACACGCTGTCACCCGGCGATCGAGCGTTGATGTTCGAGACGGGTCATTTCGCCGCGCTCTGGCGCGCGATGGCCCAACGCCTCGGCCTGGACGTTGAATGGATCCCCGGTGATTGGCGCAGGGGAGTTGATCCAGCTCAGCTCGAGGAGCGCCTCAAGCGAGATCCGCAGCACCAGATCCGCGCGGTCTGCGCGGTGCACAACGAAACCTCAACCGGCGTCACCACTCGAATCGGAGAGCTGCGTTCCGCGATTGACTCGGCGAAGCACCCTGCCCTCTTTCTGGTGGACACCATTTCTTCCCTCGGTTCGATCGACTATCGGCACGACGAGTGGCGCGTGGATGTGACCGTGGGAGGCTCCCAGAAGGGCCTGATGTTGCCTCCCGGTCTGTCGTTCAACGCGATTTCGGCCAAGGCGCTGGAGGCCTCGCGCCGGGCAGGGTTCAACCGAGCCTACTGGGATTGGGCGGCGATGCTCGAGGCCAACCAAACGGGCTATTTCCCGTATACGCCGGCCACCAACCTGTTGTTTGGCCTGCGCGAATCGCTCCGGATGCTCGAGGAAGAAGGGCTGGACAACGTCTTTGCCAGGCACGCGCGGCACGCCGAGGCCACGCGAATCGCCGTGCGAGCCTGGGGCTTGGAGCTCAACTCGATCGATCCCCGCGAGCACTCCAGTTCCTTGACCGCGGTGCTGATGCCTGCCGGACACGATGAGGCAAAGCTCCGAGCCGTGATTCTCGACCGCTTCGATATGTCCCTCGGCCAGGGCCTCGGAAAAGCCAAAGGCAAACTCTTCCGAATCGGACATCTCGGCTATTTCAATGACTTGATGCTATGCGGCACCCTCGCCGGCGTGGAGATGGGGCTTCAAGTGGCGGGAGTTCCGTCGCGAACCGGGGGCGTTACTGCGGCAATGGAGTTTCTCGCAGGTCACAAACGATGAAATACATTCGATTGGGACGCAGTGGTTTGTTGGTGTCGCGACTTGCTCTGGGGTGCATGAGCTATGGCACGCCGAAGTGGCGCCCCTGGGTTCTATCCGAGGCCGACTCGATGCCATTCTTCCGCCGAGCGATCGAGGCGGGAATCAACTTCTTCGACACCGCGGATATGTATTCCCTCGGAGTTAGCGAGCAAGTCACCGGCAAAGCCTTGCGAGAATACGGCCGACGCGAGGAGTTGGTGATCGCCACCAAGGTCTTCTTTCCCACCGCCGATGGCCCCAACCGGCGCGGCCTTTCGCGCAAGCATATCTTCGAAGCTTGCGACGCCAGCCTGAAGAGACTGGGGACGGACTACATCGATCTCTATCAGATTCATCGCTTCGACCCGGAAACGCCGCAAGAGGAGACGCTGGCGGCCCTCGATCAGTTGGTTCGCACCGGGAAGGTCCTTTATCTCGGAGCCAGTTCCGGTCCGGCCTGGAAGCTGGCCGGGTCGCTCGCGCTCGCGGACCGGCACGGCTTCGCGAGATTCATCTCGATGCAAAACCACTACAACCTCGTCTATCGGGAAGAGGAACGGGAGATGATTCCGCTTTGCCAAGCGGAAGGGATCGGCACCGTGCCCTGGTCTCCGTTGGCGCGGGGCCTGCTCGCCGGCAAGCGGAAGTCGCGCGAGGACAAAACCGTCAGCCCCCGCGCGAGCTCCGATAGCTATACCGACGAGTTGTATGATCAACCGAGCGATTGGGACGTGGTCGAGGCGACCTCCGCAGTAGCCGCCAAGCGCGGGGTCCAGCCTTCCGAAGTCGCCTTGGCCTGGCTGCTATCGAGACCGACCGTGGCCGCGCCGATCATCGGCGCTACCAAGCTCGAGCATCTGGAGGCCGCCATTCGCGCGTTGGATCTCGAGCTGAGCGCCGAGGAGAAATCCCAGCTCGAGAAGCCCTATCGGCCGCACCCAGTCAAAGGCTGGATCTGAGCGGCGATAGCAGTAACGATCGTACGCGCTGGCTCGTATAAGCAGCCGAGGTTATGAGAGATGATGACCAGGCGATCGATGCTGCTTGGAGGATTGGGGGTATTTGCGATGAAACCCGCTGAAGCGGCGACCCATTACGAGGTGGAAAAGACGGAGGAGGAGTGGCGCAAGCAGCTTTCTCCCGCCGCGTACCACGTCCTGCGCGAGCACGGGACGGAGCGCGCTGGGAGCAGCCCTTTGGCGAACGAACACCGCCAGGGAACGTATCAGTGCGCCGCCTGCGGATTGCCTCTGTTTTCCTCTGAGACCAAGTTTGAAAGCGGCACGGGATGGCCGAGCTTCTGGGCGCCCCTGGAGGGAGCGATCGGAACCACCAAGGATCGCAGCTTCTTGATGGTTCGAACCGAAGTGCATTGCCGCCGCTGCGGAAGTCACCTGGGTCACGTGTTCAATGACGGACCCGCTCCGACCGGGCTGCGCTACTGCATGAACGGCATTTCGATGACCTTCACACCCAAATCCTGATGCTCCGCTTCTGCGCTCCAGCCCTGATGGCGCTTTTAGTCCAGATGCTTCCAGGGAGCGCCGGCGCCGCCGACGCTGGTACGTCCCAGCTGGCAAAGGCGACATTCGCAGGAGGCTGCTTTTGGTGCATGGAGAGCCCCTTCGAGTCTCTGGATGGCGTGGTTTCGGTCACCGTCGGCTATACCGGCGGCACCAAGGTGAATCCAACCTACGAGGAAGTTTCCGCCGGCGGAACCGGGCACGCCGAGTCGGTCGAGATTGCGTACGATCCGTCGAGGATCTCCTACCAGAAACTGCTGGACATCTTCTGGCACAACATCGATCCGCTCACGAAGGACGCGCAGTTCTGCGATCACGGTCACCAGTATCGGTCGGCGATCTTCTTTCACGATCCCACGCAAAGGAAGTTGGCCGAGGAGTCGAAGGCGGCGCTGGAAGCATCAGGACGATTCAAGCAACCGATCGTCACTGAGATTACGCCTGCCTCGACCTTCTATCGGGCCGAGGAGTACCACCAGCACTACCATCAAAAGAACCCGGTGCGGTATCGCGTCTATCGGTTCAGCTGTGGGCGAGACCAAAGGCTCCGGCAACTTTGGGGCGACCAGGCGTCCTAAGAGGAAGCTCGTCCGTCGTCGCTTCCCAGCTTGTGCAGAGCGTCGCCGGTGAGGCGAAAAATCCTCCATTCGTGCATCAGAACGGCGCCCAGTCCGCGGTAAAACTCGATCGCCGGCTTGTTCCAGTCCAGCACCGCCCATTCGAGGCGACCGCACGCTCGCTGCACGGCGATCCGCGCCAGCTCTCGAAGCAGCGCCCTGCCGTGGCCCTTGTGTCGGTAAGGGGGACGAACGAATAGGTCTTCCAAGTACAGCCCTGGCCGGCAGAGAAAAGTGGAAAAGTTGGAGAAGTAGAGCGCGAAGCCGACTACCACGCCGTCCTCTTCGGCAATCAACACCTCGGCTCGCGGCGTAGGGCCGAACAGTTGCTCGCGGAGATCTGCCTCTTTCAACACCACTTCGTGGGATAGCCGTTCGTACTCCGCGAGCTCTCGAATGAGCTGCGCGATGTTTGCAGTGTCCTCGATCCGTGCTGAGCGAACCACGGCTGACGTCCTCCCCGTTCGAGCTTCAGCGCTGCTTGCGCCGCTCCAAACCACCAAAAAACACGTTTTCCATCTCCTTGACCAGCTCCGATTCCGAGATTTCCCCGCCGGGTCGAAACCACTTGTAAATCCACAGCACCATTCCGAGGAAGGCGAAAGCCGCCACCTTGGGTTGAACGCGCCGGATCCGCTGAGCCCGCATCGCCTCCGCGAAAGAGCTCTCGAGAAAACGAACGTATCGCTTTTTGCGAGCATTGATCTGCGTTCGTGCCTGGCCGTGCAGGGTCGCGTGCTCGTGGAGGATGATGATCACTTCCTTCGACCAGCCATGCGTGACCAGAAGGATGTTCTTTTCCATGCAGCGCTTCAGCCGTTCCAAAGGATCGGCAATCGCCATCACCTGGTCGAGCACCTGTTCCTCGAACACGTCCATCCCATAATTCATGATCTCGAGCAGCAGATGTTCCTTGCTGCGGATGTGGTGATAGAGGCCGGCCTTCGTCAGGCCGGTAGCCTCGGCGATGTCCTGGATCGAGGTCCCCTCGTAGCCCTTCTCGCAGATGACTTTCGCCGCAGTCTCGAGGATCTTCTTACGCCTCAAGCCGACGTTTTCAGTTTTGGCATCTTCCGGCATCGCTCGCGACTGATAGGTCAGCTGGCGGGAATGGCGCGGCGGAAACTCTTTGGCAGTGCGTCCAAGTTGGCGAGAAGCTCTGCGGCGCGCGCGGATCCGGTCGCGACCAGGTGCCGCTTGAGCACCTCCACCAGCCGATCGCACGCTGCCTCATCGATCGGCGCCCAGCGCGCGTCGGCGTGCAGCTTGAACTCGAGCGTCCCATCGTCGAGGAGAAAAACCTCCCCCCCGGTCATCCCAGAGCCCACCACCCCGCTGACTGGACCCAGTACGGCTGCGATACCGCCAGTCATGTATTCGAACGCGTACTTGCCCGCTCCCTCACAAACGAGCGTCGCGGCCGAGTTTCGCACTCCAAAGCGCTGGCCGGCCCGTCCCGCGACAAACAGTTCGCCTCCCGTCGCTCCATATGCGGCGGCATTGCCCAGGACGCTTTTGCCACAATCCCCTCCGGAGGGCGGGATCACCGCGATCCGACCTCCGCTCATCGATTCTCCAACGGTGTCGTTGGCGAAACCCAAAAGCCGGAGCTCGAGCCCCGATACCAGCGCAAATCCGAAGCCTTGACCGGCGTACCCCTGGAACTCGAGCGAGGCCGGCTCCTGGAGCTTGACTTCTCCGCGCGCGATCGCGCCGGAGAGCCGCGCCCCGATCGAACGTTCCCGGGTGGTAATCGGTCCACGGTAGCTGACCCGTCCAGACCGACGCGCCTGCTCGAGCAGCCGATCCTCGAGAGAGTCCCGGCCGCAGACCGGACGGGGCGAACCGGGCTCGGCGGCGCCGGCAGACAGATCAACCAAAAGTCCGCTCAGGTCAACGCTGTCGGCTCGCGGGTTGGAGGCGGCGATCTGCTCGAGCAGATCCACCCTGCCTACCAGCTCGGTCGAGCTGCGGAACCCGAGGGCGGCCAGGTAGCGCCGCATATCCTCGGCGAGATTCACCAGGTATCGCTTGACCGCCGCGCGCGCATCGACAAAGCGCTCCTCCTCTGCCGCCACCGGGTCGACTTCAGCGATCGCCAGCGCCGCGCGGGTCGCCGACGTCTTGGGCTGCATCAACTTGCGGGCGTGTTGGTCGTCCCCGGCGGTAATCCCGGCGGGACAGTTTCCTTTGGCGCAGCCGTGGCAGAAGATGCATTGCTCGGCGATGCACAGCGCGGTGCCGAGCGATACTTCGTCCGCTCCCAGCGCCATCAGCTTGAGCACGTCGGCGGCAGTCTTGAGCCCGCCGTCGGCGCGCAACGTCACCGCGTCGCGGATCCCGTTCACAATCAGCGTTTGATGGGCATCGGTCACGCCCAGCTCGAGCGGCAGCCCGGCGTGTTCGATCGAAGATGCCGCTGCCGCGCCGGTCCCGCCCTCGTAGCCGGAGATCGCAATCACATCCGCACCGGCCTTGGCCACTCCTGCCGCAATCGTTCCCAGGTCCGAGACCGCGGGGCACTTGACCGAGATCCGCGCGCGCGGGTTCACCGCTCGTAGGGAGTAGATCAGCTGCGCGAGATCCTCGATCGAGTAGATATCGTGGTGCGGTGGGGGCGAAATCAACGTCTGGCCCGGTCGGGTCCGACGGATCGCGGCGATCTCCGCGGTCACCTTGTGTGCGGGAAGATGGCCTCCTTCCCCCGGCTTGGCGCCCTGCCCGATCTTGATTTCCAGCTCGTCGGCATTGACCAGGTACTTGGCGTCTACTCCGAAGCGGGCGCTCGCCACCTGGCGAATCTTCGAACGGCACTCCTCCCAGACTCCTCCACGGTTGCGGCGTTCGTCCTCGCCCCCTTCGCCGCAATTGGACATTCCGCCGAGATCGTTAAAAGCCGCCGCAATCGCACGATGAGCGGTCCGGTGAAGCGCGCCGTGAGACATCGCCGCGCCGCGAAGGTGCCGGCCGATGAGCTCCGGCACGTCGGTGACTTCGGAGACCGGGAGTTGTCGCTCCGGCTGCTGTTTGAAGCGCAGTACGTCGCGAAGGTAGACAGGCGGGTTGTCTTCGACCAGCCGGACGAAGCGGCTCCACGCGTCGGGGTTGCCGCGAGCCGCTTCTTGCAGCCGCTGCCAGATTTCTTTCCGATAAACGCCCTGATCTTCGGGGCGCCGAATCGATCGCTCCTGGGCGCGCGCGTTCAAGTCATCGGCAATGTCGCCGAGATCGATCCCGCCGACCCTCGACAAAATCCCGGGCAGATAGAATTCCACCAGGTCAGGCGAGATGCCCACCGCTTCGAACAATCTCGCTCCGCGGTAACCGTCGATCGAGCAAATGCCCATCTTGGACATCACCCGAGAGAGCATTCCGTCGAGCGCCCGTAACAGGCGCGGCGCCGCATCGGCGATGGCCGGCTCGTGCTCGCTGGGGCCGCAACCTACCTGAACCAGAAGCCAGGGGCAGACGGCGGTCGCGCCATTGCCGATCAGCAAGGCAATGTCGTGACCCTCGGCGACCTCGCCGCTGTCCGCGATTACCGAACAAGCGCGGCGAAATCCCTGTTGCGTCAAGGCATTGTGCACCGAAGCGACCGCCAACAGAATCGGCAGCGGGATCCGTCCAGTCTCGGTCCGCACCCGCCGATCGGAGAGGATCAGAACCGTCGCGGTCTTCGCGCGCACCGCCTGCACCGCGGCGCGGCCGAGCTCGGAGAGCGCGTTGGTGATCGACCGGGCACTCGTCGGTCCATCGCAGGTAATGTCCAGGACCATCGCGGCTGGCAAAGAGCTTGCCCCTTCAATTGCCGCCAGCTGGTCCGGCGCGAGAATCGGCGAGTCGAGACGCCACTCCGGGTGGACGTCATAGACCGGAAGGTCCTCGTGTGCGTCTGGAGCCGGGCCCAGGTGGACGCTGAGATCAAACGCCCCGCCCTCCCGGATCGGATCGATCGGCGGGTTGGTGACCACCGCGACAATCTGCTTGAAGTAGCGCGAAAGCGGCGGGCGAGATTGCGAAAACAGCGCCAGCGGGCGGTCGTAGCCCATCCCTACAATCGGCTCTTTGCCTTCGAGCGCCATATGCCGAACGGTCTTTACCCGATCGCCCGTCCAGCCAAACAGAGCCAGCAGAGACTCTGGCGGGGCAGAGACCGGGCGCGAGCTAATATTCGGAACCCGGCGCAACTCACGTTCGGCCAGCTCGTACGTATTCAAACGAGTCGATGTGGCGACCCGACGCCGTAGCTCGGTCGGCGTCCAAAACTTGTTCTCCTTCGGAAGAAACGCGATCACCTCACCCGGATCGAGCTGACCGGTCGCAGCGATTTCCTCGAAGGGAACCGCTACGGCGCCAATCTCGCTGGAGATGATGAGCCGCCCCGAAGCGGTCCGCACGTAACGCAGCGGACGCAGTCCCATCCGATCGACCGCGGCGACCACCGTCTGGCCGTCGTAAGCGACGATTCCCGCCGGCCCCTCCCACGCGGCAATCGTTCCGAGCGCACGCTGGACACCCTTCGAGAAGCGAGCCTCTGCGCTATCCTCGGCAGCGAACTCTCGCCAGGCGGCCGGCATCAGCCGCAGGATGGTCTCCGGGAGTGAAACACCGTGGCTGGTGAACAACTCGACTGCGCGGTCGAGGTCCGCCGAATCGCTTCCCAGCTGCATCAACACGCCGCCCAACGAGAGCTCTCGTTCGAGGCTTGCGATCGCGCTCCGATTCGCCTTGATGGTGTTGATTTCGCCGTTGTGGGCAATGATCCGAAACGGTTGGGTAAGGGCCCAATTGGACAGCGTGTTGGTGGAATATCGCCGGTGGAAGAGCACCACGTCGGCGATCAGCTCGGGATCCCGCAGGTCCGCGTAGTAGCGTTCGAGCTGCGGACCGGTAGCGAGCGCCTTGTAGATGACCGTCCGGGGCGAGAAGGAGACCACCGTAATTGCTGGAAATTGCCGCTCGATTTCAGCCTTCACCCGGAAATAGGCGATCGACAAATCGCTGGCCGGTAGCATCCCCTGACCGATTAAGGCCTGCCAGGGGTCTCGTTGCGCCTGCCGCGAGCGGGCGCCGAGCGCCGAAGCATCAACCGGAACATGCCTCCAGCCCAGTGGAGACAGTCCGTGTCTGCGCAGCAAGCCGTCGATCCGCGCCTGAAGCGGGGGGACGTTGGCGCTCTCGCCAAACGGAAACGAGAACACCCCAATCCCAAGCTGATCCTGCTCCGGCAGCCGCTTGCCCGGGCTCACGAAGCGCTCAAAAAAGCTCCGCTCGGTAGTGAAGAGCAGCCCCGCTCCATCTCCGGTGTCGTCGATGGTCCCACCGCGGTGCTCCACACAACCCAGTCCAGCCAGTGCGAGCTCAATCAACTCCCTGGAGGGACCCGAAGGGTCGGCGATCGCTCCGACTCCGCAGCCGCCCCTTCCGGGATGAAGCTTCAGCCGATCGGCGATCCGCTGTGCATCGGCCTCAGCCCGTGAAACCCTTTGCATCCTGTTCGCGCCTCCGTCAACGCGCGAGGACGCAACCATAACTAAGTTGTCCCCCCGATTCCATGCTTGGTTAGCGAACCGTCTCGGCCTGCACGGCGGTCGGCTCGGCGCCATAGGCACCGGTCGCTCGAGCCAGCGGGCGCAACACCCCGCCCCATACCGCCAGCCACAGCCCTGCCCACAACACCAGGAGAACCGTTACCTCGAACAGCAGTCTCACCCCCGGATGGGCAAGCGGCTGAAATCGGGCGACCGAGCCTCGAATCTTAAAAGGTTGCATTGTATTCTCCTAACCATCAAAATGGCCTTTGACAGTTACAACGTAATGCCTTACCTTCTAACCTGTCAAGTGGAGTTTGAGGGTTATGGGAGCTCATAAGAAAACCGACCAAGAATGGATATTTGAACTTATCGGGGGTCGCCTGTGCCTGGAGTTCGTCAATACCGTCAGCGGTAAGCGCGGGATCAATCCGACTGAGCGGCTTCACGACTACCGGAATCTGGTCTCCTGGAGCCGCCAGGTTGGCATCTTCGACGAAAGCGAGGTCAAAGGCCTGCTCGCGCAGGCTCAACAATCTCCAGAGCAAGCGGAAAGAGTCTACAGAGACGCGATCGATTTACGGGAGGCCCTTTACCGAATCTTTACTGCGGTGGCCGAGCAGCGCGAGCCGCAGGCGGGCGATCTCGCCATTCTCAACACCGTCCTGGCCCGCTCGCTTGGGAGTCAACGGTTGACTTTTCAGAATGGGCGTTACTGCCTTGGCTGTTTGCGAGGGGAAACCGATCTCGACTGCATGCTCTGGCCGGTTGCGAAATCCGCGGTGGACCTCGCCACTTCCGAGGAGGAGCTCAAGCGGGTGAGGGTCTGCGAGGCGACCGCCGACGATCGATGCTCGTGGTTGTTTCTGGACGAGACTCGCAACCGGACCAGGCGCTGGTGCAGCATGAAGGACTGTGGAAACCGCGCGAAGGCACGGCGCTTCTACCATCGTCACCACGCCACCGGCTCGTAATCTACTGCGCACATTTTCGCTCCGCTGTATTCTCCGCGACCTGCACCTGGGTGGAGGAGCGTGCCATGGACTTTTCCCGACGTACCTTCCTGGCGGCAAACGGTGCTGCCCTTGGCGTTTCACTGCTTCCGTCGAAGCTATTGGCCGCGGTGGAAGCCCGGACTCCCGCAATGCCGCGCCTCGACGACTGGCAGAGCGTCCGACGGCAATTTCGCCTTTCTCCCCAATATCTGCATTTTGCAGGGTTTTTCATCGTTTCCCATCCGGAACCGGTCCGTGCCGCGATCGATGGATTTCGCAGAGCGATCGACGAGAACCCGTTTCTGACCGTCGAGCAGGGGATGTTCGAATTCGAATCGCCACACAAGAGCCTCACTCGAAAAGTGCAGGAAGACATCGCCCCCTACCTCGGCGGCCGAGTGGAACAGATCGCGTTGACGGACAGCACCACCGCCGGTCTGGCGCTCGTCCACCATGGACTGTCGCTCAAACCGGGCCAAGAAATTCTGACCACCGCGCACGATCACTACTCGCATCACGAGTCGATTCGGCTATCGGCCGAGCGCAGCGGAGCCTCTGTTCGCCGGGTCGTCCTCTACGATGATCCCAGCCGCGCCTCGGTGGACGAAATCGTCGGCCGAGTCCGCAGCGCGATTCGACCTGCAACGCGCGTACTCGGCGTCACCTGGGTGCACTCGAGCACCGGAGTTCGTTTGCCGATTCGTCAGATTTCGGACGTGCTCAAAGACGTCAACCGAGAGCGCGGCGAATCCGATCGTGTGTTGCTCGTCGTCGACGGCGTGCATGGGCTCGGCGCAGTCGACGAAACGGTCGCGCAGATGGGATGTGATTTCTTTTGCGCCGGGACCCACAAATGGATGTTCGCGCCGCGCGGCACCGGCCTGATCTGGGCAAAGCAAGAGAATTGGGCACTGCTTCGGCCAGTCATTCCTTCCTTTTCGGACGGCGAGTCGTATGCGGCGTGGGAGCAAAACCGCCTGCCGCGCGAGCCGAACACCGCCAACCGCGTTTCGCCGGGCGGCTTCCATGCGTACGAGCATCAGTGGGCGATGGGAGCTGCCTTCCGGATGCACCAGCGGATCGGTCGGGCACGCATCGCGGAGCGGATCACCTCCCTCAACGATCGCTGCAAGCAGGGCCTGACCACGATCAAGCAAGTGAAGCTCCATACGCCGCGCGAGCCCGCGCTCTCAGCGGGAATCTGCTGCTTCGAAGTCGAAGGTCAGAAGCCCGAGCAGATCGTGAGCAAGCTTCTGGCGCGCAAGATCATCGCCAGCACCAGCCCTTATGCGGTTAGCTATGCGCGGCTGTCCGCCGGGTTGATGAACACGCCCGACGAAGTCGACCAAGCGGTAGCGGCCGTTCGGGCTGCCGCGGTGGCCTAGCGGTCACTTTTTCACGAAGATCGACTTTGGGATCAGGCAGTGCACTCCCTTGCGGATGTCGACCACTTGCGAAATGCGGCAATCCGCCGTCATGGAAGCCAGCCCATAGGCTTCGTCGCGGCTCATCGGAACCATCTTTTGTTCTGAGAAAAAGGCCACCGCTTCCTGGGTCGCGATTTTCATCGCCTGGAGGAGATCCTCATCGAATCCCACGGTGATCCAATGTGTCTTGGTCTCAATCCGAGGCCAGTCGAGCTTCATATCTTTGTGGACGATCGGCTGCAGCTCGATCTCCTTGAACGAGCACTCCATCGCCGTCAGATTGACTTCTCCATTCCCCTGCAAACAGTGCGAGTCTCCGGTCCAGATCAAGCCGCCTTTGAGAAACACTGGAATGAAAATGGTTGAGCCCGCCTGCATTTCGTTGATGTCTAGGTTGGAACCATTCTTCCACGGCCTTAGAGTGCTGGTGCGTCCTTTCGCGTCCTTGATCGGCGGACCCGCCTTTTCCTTCGGCTCATTCGGGTCCACCCCAACCGCCAGTATGCCGGGGAAGGGCTTCAAATCGAGAACGACACCTGGCTTGAACTCTGTGGTGCGCGTTCGCCAATCGAGTTTGTAGAATCGAACGAACCCGGTCGGAAAGTCCGACGCCAGCAGGCCGATCGTGGGAAACTCCTTTCCGGGCAAGTGGAAGTTGGTCCCGACATCCTTTCCCACGATCTTGAGAATCCGGATCTCCATCACATCGCCCGGCTCGGCGCCTTGGACAAAGATCGGGCCGGTTACCGAATGAGGTCCACCCCCCGGATTGTCCTTCCGAAGTTTGACGATGTCCTCGATCGACTTTCCGGGTTGGATTACGTCGTGCGCATGCATCATCGTTTCGATCGAGACCGTGTCACCGGAGTTCACGGTGAGCTTCAGCTTCTCGTTCGGATCGAGCCAGCCCCACTGGACCGTCTCCAGCGTAGCGGGCAACGTGTAATGCTTCCCCTTGGGAGCCGCCGCTGATGGCTTAGCTGCCTTCTCCGCGGCCCATGAAATTCCGCCGAACAACAGACACAACGCGACGAGTTTTTGCATTCCCTCCTCCATTTAGTTGATTCATCCTGAGACAGACTCGTGTCCCACCGACCTACTTACTGTTCGGTCGGGTGCCCGGTCAATCTGCGGACGACTCTGGTCGTGGCGACGCCTGGAAGAAGAGTTTGCTGCTTATGGCACCAACAATCGCGAGCAGTGTCCGCGCTCGCTCGGATGATCGGAAATGCTCCCGCCCCGAGGCACGCACTGGTCCGGCGGCAGCCGCACGTGATGCTCCACATGACTCACCAACAGATCGAACGCGTGTTGCGCGTGCGGTTGGATGAACTCGAGCTGGTCGAAGGCGATTCCGGGCCGGTTCTTGTAGAACTCGATGTGGTTGCCGTTCTGGATTTCGTAGAGGCGGTATTGCGGGGCGTTTTCATGCTCGCCTTCGCGAAGATGTCGCCGCACCGTTTCCGCATACACCCGGGCGTGCCGTTGAATCGGCAGCAATGCGTCGAGCGTCCCTGCCAGGGTGATCAGCGGCCGCTTGATTTGTCCGCTGGTTTGGACGTGCGAAATCCGCTCGTCTACCGCGGTTATCTCGGCCCGCTGATGGAAGTCGTAATTCCCGGCACCGGCTCCATAGGTGTCGTAGGTGAAATCCCACGCCCTCTGGAACAAGCACTGGGTATATTCCCAGTACGAGTCGGAATACAGCTTCCAGAGGGACATCCCTGTGGCATTAAAGATGTCGGGCGGATAACCCGCGGCTCGGATATTGCGCGCCGCTTGACTGTCCGGATCGTACCCGGAAGCAACGTAATCGGGAATGTTCCGGATCGCTGGCGGGAGATCGATCAGAAGGTTTCGCATGTACGTCCCCTCCCAATCGATGCCGCCGCTGAAAAGCTCCGGAGCATTCTCGATCGCGCGGCGGACCTGGTATCCACCGTTTGAGGTGCCGACCGCGTAGGTGTTTTGGGGAGGACGGCCGTAATGCGTTCGGATCGCGCCGCGCGCCAGCCGAGCCGTTTCAATGATGTAATCGGTCCAATCGGTCAAGGTCCTTTCGGGACGGACCGCGGTTTCTGGTCCGAGCGCGTACGGATGAGCATAGATGGCGGAATCGGGGTTGAGCCGGCAGGCGAGAGGATCCGCCGCCGTAGATAGAAAGATGTTCAGGATTGCCTTGTTCTGCGAGGCGTAGGCGTATCCCTGTTGAAGGACGTAATCACTCCACGCGAAATCGCCGTTGTATTCGCTTCGAGTTCCTGAGGCTCCGGCGACGACTGCTCTGCCGTTCCAATCGTTTGGAAATCGGAGCACGAAGCGCGCCTCGCGCCTCGAATCATCCGCGAAGAAGCCCTGCACCTGAATTCCGGGAACCGCTCTGGTGATCGGAGTCCGATCCGGCGGATCGGGCGAGATCACCGTGCGATCAGTGCGAGGAGTGAAAGCGAAAGCGGGCCGGCCCACGATCGAATTGTCCGGCGGAGTCGTTGGCATGGGACGAGGAGGAGCTTCATTGTTGGTGGTGAGATCCTCGCTTTCGAAACAAACGACGTCCACTGCTCGGTCGGACAAGAAAGTCACCAAGGCTTCGCACGCCGGTTGTCCGTAAGCATTGAAACTCAAAGCCATCCCTCCCAAAACTGCCAATACCATCCGTCGAATCATGGTTGCCCCCGGGGCGTCCGAGTAATTGAGTGATCGAGCTTGTGACGCTTCGGGTGTTATGGGCGATGTTCCGCCGGGAGATCAAGTGGCATTCGGTGCTGCCTAGAAGATAGGCGTCTCCACGTAGGTTCCGAATGCCTGCTTCAGTCGAGCTACGATTTCACCGAGCGTCGCGCGAGCCCGCACCAACTCGATCGTGATGGGCATCAGATTCACCCCGGGATGACGGGCGTCCTGCTCCAATTGCGCAAGCAGCCCGGTGACTTTGGCGTTGTCCCTTCGGCGACGCACCTCTTTAACCCTCGCGATCTGGCGCCTTTCGGTGTCGGGATCGATCTTATGGACCTCGATTTCCTCCTTTTGCGGGGGATCCACGTACCGGTTGACCCCTACCCAGGGCTGCTCGCCGGAGGCGCGCTGTCGCGTGGTTTGGTAGGCGGTATCAGCGATTTCACGCTGAAAATACCCCGCCTCTATCGCTTTCACTGCGCCTCCCATCCTTTCCACTTTTTCCAGGATCTCGAACACCTGTTTCTCGATTTCAGTGGTGAGCGATTCGAGGAACCAGGATCCTCCCAACGGATCCACGACCTGGGTGACTCGCGTCTCGTCGGCGATAATCTGTTGCGTTCGTAGGGCGACCTTCATCGCTGTCTCGGATGGGATCGCGTAGGCCTCATCCAGACCGTTGGTGTGCAGCGACTGCGCCCCTCCCAGCACTGCGGAGAGCGCCTGGAGCGCAGTGCGGACCACGTTGTTGAGCGGCTGGACTTTGGTCAGCGTGGCCGCCGCTGTTTGACAGTGGAAGCGCAGGCGCATCGATTCCGCCTTCTTGGCACCGAACCGCTCGCGCATCAGCTTTGCCCAAATTCGACGGGCGGCTCGAAACTTGGCGATCTCCTCGAAGAAATCCTGCTGCGCGATGAAATAGAAGGCGAGCCGCGGCGCAAAAGCGTCCACCGGAACTCCAGCTCGGGTCACTTCCTCGACATAGGTGACCGCGTTGCACATCGTGAACGCCAGCTCCTGAACTGCATTCGCACCTGCTTCGCTGATGTGATAGCCGCTGATGTTGATCGGGTTGTAGCGGGCAAGATTCTCCGCGCAATACACGATCAGATCGCGCACGATCCGCAATGAGGGCCGGATCGGGAAGATCCACTCCTTTTGGGCCATGTATTCTTTGAGAATGTCCGCCTGGACCGTTCCGGAGAGGGCGTTCAAATCGTACCCGCGCGACTGCGCGAGCGCGACGTACATCGCGAGAAGGATCCACGCCGTGGGGTTGATGGTCATCGAAACCGAGATGCGAGTGAGGTCGATATCCTCGAACAGCGCCTCGACGTCGTCGAGGGTGCAAACCGCCACTCCTTCGCGGCCCACCTCCCCCAGAGAGCGCGGGTCGTCCGAGTCGTATCCCATCAGGGTGGGCATGTCGAAATCGACCGATAACCCCGTTTGCCCGTGCTCGATCAGATACCGGAAGCGCCGATTGGTATCCTCGCCGGTTCCATAGCCGGCGATTTGCCGCATCGTCCAGAATCGGCCGCGATACATCGTGGGGTATGGGCCACGGGTGAAGGGGTACCGGCCCGGCAGACCGATTTGGTCGAAATCGCTCGCATCCTCGGGAGTGTAGACGCGCTTGAGCGGCAAGCCGGATAGGGTCTGATACTGCCCCCTGCCTTCTGGCTGACGTTCCAGGAATTGCTTCAGCTCGTTGCGTTCCCAATCTTCGCGGGCGCAGCGGGCGGCTTCGGACTCGGATGACATGAGCGCTCCTCGGTTAATGACTTTCGCGCGACGGACCTACGCCCTTTCGGTAGAGGTCTCGGTCGTCAATCACCCGTCGAGCTTTGAACTCGGTGCGCGGCAGCGCGCCCTCCGGCACCAACTCGAGCACCGGGCGGACTCCGAGCCGCGCCTGAAGCCGTTCGCGCATTGTCTCCTCGACCTGCGCTCGGAGATGCAGATGCGAGTCTGCCAGCTCCGCGCGGACCAGAAACTCGTCCATTGCCTCGCGCCGGGAGACGATGATTCGAAACTCGCCGCCAAAGCCGGCAATCGCACGCAACACGTCCTCGACAGCGCTCGGGTAGATGTTCTCGCCTCGAACGATGAACATGTCGTCGATCCGGCCATACAGGCCATCCGGTAAGCGCGGATACGTGCGCCCGCAGGGACACGGATCATTCGTCCACCGCGTCAAGTCGCCCGAGACCAGCCGGATCATTGGCTGCGAGGTGCGCTCCAAGTGAGTGTAGACCGACGTGCCTTCGCTGCCGTAGGGCACCGGCTGAAAAGTCTGAGGATCGCAAACCTGCGTGTAGACGATGTCCTGCCACAGGTGCATTCCCCGCCGATGGTAGCACTCGCCATTGGTCATCCAGGGCGTCATCTCCGCCATACTGCCCATGTCGATGCAGGCACCGCCGAAAGTCTGCTCGATCAGGCGCTTGGTCGCGGGAATTCCCGCTCCGGGCTCGCCTGAAAAAAAGAGGATCCGAAATCCCAGTGATTTTGGGTCGATTCCCTCGCGCCGAGCTACTTCAGCAAAATGCAGCGCATAAGAGGGCGTTCCGTAGAAAGCGGTGGGCCGGATCTCGCGCGTCCATTGAACCGCCATCAGCGTTTGACCCGAGATACCCGCTCCAAACGGGAAAGCGGTGGCGCCCAGCCGTTCCACCCCTGCCAATGCTCCCCAGGATCCGACATACAGGCTGAAAAACGAGCAGATCAACACCCGATCGAGCGGCCGCAAACCAGCGCCCCAAAGGATTCGCGCGTGCGCCTCTCCAATCCGCTGCCAATCGTCCGAGCTGATCCCGAACACTGTTGGCCGACCGGTGGTGCCACTCGTGCCGTGAATCCGGGCGACCTGGGCAGGATCAATACAAAGGTAATCGCCGAACGGAGGAGCAGCGCTTTGGGCGGCGCGCAGCTCTTGCTTTTGGACCACCGGGAATCGAGGCAAGTCGCTCAACGTCTTCAGCGCGTCGGGCGAAACCCCCGCCCCCTCCCACTTGCGTCGGTAAAACGGGCTGTTTGCCCACGCGTACCGCACCTGGGCAGTGAGCTTGGCGAAGATCAGCCGTTCCTGATCCGCCGCGTCCGCGCACTCGATCTCCGGAAGCCAAAACGGACTCTTGAGATCCGGGCGATAGGCAGGATCGTATCGCGGCGGCCACCGCGACAGATCGATGCCGCGACTGCTCGCGATTCTATCCAGACCGATCGGAGCCATGCTCACTCCGTGGCACGCGAGGCCGCCAGCTCGCGGATCCGCGAGACAATCTGGTCGGGAGGGGTCTCCTGGCCGAACACATCGGCGACGCCCATTCCGCGCAGCTGCTCCACGTCCTCGTCCGGAATCACGCCCCCGACCACTACCGAAATATCCTGCGCCCCAGCGGATCGGAGCAGCTCGAGAATGCGGGGGACCAACGTCAGGTGCGCTCCGGAAAGCAAGCTGACGCCCAGGACGTCCACATCTTCCTGGACCGCGCTGTTGACGATTTCCTCCGGCGTGCGGTGCAAGCCCGTGTAGACGATTTCCATTCCGGCATCGCGCAGCACGCGAGCAACCACCTTCACCCCACGGTCGTGGCCATCCAGCCCGGCCTTTCCGAGAAGGACCCGAATCGTCCGCATGCGCTTGGGGACCTGCGATGTGTCAACCGTCGCCATCTGAGCTGCCTATCGCCACACGCGCTGGTCGGCGATCTTCTTTGCGCCGGCAGCAATTGTGCCGGGCGGGACGATTCGCGCGTCGCCTCGCACTTTGAGCGCTTCTCGCAAGGATTCCTCCAGGCCCGCGATCCAAGCGCTGTCACCGATTGGTTCGGAAACCTCCACCAGATAGGACAGGTGATCGTGGTGCTGATCCCGCGTGATCACCGCTTGGAATCGGGTCACTTGGGAAAACTTCTTGAACACCTCGTCCATCTGCGATCCCCGGATGAACATGCCCTTCACCTTCACCGCGTCCCCTACCCGCCCCAACAGGCCCGTCAGCTTCCGAGCGGTTCGCCCACAGGGGCAGCCAACCTCGGGAGCCAGGGCGCTGATGTCGCCCGGCGCAAACCGCAAAAGCGGATACGTCTTGTCGAATGTGGTGCCGACCACCAGGCCTGGTTGGCCCGGTGCCGCCGGTTGGCCGTTCTCGAGGTCCAAAATTTCCACGATCGCCTCCGGTTGAAGGTGCAGCCCCTTCTTTTCCAGGCATTCGTAGGCGAGCACTCCGAGGTCCGCCGTCGCGTACCCCTGCAACACTCGAATCCCAAAGTCGTTTTCGAGCTCGGCTCGAAGCGACTCGGGCAACATCTCCGCGGTGACAAAGGCGGCCTTGATCTTCAGCGGCGTGCCAAGCTCACGCGCCTTGGTGAGCAGCGTGTAGAGAAAGCTTGGGGTTCCGACGTAGCCGGTCACTCCCATGTCGAACGCGACGCGGACCTGAAGCTCGGTTGGGCCGGTGCCTCCGGGAATGGCGACACAGCCAAGGCTGCGCAACCCCGCGTCCAGCATGAAGCCGCCCGGCGATAAATGGTACGAGAGCGAGTTGTGGACGATATCGCCCGGCTGCAATCCCGCCGCGGCAAAGGCCATTCGAAAACGCCAGAAATCATCCTGCTGCGGCTGCGGAACGTAGTTGGGTCCCGGCGACATGAAAATCCGGCGCAGCTTCGAGACCGGCCCAGACAAAAGTCCGCCGAAGGGCGGATCGGCAGCCTGCAGCGAAGCCAGACTGTCCTTGTAGGTGATTGGCAACTTCTTCAGATCCTCGGGCCCGGCGATGTCGCTGGGTTTCAATCCCAACTCGTCCATCGTCTTGCGCACCCGCGGAGCGTTGGCGTAAGCGCGAGCCACCGTGTCTCGAAGTCTCTCGCCGAGGTAACGTTGTAGCTCTGATGGGCTCTGCATCTCCAATTCAGGATTCAGCACACCGCCCGAACGCAAAGTCGCCATCGTGCACCCTGCCCCGCTACGACAACCATCGCTTGCGGCGCTTGTAGAACTTCAGATCCTTGTACCTCTTTCGGGCCCCCTCTCCACCCCCGAGATAAAATTCCTTCACATCCTCATTGGTTTTGAGCTTGACCGGATCTCCGTCCAGGACGATCCGGCCGTTTTCCATGATGTAGGCGAAGCTCGCGATCGACAGCGCCAGGTTTGCGTTTTGCTCGACCAACAGCATTGTCGTTTTCTCTTCCTGGTTGATCTTCTGAACGATCCGAAAAATATCCTGGACCAGAATCGGGGCCAACCCGAGTGACGGCTCGTCCAGCAGCATCAGCTTGGGTCGAGCGATCAGCGCGCGGCTGATCGCCAGCATCTGCTGTTCGCCTCCGGAAAGATATCCGGCCAATTGCTTACGCCGCTCTTTCAACCTGGGAAAGTAATCAAAGCACAGAGCGTGATCGCGCTTCACCCCCTTCGGATCGCGGCGAGCGTAAGCGCCCATCAGGATGTTTTCGTCGACCGTGAGATCTTCGAATACCCGACGGCCTTCCATCACCTGGAAGATTCCGGATCGGACCACCTTCTCGGGTTCCAGTCCGTCGATCCGCTCACCCATGAACTGAATGTCACCGTCGGTGACTTCGCCGTTCTCGCTCTTGAGCAATCCAGAAATCGCCTTGAGGGTGGTGCTCTTCCCGGCGCCGTTTGATCCGAGAAGAGCGACAATCTGACCCTGCGCTACCGAGAGCGACAAGCCCTTCAACACCAGGATTACGTCGTCGTAGATGACCTCGATGTTATTGACGCTGAGCACCGCTCACTGGGCTAGAGGCCCAGCCACTCTGGTTTTCGAGGCATGTCGTACTCCGCCACTTTCACCAGCTTTCCGCTCTTGACCATGTAGATCGGAGTCTTGGTGGCAGGGCGGTGATCAGTCGGGGTGTAGGTGACCTTGGAAGTTAGCCCTCCGAGATCGAAATCGCGAAGACCTTCGAGCGCCTTCTTCACGCCTTCGCCAGTCAACGCCTTGTCCTTGTCGGCGCGCTTCAAGGCTTCCGACCAGACCAGGACGTACGACCAACCGCGAACGTACAACGCATCGTGCGTATCGTTTGGGTGGTGTTTGAGATGAAAATCATTCAGCCGCTTCATTCCAGGAACGTTCTCGCCGAATGGCACGTGCGGCATCACTCCGGTGACTCCTTCAGCCGCTTCCTTCGCCACGGCCGGCAGGGCTTCGCTGAAGCCATAAGGGTTCGAGCCAAATTTGGTGTTCAATCCAAGTTTCTTGGCATCTTTCAAGATCGTCGAGACGCCAGTGGTAGTGACGTTGATGTAAGCGTATTCGGCCTCTTTCTTTTTCATGTTCAACAGCTGGCTGGTGGCGTCTTGGAAGGCGCCCGGAACGATTTCCTCGTCCACCAGGTCAATTCCGTTCTCCTTGCAGAAACGGCGGCCGGCCTCGATCGGCGCTTTGCCATATGCGTTGTCGCCGTAGAAGAAGGCTACTTTGGGGGCACGGCTCTTGTCCTTCCAGTCCTCCTTCACCCAGCTGAGCCACGCTCGCAGCTGATCCGAATAGCTGGGGGCGACGAAGAAATTGTAGGGCGTCTTGGAGGCATCGGTGAGATGCCCGGAAAAGGAGGCCGACAGGTACGGAATCTTATCTCGGTTGACGAAGTCCTTGAGCGCTTCGGTGTCACCAGTCCCCCACCCATTGATCATGATCACTTTTTCGTCGCCGGTGAGCCGCTTGTAGGCGGCAACTGCCTCGGGAATTTTGTATCCGTAATCGACTTCCACCAGCTTGATTCGCTTCCCGTTGATCCCTCCCCCGTCGTTCACCGATTGCACCGCATCGCGCACCCCCTGGGCGAATGGCTTACCCACGTCCGAGGTGATGCCGGTGAGATCGAAAATGCCGCCTACTTTGACTTCTCCCTGCCCGAAGGCTTCCAAGGAAAGCACCAGGCCGATCGCCACCACGCCGCGGAATGCGAACCGGCGGGTTTGAAGAGATTCCATTGCGGACCTCCATTTTTTGAATTTGCCCCGGACGGCGTTTTGTCTAGTACGAGAAGGGGTAGAGCTTCCAGTAGTTCTTGATCGTGTGCCAGCGGGCCGCCAGTCCATCGGGCTCGAAGATCAGAAAGAGAACGATCGCCAGCCCAAAAACGCCCATTCTCATCGAGGCGAAAAGCTGAACCGTACCGGGGAGAATGCCAGTCAGCGCCCCGGTGACCAGGCGAAGCAGCTCAGGAAGCAAGGTGATGAAGATCGCCCCCAGGATCGACCCCAGGATGCTCCCCAGGCCCCCGATGATAATCATCCCCAGATAATCGATTCCCACCGCCAAGGGAAAGTTCTCCGGGCTGATGATTCGGGCCTGGTAGGCCAAGAGCGACCCGGCAACGCCGACGTAAAATGAGCTCACACCGAAAGACAAGAGCTTGTGCTTGAAAACATTGACCCCCATGACTTCGGCCGAGACGTCTTGGTCCCGGATGGCGATGAATGCCTTGCCCACTTTGGTTCGAAACAGGTTTTTCGCGAACAGCACCAATACCACCGCGACGCTGCCAATCATGTAGAACAGGCTTTTGTCCGAGTCGAACACCAGCGCAAGAATCCGCGCCGGGGGAACGCTGACCCCGTTGACGCCTCCGGTCACCGAGTCCCAGTGCACCACCACGAAGCCGACGATGAAATGCGCGGCGAGCGTGGCCATTGCCAAGTACAGCCCCTTGAGGCGAAGCGAGGGAGTGCCGAATACCATCCCAACCAGTGCCGTGATCAACCCCGCAAGTGGAACCGTGATCGGCCAGGGCAGGTCCCATCTGGCCGCGACCGCGCTGGTGCTGTACGCCCCGACGGCGAGGAAAGCGGCATTGCCCAGGGAAATCTGACCGGTAAAACCCGTCAGGATGTTCAAACCCACGGCTCCGACCACCGCGATTCCGATTCGGTTAATCACGTCCAGCCAGTAATTGGAGGCCACCAGGGGAAAGAGGAAAACCAAAACCAGGAAAGCGCCCACCCACCATCGGGCGAGGGGGGTCTCGAAGATCGCCATGTCCGCGGCGTAGGTGGTTCGAAACTCTCCGCAGCGCATCGCCCGCTCCGTTAGACACGCTCGATGTGAACTTTGCCGAACAACCCGTAGGGTCGGACCATCAGAATCAAAACGAGCGCGACGAACGGCGCAACTTCCTTGACCCCTCCTCCCACCAGCGGATCGAGATAGCCGCCGGAGAGATTCTCGAGGACCCCGATGATCACTCCGCCGACGATCGCGCCCTGGATGCTGTCCAGCCCGCCGAGGATTGTCACCGGAACCACCTTCAAGCCCAAAAATGCGAGCGAGCCGTCGACTCCACCGCGGATACCTCCGAGCAGGATTCCGCCGATCGCCGACACAATTGCAGCGATGCTCCAGGAGAGGGCGAAGATCCGCTTTACCGAGATTCCCATCGAGAGAGCGACCTGCTGGGAGAACGCCGTCGCCCGCATCGCGATGCCCTCTCGCGAGTATCTGAAAAACGCGGAAAAAAGAACCAGCAGCAGCGCCACTGACCCAATGCTCCAGATGTAGCCCTGAGACACCGGCACCGGTCCAAGCATCACCGGAGTGGAGGGAAAGACCGGAGGAAAGGGCCGGGTGTCCGTGCCCCAGATTCCCTGCACCACGGCTCGAAGGATGCTGGAGAGCCCGAGCGTCACCATGATCACCGAAATCACCGGCTCACCGATCAAGGGGCGGAGGATCAGCCGTTCGAGCAAAACGCCGAGGGCCGCCGAGAACACCAAGGTGAGGAAAAACGCCGGCACCAAGGGAACGCGGCCGATCGAGAGAATCGTCAGGCAAACGTACGCACCGAGTACCAGAAACTCGCCTTGGGCGAAATTGATGATCCCACTCGACTTGTAGATGATCACGAACCCGAGCGCGACCAAGGCGTAAATGCTGCCAACCACCACACCGTTGATCACCAGCTGGAGGAAAAAATCCACTAACGGGCCTCGACGTTCAGGGAGCGAACCTGCAAGGTTGCGTTGATTCGGGTCGTTCTGCCGTCCTGGAATTTGATCGTGGTGTCGATCGCAACTTCCGGCTGATCTCCATAGAGCGCCAAAATGATGCTGGCGTAACGCTCCTCCACGAACCGGCGCCGGACCTTCCGAGTGCGGGTAAGCTCCTCGTCGTCGGCGTCCAGCTCCTTGTACAGGAGCACGAATTTGCGAATCCGGGCGGCTGCGGGCAAGGTCTCGTTGACCCCATCAACTTCTTTGGCCAAGAGCTCGTACACCTCGGGCTTCGAGGAAAGATCGGTGTACGTGGTGTAAGAAATTTTTCTCTTCTCCGCCCATTTGCCGACAATCCCCATGTCGATGCAGATCAGCGCGGTCAAGAAGGGGCGGTCCTTTCCAACCACCACCGCCTCCTTGATGTAGGGCGAGAATTTCAGGCGATTCTCGATGAACTGCGGAGAGAATTGGGTCCCATCCGCCAAAGAGAGCACATCCTTGACTCGATCGATCACCACCAGATGGCCTTCCTCGGAGAAGTAGCCCGCATCGCCCGAGTGCAGCCATCCGCCACGGACCGTCTCGATCGTCGCTTGCTCATTCTTGTAATAGCCAGCGAAAACCGAGGGGCTGCGCGACAGGATTTCTCCGGTTTCCGAAATTTTCACCTCGGTGCCGGGAATCGGCAAGCCGACCGTATGGAACCGAATGTCGCGATCCCGATGAATACAGGAAATGCCGCTGATTTCCGTTTGCCCGTAGATTTGTTTGAGTGGCACGCCGATCCCGTGGAAGAAGCGGAACACGTCCGGCCCCAGCGCCGCGCCCCCGGTGGAGCCGGTGCGCACTCGACTCAAACCCAATCGATCTTTCAGCGCCCGAAACAACCCGAGCTTCGCCAGCTCGTATGCCAATCGCCAAGGCAGCGGAACCTGTTTCTGTTTGAAATTCAGATCGGCGACTTTGTGGCCCACCGGCATCAAGGCGCGGTACAGCAGGCGCTTGAGTGGGGACGCGTCCATTACTTTGACCTGCACCGACGAGGCGAGGTTTTCCCAAATCCGCGGTGGCGCGAACATCACATGCGGACCGATTTCCCGGATGTTCTCCATTGCGGTTTCCGGCTCTTCCGGAAAATTGACGGTAAATCCAATCGCCAGCGCGGTGGCAACGGACATCATCTGTTCGCCGATCCAGGCGAGGGGAAGAAACGAAACAAATTCGTCTTTCTCCAGCTTCCGGTCGACCTGATTGAGACTCAACGCCATCGTCAACAGGTTTTGAAACGAGAGCATCGCCCCCTTCGGAAATCCAGTCGTTCCCGAGGTGTACGCAATCAGCGCCAGATCCTCGGCCCGCCCGCGTCGCACGCTCTCCACCCAGTGGTGGGGATTGGCCTCGGCGAATGCGCGACCCTGCGCTGACACCTGATCGAAACTGAGCAACGCCGGATGCCGATAACTCTTCAGCCCGCGCGGATCGCTGTAGATGACGCGCTTTATCTTCGGCAATTTGCCGATCATCCCGAGCACCTTGTCCACCTGCTCCTGGTCCTCGGCCACCACAAATGTCGCGTCGCAATGATCGATCACATAGGCCACTTCAGTGAGATTCGAGTCCTGATACAGGCCCACCGCCGCCCCTCCGTTTGCCTGAGCGGACAGCTCCGCGAACACCCACTCCGGGCGGTTGTCGCCGATGATCGCGACCTTGTCGCCTCGTTGCATTCCCAGCGCAACCAGCCCGAGGGCAAACTCGCGCACCCGGTCGCGGTATTGCGTCCAGGTGAAGGATTGCCAAATCCCAAATTCCTTTTCCCGAAGTGCGACTTTGTCGCCCAGCTGTTCCGCGTTTCGGACCAACAGCTTGGGAAAAGTATTCTGACCCTCAGGGAATTCCATGGGGCTCACGGTCGCGCGAAATCTACCCGCGACGGGTCCTGCCCAAGGTAGGCCATTTGAACGACCGAGTTCTGCTGGACCTCCTCAGGTAGGCCATCCGCAATTAGCTTTCCGAAATTGAGCACGCAAATGTGGTGGGATACATCCATCACCACGCCCATGTCGTGCTCAATCATCAGAATCGTCACACCGCGGTCTTGATTGATATCGAGGATGAACCGCGCCATGTCCTCCTTCTCCTCGGTGTTCATCCCCGCCATCGGCTCGTCGAGAAGGAGCAGCTTCGGCTCCAAGGCCAAAGCCCGCCCCAGCTCCACTCGCTTTTGCAGGCCGTAGGCCAGCGTTCCGACCACCTTCTTCCGGATGCTCTGAATCTCCAGAAAGTCGATGATTTCTTCGACAATCCTCCGTTGAGCGATCTCCTCGCGCTGTCCCCAGCCGTAATAAAAGCCGCCCCTCAAAATGCCGCTTTTTTGATGACAGTGACGGCCGATCAATAGGTTGTCCAACACCGTCATTCCCTTGAACAGCGCGATGTTTTGAAACGTGCGAGCCAAACCCAACCGGGTACGCAGATGGGGGGAGAGCCGCTTCAGCTCGATGCCCTCGAAGGTGACCGAGCCTCGCTGGGGCCGATTCACCCCGCTGATGCAGTTGAGCATGCTGGTTTTACCAGCACCGTTTGGACCGATGATCGCGTGAATGTTGCCACGCTCGACTTGGAAGCTGACCCGATCGAGGGCGGTGACGCCGCCGAACTGCAGCAAGACGTCCTTTACCACCAGTTGAGCCATGTCTCCCCGTGGCGAGCGGGCGCTGTTTTAGCCGAAGTGTAGCAGTCGCGCGAGACCGGATTGTGGGTAACCCAAATCTCAGGTTGCACCCACTCGGTAGGTGACCGATTGTTGCGGTCCCTGGGGGCTCGAAAGGAGCGGACTATGAATATTCTGAAGGAAGAGGAATTGGCGATCGTCCGCTTGAGCGCCGGCAAGGCAAATGCGATCGATTCGGCGTTTCTTCAGAAGTTGGTGGCTCTTTTTGACGAGCTGGAGACCGGCGGTGCGCGCGCCGCGGTGCTGATCGGCTACGATACCTATTTCAGCGCTGGGCTCGCTCTTCCGTCGCTGCTGCCGCTGAAGCGCGCGGAGCTACGCGCGTTTATCACCCTCTTCGAGGCCGCGATGCGCCGCGTCTTCGCCTGTCCATTGCCGGTGGTGGCGGCGATCAACGGTCACGCCATCGCGGGCGGGTGCGTGCTCGCTTTACAATGCGACGTTCGGCTGATCGCCGACGGAGCGACTAAAATCGGCCTGAACGAGGCGCGGCTTGGAATTGGATTGCCACCCTCGGCGATTGAGGCTTTGCGTTTTCAGCTCCCGCCCTCCTCCCTGGTTCCGGTGGCGATCGAAGGTTCGCTTTTCGCGCCCATGGAAGCCAAACAATTGGGACTGGTCGACGACGTAGTGCCCAGCGCGGAGGTCCTTGCGCGCGGGCTAGAGCGCGCTCGGGTCTTGGCCCGGGGCACCGCCGAGGCGGTGTCTCACGTGAAGCTCGCGTTGCGGCGCCCGGCATTGCGCCGGATGGAGGAGCGCAGCGCCGCCGAGGCGGAGCAATGGCTCGACAGCTGGTTCTCATCGGCGGGGCAAGAAAGGATCGCCGAGGCGGCCTCACGGATTTCGCGCCCGCGGACTTGAAGGTCAACGAGAGTCACCGCGTCCGCCGGCCCCCCCACCGGCGGACGCTATCAATCGGACTCCTACGGAAGGCGAAGCGTCCGCAGAAATTGCGGCGCCCGGCGGAGGACAGCAAAGGGTCCGAAAGACGTCAAGAACGATTCACGCGAGTGAGTTCTGCCTGCGCGGCTGCATTGTCCCCGAGGAGATCCAGGAGATCTGGAGCAATCGGTAAATCACGTTCCGCAGTGCGTGCGTAAGCGCCTACCGCCGAAGTAGGATATCATGCTCGGGCTCAACATCTGATGACTTGCGCGACCGTGAACCGTCTTCGTTTTGCAGCTTGCGTCGGGATGTGTAGCGCAGCGTTTCCAATCGCCGGATGCGGTTCAGGCAGCGGACCGGACGGGAGCGTTGAGTCGTTTACTGGGCTTTCGCTCCTATCCGGGCCGTCAACTTTTGCCCCAATGTGCAACGGCGCGCCGCAACCCGGCACCAACTATCCCAATTCCAAGGTCGAGCCGTTTCTTGCAGTCGATCCGATTAACCCCGCGCACCTGATTGGCGTATGGCAACAGGATCGTTGGTCCACCACTGGCTCGAACGGCCTGATCACCGGAGTTTCCTGGGATGGCGGCAGGACTTGGACTCGAAGTTTCGCGCATTTAAGCCGCTGCGCCGGCGGCAGCGTTTCCAATGGCGGTGATTACGAGCGGGCAAGTGATCCTTGGGTGACTATCTCCCGTGACGGTACCGCCTATCAGATCAGCGTCTCGTTCAATGCCTCTGGGCGGGCGCCGTTCAAAGCGATCTTGGTCAGTCGTTCGATCGACGGCGGGCTCAATTGGAGTGAGCCGACTGCCCTGGCCCGAGACGACCAAGCCGACTTCGTGCTCGACAAGGAGACGATCACCGCCGACCCCGACGACGCGCACCTTGTATACGCGGTGTGGGATCGGCTCACCGAGCAAACGAATCCGAACCCGGCGTTGGCGAGAGGACCCACCTGGTTTTCCCGCATGTCCGCAGGGGTATGGGAGGCCGCGCGCGCAATCTACGATCCGGGTGTCGACGCCCAAACGATCTCGAATCAAGTCGTGGTGCTGAACGGGACGCTCGTGAACCTCTTTCTGCTGATTACGAATGGGAGTGCCGATGCTCCGGACATGCATATCGCCGTCCTGCGATCGACGGACAGGGGTGTGACTTGGTCCGGGCCCTTCATCGTCGAGAAATCAAATTCGATCGGCGTTTTCGATCCGAAAAGCCGGCGTCGAGTTCGTTCGGGCCAGGTGGTCCCGTCGATCGCCGCCGATCCAGCCGCCGGAAAGCTGTACGTCACCTGGCAAGACGCCCGCTTCAGCAACGGTACGCGCGAGGGAATCGCGCTTTCCGTCTCTAGCGATGGGGGACTAACCTGGTCCGCGCCGACACAAGTCAATCAAGCTCCCCGCGCGCATGCCTTTACTCCATCGATTGCAGTTGCGCAGGGCGGAAAGCTGGGCATCACCTACTATGATCTGCGCAGCGACGACCCTCTCGATCCGAATTCGCTAATGACCAGTTATTGGCTAATCACCTCGATCGATGGCGGCAGCACTTGGCAAGAGACTGCGCTCGCGGGGCCGTTTAACCTTCGCAGCGCGCTGATCGGCAATATGTACTTCCTGGGAGACTACGAAGGGCTGGCGCCCTACCGCGACGGATTCCTCCCCATCTTCGCGGTGGGAAGGTCGGGACACCCGGATGATCCAATGGACATTTTCGTGAAGGCGGAAGGCTGAGCAAGCCCGTGCGGCGGCTCAGTGCTTCTTGAGCCAGTTCAGCACGTAGTCGGTAAGCTTCGCGTCATATCGCTGCTCGGGATCCTTGCCGAACGCCTTCTGCAAGCTCGCGTGGACCAAGAGGACGTGATCGGCGTGTGGCCATTCCACGAACTCCGCGGAGATGGGGTGCGATGCGTTGAGCGCGCTAACCAAAAGCTTGTAATCGTCACCGCTCATCACCCAGTCGTATTCACCGTGCACGGCCAGCACCGGCGCATTTACCCTCTGCCACGCTTCCGCCAAGTTGAGGGCTTGCAGCTGGTGATAAAAACGCGCCGGCCTTCCATATTGGCGCTCGGGTTCGTCGTACCAAATCTCCGTCAGCGCCGGATGCTCGCGAGTAATCTCGGCGGGGGTTCGCTGATGGTTTAGATAAAGCTCGTAGAAAGTCGCGTACTTCTTCATTCGCTTGTCGGTTTCCGTTTCAGAAAGCCCCTTGAGGCTCATGCGCCGTCGCTCGTGTTCGAGCATGTGTTCTAGCCACGTCTTGTACCAACCCTCGAACACGAGATAGCCCCGGACCGGGCTGTCCCCCGCCACCAAAGGAGCAAATCCGCCACCGTTGCTGAAGCCGAGGATGTAAATTCTCGAGGAGTCGAGGAAATCGATCTTGCTGATCCCGGCGAACGCCGCTCGGTAGGCGGCCAGCTCGGCGGTAAAGTCCGCGTCGCCACAACTGGGTCCCCGACTATCGCCGATTCCCGGCTTTTCCACCCGATAGGTCGCAAAGCCCGAGCGAGACGCCAAATCGAACAACAACTGCATGAAGCCGTCCTCGGGACCCTTAGGAACTTCGACCGAATCGCAACTTAGCCACCCCACATGAAGATCACAGGCACTCTTGCTTTGGTGTTTTGCGGCCGTGTGACGAACGTTCGCAGCGGGTAGCCACTGGGGCTGAAGACCGTTCCTAGGAACACCTCGCTCCCGGGGATTCGCTCCCTTCCGGGCTGCAAGCCGGATCCGGCGTCTTCGGTCACCGCGGCAAAGACGATGAGCGGCAAGATCAGGGTGGTCCCATCAATCGCCGCAAGTGTCATTGCCGCCCTCCCTTGGCATGTTATCGGGCGCAACAACCTGGCTAACAAAGTCTTATTCCTCGTCAGCTGACACCGAGAGCCTTCCGAAAGAATCCGATCACCTGGCGCTCGTACTCCTCACGCGCTCCGGTGTAGCTTTCGTTGTGCCCAGCACCGGGGACGATCATCAAAGCCTTCTGTGAATGCTGGGCCCTTTCGTACATCCTGCGCGCATTCTCCGGTGGCGCCATCCAGTCATGCTCGCCAGAAACGAAGAGAATCGGTCGGTCCGTGATCCGATCAATCGCCGAAAGGGAATCGACTTCTTCGCCGCTCAACTTGACTCCCGTACGCAATCGGAAAATGAGGTCGCTGGCGGAATCTAAAAGCGGAATTTCGCCAAGCCATGCGCGGACTCTCGACTTGAGCGGGACCTGCGAGCTGTGCGCGACCCGCGCGCGAAGATCCGTATTGGAGATAAAGGCGCTGTCGGCCACTACTGCCAAGATTTCGCGAGTGCGCACCGCGGCGTGGAGTCCGGCCACAGCCCCATAAGAGAACCCGAGCACGCCAATCGGACCACGCTCGCCGTGACTCCTTAGGAAGTCGACACCGCCAACTACATCCAGGGCCTCAAGGTATCCCGGAGTTACGTAGTTTCCCTCACTCTCGCCATGGTTGCGCAGATCGAGATCGAGCACGTTGTAGCCATTTCGAACCAGAAACGCCGCTCGGGGAAGCATCCCCGAACGGTTGTCGTCCCGCCCATGCGCCAGGATGATGCTCGGCAAAAAGCCCGATCGCCGCTGCGCGACCGACCCGGTTTCGTTTTGCACGGGCAACCACCAGGCTTTGAGAGCGATGCCGTCAGTGGATGGGAAAGAGACGAGTTGCGAGCGAAGACCGTAATCGCTCGGGCTTGCCTTGAGCTTTCGCCACTCAGGATGGTTTCCAATCCATTGGCTCGAGCGGGCGTACCCAGCCGCTAGGTAACCCCCCAAAACCAGCGCAACCCCAATGGCGAGCATCCTGCCCCGCATACCGCTCCGGTCAGAAAGCTCCTCGGGCCCGGTGGATGAGCTGCTTTTCTCTCATTTCGCGCCTCTCATTGTAGACCAGTGCTCCACCGGCTTGCCCAGAATCGTTGCTCTAAGGAGAGCTAAATGTCGAACCTATTCCCAAGATCGTTCTGCTGTTTCGCCGCTATTTTATGTTGGGTCGGCGCAGCGGCGGCCGACGTAATCGTCGTCCAAGAGCAGACCCAAGCGGCTATCCAGACGGCGCTTAACCGGGTTCGACCCCCGGGTACGGTGGTTCTCCCACCCGGGCGGTACCAGATTGATGGAACGCTGTTCGTTCGCATTGACCAACTCACGCTCCAGGGTGCAGGGTCGGATCAGACGGTGCTGTTTCGGCAAATCGACGGAACTACCTCGTCACTGCTTCGCTCCACCGGCCACGCCCAGGTTCGGGTCACCGGCATTCGTTTCGAGGGCGTTTCGATTCTTGATCCCGATGGCCAAGAGCTTTCCAATGGCCGTGAGGTGGGAGTGCTTCTCGAGGATGCCGTAGATTTCCGAGTGGATCATTGCTCTTTTAGTCATACCGGCTTTGCGGGCGTGCGTACCAACGGGTTCAGCTCCGGAGTGGTGGACCACTGCACGTTTGAGGAGCAGTTCAAGCGTGCGGTCGGGACCGATGGGTATGGCGTGGTGGTCTACGGCATCGATGCCCTCGAAGGGGAGCCCTTCGGCTCGGCTCGAGCGACATTCATTGAGGATTCGTTCTTCCGCAAGTGTCGCCACGCGGCTGCGGCCAACAAGGGCGCGCGATACGTGTTCCGATACAATTACGTTGTGGAAAATGTCGTGGCGCACGCGGTCGATGCGCACGGGCACGAGTACGGTTCCAGCGTGGGGACCGAATGGATCGACGTGCACGACAACTTGATTGAGAATCCCAGCTATCAAGGTCCACATTGCGCGGGGGACAGCGCCGCTTGCTACGCGGTCCACATCCGGGGCGGCCAGGGCGTGATCTGGAACAACTCCTTCATCAGCTACAACCAAGGTATCCACCTGAGGCAGGACACCGACCAGCCCACTGGCCCAGCCTACCTCTGGGGGAATTCACTCGTGATCAACGAGGGTAGTCAGAGTCGTTGCCCAAACGATGAAACCAGTCCCATGCTCTGTGCGAGGGGGACGACGGGCATCCCCATTTTCTTCCTTTCGCCCCCGGACGATTACGTACCCTTCCCTTATCCGCATCCTCTGGTTACTGACTAGCGGGCTCCGAGCCGACGGTGCCCCTGCGGGTGTGAGGTTAGGTTTGGTTCTTGGCGTACCTGAATTCGGGCATTTGTTTCAGCGCGTCTTTGGTGGCCCCTGGCAGCACCAAGCGTCCCTGTCTTACTTCCGAAAATTGATTGACCGGAATCGCCACCCGGTGAGCGCCCATCTTCAGAAAGCCGCCGACGTCGACAATGGCATAGGAAAGGGTGGCATCAGGTCTGACGATAAATTCCTCGACCTTGCCAATCTTTTCGTTTTTCTCGTTGTACACCGTCGACCCGAGGAGCTTTGATACTCGGTATCCGCTGGCAATAATCCCCATCTCACGGACTTCGACGCCGAGAACCGCGCTACCTGCGATCGGCACCCGTCGCTCAGTGGGTTGGTCCTGCTGCTGCGCATGCGCGGTGATGGCTAATGAAAACGCAATCAAGGCTCCTGTCAGTGCTCTCATGGACACCTCCGGCTAGGGCATCACAACCGTACCAACCTAAGGACCCCCAGAGGATTGGCCCGATCGCGCGACGTCGGTTGCTTGCACCCCAAGCACTGCGTACAAGGGCTGCTAAGAAAGCCAGGCGGAGCCCATGCAACGAATCAGCACGGTCAGCGCAGTTCCTTCCATCGAGACGGAACGTTTGATTTTTCGCGGTCACCGACTCGAGGACCTCGAAGGTTGCGCTGCTTTGTGGGCCGACGCGCAGGTCACTCGGTATATCGGCGGCAAGCCTTTCACCAGAGAAGAGGTCTGGACGAAACTTTTGCGCTACCTCGGGCATTGGTCCTTGATGGGCTTCGGATTCTGGGTGGTAACCGAAAAAAACAGCGGGAGACTCGTTGGGGAAGTGGGATTCGCCGACTTCAAGCGTGAGATCCAGCCATCGATCGAGGGCGAGCCCGAAGGCGGCTGGGTGCTGGCCCGATGGGCCCATGGCAGGGGGTTGGCAACCGAGGCCGTTCGCGCGGCGGTCGCTTGGGGAGATGTGCACTTCGGCACGGGGCGGACGGTCTGTTTGATCAGCCCAGACAACGTCGCCTCTATCCGGGTGGCCAACAAGTGCGGGTATCAGGAGTTCGCGCGCACCAGCTACAAGGGTCAGCCGACCATCATGTTCGAGCGGCCCCGCCGATGACGGGAGGGTCCTCGGTCTTTGGGTGGGCGCTCAGCGCAGCGGCCCCGGAGCAAATCGATTGATTCGTCGCAGCGCGGATTTGGCGGCGTAATAGCCACACATCCCATGCACCCCACCGCCGGGCGGCGTCGATGCCGAGCAGATGAAGATGCGCGGGTTGGGGGTCGAATACGGGTTCAGACGAGCGACAGGCCGAGTAAACAGCTGCGAAAAATCGGCGACGCCGCCGGTGATCGCGCCTCGGACGTTGTTGGGATTGTATTGCTCGAGATCGCTTGGAGTCATTGCACGCCGCGCCAGGATGCGGTCCTTGAATCCGGGCGCAAAGCGCTCGACCTGCTGCTCGATCGTCTCGGTGAGATCTCGTGTCGAGCCCGCTGGCGCATGGCAGTACGCCCAGCCCGTTCGCTTCCCCTCGGGAGCGCGAGTGCGATCGAATTCACTCTGCTGACAGAGCAGGACAAATGGACGCTCAGGATGCTCTCCCCGCCAAACCGCTGCCTCCGATGCGGAAATTTCCTCCAATGTTCCGCCGAGATGCACGGTGGACGCTTGAAGACATTGCTTATCCGTCCAGGGAATCGGCCCATCGAGAGCCCAATCGAGCTTGAACGCCGCGGGGCCATAACGATATCGGTGCAGCCGGCGGACGTAGCTTGCCGGAAGCACGCCCTCGGCAATCGCCCCGAGCTGCGTGGGGCTGGTATCGAACAGATAAACCCGAGCCGCCGGGAGGTCCGTGAGCGAGCGCACCAGAATCCCAGTCTCGATCCGGCCCCCAAAGGATCGCAGAAGGCTTGTAAGCGCCCGTACCAGGGCAAACGATCCCCCGGCGGCGACCGGCCATTCCACCACGTGCCCGGTGATCAGGAATATCAGCCCAACCGCGCCGGTGACTGCACGATCCAAGGGGAGAATCGAATGCGCGGCGCATCCAGCCAGCAAGGCACGTGCACCGACGCCGCGGAAACGCCTGGCGAGCGACACTGCCGATCGGATCGCTCTCAATCCGAACCGAAACATCAGCAAAGGATGATCGGGAATTCGAAGCGGCGCGAGGGCATCCTGCAAAAGCCCGTGCGGGTCGGCGAGGAACGGACGCACCAACCGGCGATAGGCGGCGGCATCGCGCTCGAACTGCGCGGCCGTTTCGTCCACCGACCGCCGCAGCAGCACCGTGGGTCGATTGTCGAGCGGGTGGGCCACCGATGCGGATGGGTAGATCCAGCGCAATCCATGCTGTTCAAGCGGCAGGCTGCGGAAAAACGGCGAAAGGACCCCCATCGGATGCACGGCCGAGCACGTGTCGTGGACAAACCCAGGCAGCGTCAGTTCTGCACTGCGGCAACCGCCGCCGATTTCCTCTTTCGCCTCGAGCACCAAGACCGAAGATCCGGCCTGGGCCAAACAAACGGCCGCGGACAACCCATTCGGCCCCGACCCGATGATCACCGCATCTGGGTTTGTCACTCCACTGCTCCCGAGAAAAACTCTGCCGATTCAGCGCCCGGCGTCAACCGAGCCCGCCCAAGGGGTAGCCCCGAGCGTTTGTTTCACGGGTATGGGCGCCCGAGCTTGCTTGGGACGCGGTAGCATGCTCGCGATCAGACCGGCGCCAAGAGCGAGACCGCCGGCCACCGCGAACATCGCCTCGAATCCGTGCTGGTCTACGATCCTGCCCAACAGCGGCGCCGCCAGTCCTCCGACCGTAACCGACAGTCCGAGCGTCACTCCCGAGGCCAAACCCACGCGCTCAGGCAAGTATTCTTGGCCGAGCGTGACCAACACACTCGACGGTGCGAAGAACGCCAAGCCGAGCGGCACCAGCAGTGGCATCGCAACGTCTGCCCGACTGACCCCGATGACGAGAAAGAGAAGTAAGCCGGCGACCGTGAGCCCCGAAACAATCACGGTTTTGCGACCGTAGCGATCCGCCATCCAACCCCCCAACACCGTACCGGCAGCCCCAGCTCCGAGCAATAACGACAGCGCGAGGCCGCCCTCGGCTCTGGTTTGACCGAGTGCACGGATCCAATAGGCCGCCAAGAAGGCGTTCAGGGCAACGAATGCGGCCGATCGGCAGAAGATTGCGGCTGCGAGGGCCGCGAAGCCCCCCCACGAATTGCGCGACAGGACGTTGGGCAAACCGGCTGTATGATGCGTCGATTGGTCAGCCTTGACTGGAAAGCGGCGAAGGTTTGCCGCAACCAACGCCGCCATCACCCACACCGGAATGAGCAGCAGTGCGGATCCGCGCAACCCCGCCATGAGTACGACGCCCGTCGCGAGCAGCGGACCGATTGCGAATCCGACGTTCCCACCCACGGTGAAGATGCCCATCGCAGTCGCGCGCCTTTCACCGGCGATCGAGTGAAGCGCCTGTGCGGCGGCCGGGTGGAATGCGGCGACCCCAATTCCGGCCAGCGCCAGAACCGCAATCACCAGGTGGTAGGTGGGCATCCACCCAGCGAGTGCCAAGCCCCCGCCGGCCAGTACCAGTCCAAGCGGAATCAGCCACGCGCGGGGCTTACGATCCGCCCAATGCCCAAAGGCCGGCTGAACTACGGAAGAGCTCAGATTGAGCGCCAGCACAAGGCTGCCCGCAGTCGCATAGGACCAGTGCCGTTCCGCCACAAACACCGGGAGAAACCCCGCCACCGCGCCCTGCGTCAGATCCGAGGCTACGTGCGCGAACATCAGCAACAGGGTCGACTTCCGATTCATCAAACACGCTATATAGTCAGGAAGTCGGCGTGCGGTGCTTCCTAGTCCGTGGTGTACATTCCTGATTCTGATTGCGTCGTTCACCGGAAGTGGCTGACAGTTGCTACCAGGAGAAACGATGAAGCTTTACTATGCGCAGGGTGCTTGCTCGTTGGCGCCTCACATTGCTTTGCGTGAGGTGGGGATCGACTTCAAACTCGTGCGTTTCGATACCGGGAACCATTTGCTCGAGGGCGGCGGGAAGCTCGAGGACGTGAACTCTAAGGGCTATGTCCCGGTCTTGGAACTGGACAATGGCGAGCGGCTCACCGAAGTCTCCGCCGTGCTCCAGTACATCGCCGATCAGGCCCCGCAGTCAGGGCTGGCGCCCCCGCTTGGGAGCTTCGAGCGCTATCGACTCCAGGAGTGGCTGAACTACCTCGCCACCGAAGTTCACAAGTCCTTTTGGGCCTTCTTTCACCCAGGCTGCGAGTCCGAAAAGCCGAATCAGCGCGAACGTCTTGTGAATCGTTTTGACTGGGTCGAAAAACGCCTGGGCGACAAACCCTTCCTGATGGGAGAAGCCTTCACGGTCGCCGACGCGTATCTAGTGACGTTGCTCAACTGGTTGCGTCCTGCTGGCTTCGATATTGCCCAGTGGCCGCGCCTCAAGGCATATCGGACCCGACTGCGCGAGCGGCCCAGCGTCCGGGCTGCGCTCGACGCGGAAGGTCTGCTCAAACATTGAGCCCTCAGCGCTTGAATGAGAACCGTTCGGTGAAGGCGGCCTCGGAGCCGGTCGCCGCAAACGACAAGCGCAGATCGACCACGGTTTTCTCCGTCGGCGACTTTCCCCAACGTACCGAGCCGCTCATTTCAGCGACATGGATCGCGCCCTCGGGCCAACGTCGCAGTCTCGAGTCACATGCCTTGGCATCGCGCACCAGGAATGCACGTTCCAATGACCAGTTCGGGGGCAACTCCACGGAACCGGGTGGGACCTCGATATCCAACATGCCGGGCGAAGCCAGCGTGACTTGAATACAAAGATTTCGCGCAGTGTCGCGCTTGGTCAAAACGACGCGATCGATCCCGCCGGGCACATACTCCACGCTGTAACGCACGGCGGTCTTTTGGTTTTCTGGATGCGACGCATCGCTCGAGTTACCGCACAGCCAGAGCACGCTGCCCGAGACTGCCGCGGTTAAGAGCTGCGTCAAGGGAAAACGGGTCGTCATCGGGAGGTAGGTCGCGAGGAAACCGCGGCCGTCTCATTCGCCCCGATGCCTGCCTTCTCCAGTTCCACGGTGATCTGCTCCAGGCTCTTGCCGGCGGTGGCAATTCCGAGAAGGGCCACGACCAAGGCGCCAGTCACGAGTACCACGGTGGTGATGGTGAAGACTCCGCTGAATCCGATCCGGGAAAAGGTGTATCCAATCACGATCGGCGCGGACAACCCGCCGATCCGCCCGAAAGCGGAGGCCACGCCCATTCCCGTCGTGCGGAACGTGGTTGGATACAGTTCGGGCGTATAGGCGTAGATCCCGGCGTAGGTCCCGTTCATGAAGAACGACATCAGAGAGCCCGCCATGGTGATCGACGCGTCGGTCCGGGCATTCGACATGAGATAGGCGGACACGCCGCCCAACAGCATGTACACGACAATCGTCCACTTGCGGTCGAGCTTTTCAGAGACAAACGCGGCTGAGTAGTACCCCGGAATTTGAGCCAGGTAGATGATGATGCTGTAGCCAAAGCTCTTGGTGATGGTCATCCCTTGCTTGACGAGAAGGGTTGGGATCCAGGTGAAAAATCCGTAATAGGAAAAAGTAATCGTGATCCACAGCACCCAGAGCATGAAAGTGGTGCGGATCATCGGAGGGCTCAGGAGGGCTGCGAGGTTTTTTTTGAAGGTCCCGCCCTGGCCCGCGCCGATCGCGGGGATCTCGACGCTCTCCAGCGGTGGAAGGGGCCGGCCACCGTGCCGAGTCGCTTCGACTTCGATCCGGTCTACCTCGGCACCGGCTTCGGAAGATCGGCGCCGTTCGATCAGCCAGCGAGGAGACTCCGGGAGCGACCGGCGCCACCACAACAGCATCACGATCGGCAACGCAGTGATGATCTGGACGATCCGCCAGCCTTCGCGCGATGCGGGAACTAGGAAGTAGCCGAGCAGAGCGGCGAAGACGAACCCAAAGGAGAAGAAGCCAGAAAGAGAGCCGACGAATCTCCCGCGGTATTTCTTCTGCACGAATTCCGCGATGAACGGCGCGATGATCGCGCTCTCCGCGCCGGTGCCGAAGCTTGCCACCACCCTCCACCAGAACAGGAACTGCCAGCTGGGAGCAAAAGCGGCGATGAACGTGGCGACCGAGTAGATCGCTAGCGCGTACATCATCACAGTCCGGCGTCCCGCCAAGTCGCCGAGGGTGCCGGCGAAAAAAGCCCCAAACAAGTAGCCGATCATCGCCGAGCTACCCAGAAGCCCGGTCTGTTGATTCGTCAGCCCCCAGAGCGACGTCACCGCGGGAAGGATGAAGGCGATCATCGCTCCATCCATCGCGTCGAAGGTGTAGCCCAGCCCGCCCATCAGCAGCAGTTTCCAATGAAAGCGACTGAAGGGCAGCCGTTCGATGCGCTTCAATACGTTCAGCTCGGCCTCGGTCAGCGCGACCTGGTCCCCCATTGGTTTTCCCCTCGTCGTTCTTTTAAGGTCCCATCCGTTGTGTGACTCTATACGCGCGGAGGAACAATTGGCCCAGATCCTGTTTCGGAATTTCCGGATGCTTGATCCCGAGAAGGACGAGATCGTTGGAGGCCACGAGATCCTGGTCGAAGGCGACAGCATTCGCGAGGTCTCAGCAAAGCCCATCAAGGCGCCCGACGCTTCGGCGATCGACTGCGGCGGACGCACGCTGATGCCCGGATTGATCGACTGCCACGTCCACGTGACGCTGAGCGAGGTGCTCATCCGGCAGCTCGAACACGTGCCGCTGACCCTGATGGCCGCCCGCGCGGCAGTGGCGATGCGAGCGATGCTCGATCGCGGGTTTACCACTGTCCGGGATACCGGGGGAGCCGACTGGGGGCTGAAGGCCGCGGTCGATCAGGGCCTAGTCGACGGGCCGCGAATGTTCATCTCCGGCCGGGCGATTGGACCGACCGGTGGCCACGCTGACGTGCGCCGCCGAACCGACTCCGGCCCGCCCTGCCGTTGCTGCCATGCGCTCGCCTTCGCGATGGCGACTGCGGACGGCGACGCCGAGGTCCGCAAGACGGTCCGCGAGGAGATGCGTCAGGGATGCGACCAAGTGAAGATCATGATGTCCGGCGGCGTCGCATCTCCCTACGATCCGCTCGACAGCCTGCAATTCTCGCCTGGCGAGGTCGCTGCGGCCGTGGAAGAAGCACAGGCTTTCGGTCGCTATGTCTGCGCGCACGCATATACGCCACAGGCAATCCAGCGCGCCGCGCAGGCCGGCGTCCGTACGATCGAGCATGGCAATCTAATCGACGAGGCCTCTGCTGCACTGATGGCGCAAAAGGGAATGCTCCTGATCGCCAACCTGGTCACCTATTATGCGATGCGCGAGCGCGCCTCGATGTTCGGTATGCCGCCCGACATGCTCGCGAAGAACGATCTGGTCATCGAGGGCGGGCTGCGCTCGCTCGAGATCTGCAAGCGCGCTGGTGTCCCGGTGGCCTACGGCACGGATCTGCTTGGACAGCTCCAAGTCGACCAAAGTCGCGAATTCGTCCTCCGCAGCCAGGTAATGTCACCTCTTGAGATCATTCGATCGGCCACCCTGATTGGAGCGAGGGTGGTGCGTCAGCAGGGTAAGCTCGGCTGCCTGCGGCCAGGCGCATTTGCCGACCTGCTGGTGATTGACGGCAATCCATTGAAGGACCTTGGACTGTTCGAGACGCCGGAGAAGTCGTTCGTCGCGATCATGAAAGGTGGAAAGTTCCACAAAAATCGACTGCGCTGATCGGCATCAGCGGCCCGCCTGAGCGAGCGGTGCGCCCCGAACGGCCGGCGCATGTACCACCGACTGATCGATACGGCGGGGCTCCAGCGTCTGCGCGGGAATCTCGATTAGCACGCGCAGCCCCCGAGCTTCCGCACCCGGAGCCGCCGAAATTCGTCCGCCATGAAGATCCACGATGCTCCGACAGATCGCCAGGCCCAAACCGGTGCCCGGATAGTCGTTGTCCGGTGTGGCCAGCCGAACGAAGCGTTCGAACAGGTGCTCGCATTGCGTGGCGCTCAGTCCGGGGCCGTCGTCCTCGACACTGACCCGCCATAGGCCGTCATCCAGCAAAGAGGTGAGCCTAATCAGTCCGCCGCGGGGCGAAACGTGAATTGCATTGGTCAACAGGTTCAACAGCACTTGCCGCATCCACTTCGGCTCCAGGGCGACGCTTCCTTCGCCCTGATGCTCCAAGCTGAATCGTCGGCCGTGGTGCTCGGCAAGTACCGACGCATCCTGCGCGAACACTTGCAGTAGAGCGGCCGGGCTTTGTGCCTTTAATTCGAGCTTTAGCGCATTGGCATCGGCTCGCGCCAAGAAGAGCAGTTCATCAATGATCCGGTTGAGCCGAGCGATCTCCTCGAGTTGAATCTGCACTGCTTCTCGGTGTTCCGGCGAGAGCTCGCCATTCACCAGCATCTTCTCCGCGTGCAACCGAATCAGCGACAGCGGCATTTTCAACTCATGCGAGGCGTCCGCAGTGAAGCGACGGATTTGAATGAACGAGGACTCAAGGCGGTCGAACATCTGGTTGAGCAGTCGCGCGAGGTCCGACATTTCGTCGTGCACCTCGGGTACCGAAATTCGCTCGCTCAAGTTGTCGGAGCGAATCCGATTTGCCGTATCGCGCATCACTCGCACTGGCCAAAGCAGAAGCCGGGTCAGTCCGAGCCCGATCACCAAGCTCGCAACCAGCATCGCCACGAGAAGGAGCAAGCTGACTTGCACGTAACTTTTCATCACCTCGCGTACCGGACGCAGCGGCGTGGCGATGTTCACCTCGAAGGGCATCTTCAGGAATTCCGCGACCCGCAACTCGCCGATGTCCTCGACCTGCACGGTGAACCGGCGCTGACCTGGCACATCGGGAATGTTGCGGCCGCTCAGGTTGGTCGACTGGAAGATCGCGCCTATTCCGTGAACGTGCACGTCAATGTAGAAGAGCGTCGAAGCGTAGTCGGTGATCTCCCGAATCCGCTTCTCGATCGAGGGCGCATCGAGGGTTCGGTAATCGGTACCCAGGTGAGCCTCGATCTGCTTGAACCCCGCCTCGTTCAGTAAATCGAGGCCGTGGACGAGCTGATTTTCCAGCAGCAGATAACCGGCGACAAACAGGCAAGCCAGCGTGCCCGTCGCGGCCGATGCATACCAGACCGCCATCCGAGTGCCGATCGATCTCATATCAACTGGTAGCCGACGCCCCGCACGGTTTTGAAGAGTGGCTTGCCGGACATCGTCTCGAGCTTGCCGCGCAGGCGGCTCATGTACACGTCGAGCAGGTTGGTATCGACGTCATAGCTGGAGGCCCAGATTTTGTCAGTGATCAGGGTGCGCGGAAGGATGCGCCCCTGGTTTTGCATGAATATCTCCAGCAGCGCGTACTCGCGGCTGGTCAGGTCAACCGGTTGCCCGTTCACTTGAACCGTGTGGCCGAGCAAGTCGAGCTGAATGCCGGCGTGCTCGAGCAATGTGTGTTTCACGGTCGCCTGACGCCGGACCAGCGAGCGGATCCGGGCGAGCAGTTCCTCCAGGCTGAACGGTTTAGGCAGGTAGTCGTCGGCGCCGATGTTGAGACCCTTCACCCGATCCTCGAGCGAGTCGCGCGCACTGAGAATCAGGACCGGCTCGTTGAAGCCGCTTTTGCGCCATTGACGCAACAGGTCGAGCCCATCACCGTCCGGCAGGCTCAAGTCGAGAACGATCACATCGAAAGGCGTCTCGGCCAATGCATCAGACGCTTCGTTGCAGGTGCGAACCCAGGCGGCGGTATAGCGGCACTCGAGAAGACCTTGTTTCAAGAACTCGCCGAGGCGACGGTCGTCTTCGACGATCAGTACTTTCATGGTCGATCTCTCCTGGGTGATTGTTGCTGCATCGTCCGGCGCGCGACGCTTCCATCCGAGTGGGATGGGCGAGATGTCTCAGGGCCCTCCGCGTACATGAACAGTATTTCAGAATCGCTTTAGGTTGTCTTCAGCTTGGCGCTCCTATGTTGCGACACGCCATGTCAAAGGTTGACCCCTCCCCCACCAGCCCGGCCCATCGGTGCGCGCATGGCTGGAGACCCCAATGAAACTCGCACTCGCAAACGTACTCACCGTGAGTTTGGCCTTGTCCTGCCCTCTTGGCGCATCGGCGGCTGAGAAGGCTTCCGCCGTGCCGGCGCAAAAGCCGAAAAACTGGACCGCGCCGGCAACCAAGATCTACGCCCAGGCACTATCGGACGAGATCATGGCCAAGCACCCCGAATTGATTAGCGTCACGTTTCACGGCGTACCCCCCGGTCTCGACAAGGTTTACACGATGTTTGCCGGTTCCTTCCCGGAGCGGATTGGCAATCCAGATGATCCGGACGATATCGACGTGATTACCAAGGGAATCACGATCGTAGATCCCCGGTGGAACAAGAAGGACCCGGTCAAGAAGTTCGTGATGATGATGTCCCTCCGAGATTCCGGTGGGGGTCACATCGGCCTGCTGGTCCTTGCCTATAAGAACCCGCCGAACAGCGGAAAGACCGAGACGGAGTTCTTCCTGGCCGCCAGCGAGCTTCGCGATAACCTGCAGAAGCAAATTCCGAGTTACGCCGCTTTGTTCAAGCCCGCTCGTTAACGGCTCCAGATGAGGCCCCTAATGCACCGCGCCACCACCTTGTGCGTTGTTGGTCTGTTCGCACTCGCAGCCTTCTTGGCCGCGCCCGCGCTCGCCCTCAAGTACGCGGAGCCGGAGCATCACTTGAGTGTCGATCCGGGCATCCCGAGCTGGACACCCGGCCCGCTCACGATTGCGCCAGAGGAGGAGTTAAACCTGGTGGGCGCCGACGTGATGGATGAGATCACCCTCGGTTGGGTAAAGATATTCCGAAAGGCCTATCCGAAGCTGAGCGTCACCATGGAAGCACGGGCCTCTGGCACCGGAGGTCCGGCATTGACGGAAGGACGCGCGCACCTGGCGCCGGTGGGTCGCGAGCTGCTGCCACCTGAGGAAAAGGCGTTCGTGGAGAAATTCGGGTATCAGCCGTTTGCAATCCGAGTCGCCACCGGAAGTCGCGGTTCCCTGGGCAAGACAGCCGCCTCAATCGTGCTCGTTGACAAGAACAATCCGATCAAGGGGCTGACGCTCGCCCAACTCGATGCGATCTATTCGAAGACACGTCTGCGAGGGAATCCGGACATCAAGACGTGGGGGGACCTGGGGCTTACCGGAGAGTGGGCCGCGCGACCGATCCATCTCTACGGACTCAAGCCCGTCAATGGCATCGAGCAGTTCATCAAGAGAGTTGTGCTCAAAGGTGGCGAGTACAAAGAGGGCATCCAGTTCGTCAAAGGCAAAGGCGGCGTCCATGCGTTTACCGTGGCGGCCGAAGACATGGGCCAACATCCCGGCGGCCTGACCTACGCTCTACTCGCGAACGTCACTCCGAACGTCAAGGTGCTGCCCCTCGCCGAGAATCCGAGAGAACCGTTCGCCGATCCCACCGTCGAGAACGTCTATACCCACCGCTATCCCCTGAGCCGCTATGTCTACATCTTCGTCAACCGGCCACCGGGCAAGCCTCTCGAGCCGAAGGTCAAGGAATTCCTCAAGGCCGTTCTCAGCCGGGATGGACAGGACGTCGTCGCCAAGGAAGGCGTCTACATCCCGTTGACGCCTCAGGTTGTCCGCGAGGAGCTCGCCAAGCTGGAGTAACGCGTGAATGCCAGGCCCCCCTCCCCGTCCTCTGCCGACCCCGTTCGGCATCTGCAGTCCGGCTGGCTGGTCGCACTGGCGGCCCTAGCCGCCTCGCTCCCGGCCCTCGCACAAGCCCCGCAGTTCTACCGGCTCGAGTCCGCCCTGACGATGAAGAGCGCGGCGCCGAACTGGGACTACGTCACTTTTGATCCAGCGCGCTCGTACCTCTACATCGCCCGTCGCGAAGATGGCGTCACCGTTTACGACGCCGCGACTAAGAAAGTACTGGGCAGCATCGAGAACTCGGCGCAAGCGAACGCCATAACCCTCGTCCAGGAGTTCGACCGGGGGTACACCACCAACGAAGATGGGTCGACGACGGTATTCGAGATCTCCTCGCTGAAGACGCTGAGTCGGCTCAAACTTGCCGACAGCGCCGACTCAGCCGTGTACGAACCGATCGCCAAGCAATTGATTTTCACGATCGGCGACAACAAGCAGGTTCTTTTCCTTAACCCCCGGACCAACAGCATCGTCGGAAAGCTGGAGCTGCAAAGCGCGAAGTTGGAGCATCCGACTGCCGACGGCCAGGGCAATGTATTCGTGGCACAGCGGGACAAAGACGTGGTGGTGCGAATTGACGTCAAGCTGCGCAAGGCGATCGCCGAATGGAAAACCGAAGGCTGCGAAGAACCCAACGGCCTTGCGTTCGACCGCGCCAACAAGCGGCTCTTCATTGGCTGTCGCGGCAAAGGCAGGAACCCGGTGTTGGCGGTGATGGATTCCGAGTCCGGCAAGGTCATCACCACATCCGAAATCGGCCGTGGGAACGACGGTGTCGTCTACGACGCCGAGACCCACAAGATCTTCACGTCCAATGGGATTGACGGGAATTTGGTGGTGATCGATCAGATCGATGCCAACACGTACAAGTTGGCGGAAGCCACTACGACTCGTCCCTACGCACGCACGATGGCCCTGGATCCGAAAACGAAGAAGGTGTTTCTGGTGACCGCCGAGGGGACGGTTGACCCCGCCAAGAAAGTGAACCGCGGCGTCGCTCCGTTCTATCCGAACAAGTACTTTTCCGACACCTTCACCCTCCTGACGCTTTCGCGCCAGTGAGGCAGACGCATGCTTATTGCAGCTTCTGACGCTGTTCGCGTAGCGCCGCGGCGGTCAGCGGCAGGTACTTACCGTCGCGGGCTACCGCCTGCTGCGCTTCCCGGCTGAGGATGTAGCTGACGAATTCGCGGATCTTCGGATCGATCTGTGATCCTGGCTTCCGGTTCAGATAGATGTACGTCTCGCCAATCAAAGGATACGAACGGTTCTGGGCGGTCTCGAGCGTAAGCGGGACGTACGGACCTGCGTCGCCGACGGAGATCGGAATTGCCTTGGTCTGAGGCGTGAGGTTCATCAACCCGCCATAACCGATTCCGTATCGGTCGTGGCTGATGTGCTCCATCACCTGCTGCGCAGCGGTGATCAGCTTGCCATCAGCACCGGTAAAATTCGCGAACAGCTTGATCCGCTCGTTCCATTTGTCGCTTCCTTTGAGGATTGGATTGGCGATTCGCAGGCTTTGCTCGTAGCGCAGGTTCAGTCCATAGGGATTGATCGGTTGGTTGGCCCATTGACCCTTGAGGCCGAGCTGTCCCCAGCGCCGGATATTCTTTTCCGGTCCGCGCCCCACGTCACGATGCCATTCGAAATCGCTGCCCCATCCACCCTCGCGCGCGGAGCCGAAGATACCGTCGAGCTGGCTGAACGAAAGCCTGGTGATCGGGTTCTCCTTGTGGACGAAGATCCCGAGCGCGTTGCTCCACCCGGCAACGTTGTACGAGCCGGTGGTCGGGACGATCTCGGTGATGTCGTAGTTAAATTGGCGCTGGAACGCCAAGCGCTCCGACCACAGCACGCCGCGACCGGTGATGCCGATGTCGGCGGCGCCGCTCCAGAGTGCCCCCACCGCGGTGGCCGCGCTCTTCAAGTTCCACTCGATTCGCACGTCGGGATGGAATTTGCGGAACTCGGCTTCCCATACGTCTGCCAGGCCGCTGTCCGCGAGGTAGTTGTTTCCCCAGATTCGCAGCGTTCCGGACACCTTCTCCTGCGGCTGGTATGCGGGCAATCCGGAGAGGTCGAATTTGTCTGCCGGGTAGAAGGTCTTCGCGCCTCGTTCCTTGACGAAGCGCTCGCGAGTGCGTTGCAGCTCGAGGGCGTCTTGACTGCCACTTGGCGCGCTCGTCTGCGCGAATAACACCCGCCCAAGAAACAGTACTGCCACCGCTAGCGACTTGGATTTGTCCATGCGACTCTCTCCGAGCATTACCGAATTTCCTGCATCGCCTTGTTCACGAACGAGTTCGTGTACAGCTCGCTCACCCGTACGCGTGATTTGTCACCAGTGGCGCGCCATTGGCCTTCCTCGCTCTGGTCAAACCGGGAAGAGAGATTGATTTCGGCGGCGAGCTGAACCGCGGCCTGTGGAAACGAATAGTCCCCCTTCGCGTAAGTGGGCAGCGTATTGCGAATGAACTCGATCTCCGCATCCCGATCCTTGCCCGCGAAGTAGCCGGATGGGAGTTTGGCGGCAATCTCCTCCGCGCGATGCGTGTTAACGAAGCGCATCGTCCGGACAAAGGCGTTCACCAGGTGCTGCACGGTGTCGGGATGCTCTTGAATGAAGCCCGGCGACGTCAGGAGCGACTGCGCTGGAAACGACGCGCCAAGCACCCGCACCGTCGATTCCCTGGTGTTGAGATCGTAAAGCGTCGCAACCATCCCAGTGCGCAGCAGAGCGGACGTGACCGGTTCCTGAAATGTCATCACGTCTACTGTCCCTGCCTTGAGCCCCTTGATCACCGCGTCCTGTCGTCCTGCTTTACCGAGCATCACTGGCGTGTAGCTGCCTGGCGGCAAGCCGCCCTTCGCGGTGAGGTAGTTCGTGATCACGCTTTTCGTGCCGTAGCCCGCCCCTTCCGCTACGTTTCTTCCCTCAAAATCGGCGACCGAGCGAATTTGGTCCTTCACCCGATTGGCGACCATGATTGTCATCCCCGGAGCATCGTTGAAGAGCATCACCGCCTTGATCGGAAAGCCATGGCGCGCGCCGAAGACCGCGTGGTTGAACCAATGATACGACGCGTCGAGCTGACCCTTCATCAATGGCTCTTGGATCAGGTAATCCTGCTTGCCAAGCCGCTCGAGATCGACGCGGACGACCGTTAATCCCTCTTGCCGGAAATAACCCAGGCTCTCGCCGAGCCTGAGCACGATCGGATCCTCGTCGACGCTCATTCGCACGGTGACCATCGGTCCCGCAGCAAAGGCGCCCCAGGGTGATCCGATGCCTATCAGCGTCGCGGTGAGAACGAGCCAGGCGCCGGACTTCGTCATTCGTCCCTCAGCAATTTGCGTTCGGGCGGCACCTCATCTGAATCGAGCTTGCTCAGCTGGTCGCGAACAACGGCGGGCGTGAGCGGCAGGAAGACGCCCTCGCGCGCCACTTCCGATTGGCCCTGCCTGCTCAGGATGTAGAGCAGGAATTCTTTTACCTTAGGATCGACTCGGGGATTGGCGATCTCGGTCTTCTCGTTATCGATGGCGTAGACGATGTATACCGGCCGCGACAGCGGATAAGTGCGGCTGGCGACCGTGTTCCGATCAGGCAAGACGAAGGGTCCGCGCGGGCTCTCGCCCAAGGCGATCGGCTTCAGCGCGGGAGTGCGATAGTCAAGCGCGGCATAGCCAATGCCGTAGGGATCGTTTCCGAGCTCCGCGATCATCTGCTTGCGATCGGCGTATTCGCGCAGGTCTTCGTTCCAGAAAGCGCCGCCGCCCATCACCCGGCTTTGAAAGTAGGTAATCGTCCCGGCGCCTAAGTTCGGCGGCCCATAGACATGGATCGGCTTATCGGCCCAGTCGCCAACGAGGCCCAGCTGACCCCAGTTGCGTATGTTCTCTGCACTCGTGCGGGCCGCGCTCTCATCCCAGGTCAGCGCTTTCCAGCCGCCCCCGCGTTGGGCGCCAAAAATGCCGTCGAGCTGCTTCAACGCGAGCTTGGAAAGCGGATTGTCCTTGTGCACGAAGACCGCGTACGCAGGCGACTTGTGGGGCACGGAGAAGCTTCCGGTCGCGACCTCGATCTCAACCGGATACACCCACGCGCGCTCGTACGTCCCGTAACGCTCGAAAGGATTAATCGGACGACCCATCAGGGCGATGTCCGCGGTGCGCATCTCCAGACCGTAGATACCGGACGCGCTTCCCTTCAGCGTATCGGCAAAGTAGACCTGTGGATGGTACTTCCGGAAACCCGCTTCCCACCGCTTCATTAGAGCCGCCATTTGATTGCTGCCCCGGCTGCGGATCACGCCCGAAACCCGATGGCGCGGTCGATAATCGCCGAGCGCTGTTGTATCCGGCGCGGCGGCCAAAGCTCGGAACGCGCTCGAGAGCACCAGGGCGGCAAAGATCTTCAACATCATTTACTCGAGCTTGCGCCGCTCGACCTCGATTTGCGCCGCGTCTAGCGGAATGTAGATCCGGCTCTCAGCGACGATTTTTTGTCCTTCGCGACTGAGGACGAAGCGCACGAATTCCTTGTCGCGGGTCGAAAGCGGCTTTCCGGGCACGCGGTTCAGGTACAGATACGCGCCATTGCGCATCGGGTAGCTCCCGTCAAAAAAAGTCTGCGAGCTCGGCGAGACGTAGGGCCCGTTGGAAGTTCTAGCGAGTGGCAGCACGCGCATGTCCGAGTGGTATTCGTTGATCACGCGCTGAAACGTGAAGCCGATCGCGAGCGGATCATTAGAGACACCCTCGATGATCTCCTGGTCACGCCTTTTTCCCTGCGCCTTGAGTCCGATGTCCGCGCGTGGACCCTCGACCAGCGCCGGGTTCCACTTCTTGCCACCGTGGAAGGCTTCGCGCTCGATCATGTCCGCCCAGTTGCTGAGGGTGACATCGGAACCATGCAGGTGGATGGGCTTACCCATCCACTCGCCCTTCAACCCGAGTTGGTCCCAGGTCCTGATGTTGCCTTCGGGCCCGCGCGCCGCCGCGGTAGACCACTTCGTGCCGATCCAGCCGCCAGTCCGCTGTGCGCCGAAGATGCCGTCGATTTGCTGTAGGGTGAGCCCAGCCAGCGGGTTGCTCTTGTGCACCACGAAGATCAGCCCGGGCGTGGAACCCTTTGGATCATCATATGAGCCGCTCGCAAAGCGGATCTCCAGCGGCTCGTATCCGAACTCTCTCTCGAACGCCACCAGGCTGGTGTGCCAGGTGCGGTGACCCATCAAGCCGATATCTGCCTTGCCAGTCACTAGACCGGCGAGACCCTGGGACGTGTTGACCAGGTACGCCTCGAGGCGCACGTGCCCCTGGCTCGAGCGGAAATCATTGGCCCAGCGGCCGACCAGAGCCTCGAGCGGCGTGCCGTAGATACGCACTACGCCGAGAGCCATCTGCTCCGGTTTGTAGGGTGGCAAGCCGCTCAGGTCGTACTGCGTTGGTTTGAAGTCCGGGCCCGCGGCAAGGGCCAAAGCCACCATTTTCGTTGTCCACGGACCCACGCTCAGAGCGTCGATGCCGAGCATGAACAGAGCCTGACGACGAGGTGAACCCTAATTCAGAAAGGACATGTAGACAGGGTGATGCCAGAACGTGCTCGCCGAGGGTGAGGGGAATTCAGCCCTGATTCACCTTGGCTTCAGGCGCAACGCGTAAAGACGGGACAGCTGACGCAGAGTCCGCCGCCGGGAGGAGAACATGAAGATCACAGCCGAGCTCGCCTCGGTTGGGACCATTTTGGCGCTCAGTGCTGGATGCGCGGGAGTTCAACGCCATTCTGCCGCTGTCCCCACAGCGCAGCGCGCGATCGTGATCAGCATCGATGGGATGCATGCGGTGGACCTGGCGCTCTACGTCAATGCTCACCCAGACTCGTCATTTGCGGAACTCGCTAGGCGCGGTGTGACGTACGCAAATGCCCGCCAACCACTGTTGGGCGACTCATCGCCTGGCCTACTCTCTATCGTGACCGGCGGTTCGCCCTACTCTACTGGAATCATCTACAGCCCGACCTACGATCGGACCCTCTCGCCGCGTGGGTCAGACTGCAAGACGCGGGGAACGGTCGTCTACATCGATGAGAAATCGGTGTACGACTTCACCAAGGAGGACTCGGGTGGCGGGATCGATCCCAGCAAGCTGCCGCGCGATCCCGATCGCGGCTGCGCGCCGGTTTACCCGCACCAGCTCCAGCGGGTGAACAACATCTTCGAGCTGGTGAAGGAATCCGGGGGGCGCACCGCCTGGATCGATCAGCACCTCATGTACAGCGACATGTTACGAGGCCCATCCGGCAAAGGTCTCGACGACGACCTCGTGCTCGAGGCCAACACGTTCCGCAAAACGCTCGCAACCGCCAGTGGACAGGACGGCCGACGGGTGGATGCATTGCTGAACCAAATCCGAGGCTACGACAGCTCTCGGAAAAATCAGGTTGGCGTGCCCAAGCTCTTCGGCATGGGCTTCATTGCGGTCGGTGTGATGCAGAAGCTCGAAGGCTATCTCGACGGGAGCGCCAACCCAAGACCCGGGCTCGCGCAGGCGATTGCGTTCGTCGACCAGCAAATCGGCCGGGTCATCGCCGAGCTCAAAGCCGGAAATCTCTACGACACCACGCTGATCGTCGTGACCGCGAAGCATGGTCAGTCGCCGATCGAACCGAAGCAGCGTCGAATCATTGATCGAAATGTGATCCGCAACGCCGTCAACAACATCGAGCCGGGGCTACTCGCCCACGCCTCGCTGGATAGCATCGCCCTCATCTGGCTCAAGGATCCCGCCAAGACCAATGCGGTAGCCGCCGCGCTGGGCGACAAGATGCAGGAAGCGGGCATCTACAAGATCTACTCGGGGGAGCAGTTGCGGATGCTCATTGATCCGAAGGACCCGCGCGCGCCCGACATCATGGTCCAGCCGATGCCGGGCACGTTCTACGCGGACAATATTGATTCTCCCGCCACGCGGGCACTGCTCGCCGAGCACGGGGGCATGCTGGAGGAAGACACCAACGTGCCGCTGCTCGTCTCGCCCGCGGGTGCCGGAGGGCGACTGATCCGGACTCCTGTCCTGACGTCCCAAATCGCGCCCACCATTCTTGTGGCGCTCGGACTCGATCCCCAGGCGCTGAAATCGGTGCAGATCGAGCACACCACCGTGCTTCCAGGATTGAAACCATAAGTTGGATCAGGAGCAACCGATGGAAACAATCTTTGCCCGATTCGCGCTCACCGCCGTTGTGGCGAGCGGCGCTGCGGTGGTGCAGCCCTCATCCGAAGACACCAAGAAGTCTCTCGCCGCACAGTCCGAGCGGGCCGGCGTGGTCGCCGAGCGTGGCGAGAAGCCGCACTACACCAAGAAGTTCGATTTGAGTGGGTTGCCGCATTACCTGCCGAAAAAACAACTCACCGGCTGGATTCGGCTTCACGGCAACAACTACCTGGTTGATGGAAAGCTGGGCGAGTATTGGCAGCAGGGCTTCGCGAAATATCAGCCGGGATTACGCATTTCGATGTATCTGCCTACCTCGGCGGTCGCGTTTGCGGCGCTCTACTACAACCAGGCCGACGTGGTGATGGGACATCGGCCCGGCTTTTATGATCTTCTCGCGTACCAGAGGGTGATGAACTGCGATCCGGTCGAAATCACGGGCGTGACCGGATCATTCGACGTCGCGGGGTGGGAAAACTCCACCGTGATCCTGGTCAACAACGACAATCCACTCGCTGGCATCACGATGGAGCAGTTGGACGGCGTCTTCGGCGCGGCGCGAGACGGGGGCTGGGCCGGAACCAACTTCCGTCCAGACTGGGCGCGAGGGCCAGAGAAGAACATCCGCACCTGGGGCCAGCTCGGGCTCAAAGGGGAGTGGGCGAACAAGCCGATCAATGTCTACGGGTTCAATCTCCGTTACAACACCGCGACCGACTTCGCCGATAAGGTCCTCAAGGCGAGCGACAAGTGGAACGAGAACATTCACGCGTACGCTCACATCGTCCAACCCAACGGAAAGCGCTACATCCAGGCGGACCAGATCACCGACTCACTGGCCCGTGACAAGTACGGGATTGGGTTCAGTCGGTACCGCGGAGACCGCCCCGGAGTCCGCCGCGTCCGGGTCGCGATCAGTGAGCGAGGGCCTTTCGTCGAGCATACGCTCGAAAGCGTTCAGGATCGTTCCTATCCGCTGCATCAAGAAGCCTACTTCTACACGACGGTGAAGCCGGGAACGGCAATGGACCCAAACGTAAAGGAATTCCTGTTGTACGTCCTCAGTCAGGAAGGGCAGTCGGAAGTAATGCGCGACGGGAAGTACCTTCCCCTCACAGCGGCCGTTGTGCGGGAGCAGCTGAAGAAGCTCCGGTAGTCACCGGTGACTACTGCAAGCGCGCCAGTGCTCACCGGTGAGTACTGCAACCTATTGAAAGCACTCAGTTCAGCTACTTCGCGAGGAGCGAGCGGCTGGTCTGAACCTGATTTGTTCGAAGCGGGATGTAGATCGCATGGTCGAGCACGACCTGCTGCCCTTCCCTGCTCAGGATGAAGCGCAAGAATTCGTCGATTGCCGGGTGCAGCGACTTACCAGGCGCTTTGTTGACGTTGAAGAACGTCAACCGACAGAGGGGATAAGTCGCAACTGCGATGTTTTCGTAGGTGGGCGCCTGGGGCGCGTCCACTGGGTTGGCGACGAGCGGCAAAACCCGCACGCCTTGATCGAGGTACGCAAGCCCTGAATACCCAATCGAATACCGATCCTTCGCAACGTTCTTCGCCATCGGAAAGACGACCTTCTCGAAGGCAATGTCGTCACGCCACTCCCCGCGCTTATCTGTCTTGCTCAGGACTCTCTGGCGTACAAATTCTTCGAAGCCGTTCCAGGGCTTGATCCCGTGGGCGTTGATTGGCTTCTCCGCCCATTCGCCGGTGAGGCCGAGCTCGCCCCACTTGCGGATCGGCTTGCCGCCTCGATGATGAGTGGTCGAGTAAATCGCGTCGATCTGATCGAACGTGAGCACCTCGATTGGGTTTTCCTTGTTCACAAAGAATGCGACCGCATCGAGCGCGCCAAAGTGTCGGTAAGAGCCACCGGAGACCGGAACACTGAATGGCGCATATCCAAACTTGGCTTTGAATGCCTGGATGTCGTCGGGCCTGAGCTCTCGCGATACAAAGACAAAGTCGAGGTTCTCCTTCACCAGCTCAACCGCGCCCAAACTTCCCGCATAGGGCGGCGAGATAGAAAGGCTCACGTTGGGGTGATACGTCTTGAATTTGTCGAACCACTTCTGGACCAGCACCACCATGACGTCGGATGCGCCGCCCTTGAAGGTTCCGGTGAGTTTTTGATTGCTCGGCTGATAAGCTGGCAGGCCCGGATCCAGGGTCGGTTGCAAAACCTCAGGTGCCGGAAGCTTGCGACCGGACTTTCGGCCCTCCTCCGCTTGCTCGGGAGTCTGCGGCTTGTTCGGCGCGGGCGCAGGCGTGACCCATTCGACCATTGGCCGCTTGTCGGTCGCCTGGGCGAAGGCACTTGTCGCAAACACGAATGCACCGAGCCAGGTCAGGATATTCATTGGAGCTTCTTCAGTTGCTCGCGAGCGAGCGTCGCGGTGAGTGGAAGATACTTCGCATCTCGCATCACCTCGGCCTGACCTTCGCGGCTCACGACGAAGCGCAAAAACTCCTTCACCTTTGCATCGATCTTTCCGCCCGCGCCATCCACGTATATGTAGATCTCATCGAAGAACGGATAAGTGCGGTCGCGCACGGTATCGATCGCATAGGGGATGTACGGACCCCCCTGCTTCTCTGCGAGCGCGAGGATCTTCAATGTCGCGGGCGCCCCCGAGCCTTCAGCCAGGTTTCGACCGGGCGCCGCGATGTACGCGATGCCGTAGCGATCCTTTGCGAGATCGCTATTCAGGGAACGGCCGAGCTTGCCATCCGGCGTGACGAAGTTTGCGTAGATCCGCAGCCGCTCGTTCCACTTGTCGCTTCCTCTGAGAATCCGATCCGAAACTTCGGTAGCTTGATGGTAGCGGAGGTTCAGGCCGTAGACGTTGATCTCCTTGTCTTTCCATTCGCCGGTGAGTCCGAGCTGGCCCCAAGTGCGGATGTTCTTCTCGGGGCCGCGCGCGTACTCCGGATGCCAGCTCGTCCCCTCCCAACCACCGAGTCGCTCAGCGCCAAAGATCCCATCGAGCTGCTCCATCGTGAGCTGGGTGAGCGGATTGTCCTTGTGGACCACGATGCCGAAAGCCGGATTCCATCCAGGCACGTCGTACGAGCCCGTCGCTACGGAGATCTCAACTGGATCTCGATCGAAGTAACGCTGAAAGAGAAGCAGTTCGTGGAATGTGAGTTTTCGCCCAACGCCGACGTCGCTCACGCGAAAGACCAGGGAAGGCACCGCCGCGACGGTCGTCTTGAGGTGGTAATCGAACTTCGCTCCGGGCTGAAACTTGCGGAACGCCTCTTCCCAGTACTTCCCTAGGTTGCCGTCCGCGATGTAGTTGCTACCCCACATCCGGATCGTGCCTTTCACCTGTTGCTTGGGCTGGTAACTCGGCAGATCGCTCAAGTCCCACTTCTTGGTGTAGTAGGTGTTCTTGCCTCGCTCCTGCATCGTGGAGGATCGGGCCTTCTGCAACTCCAATCCTTCGGCAGGCTTGTCGGCCTGCGAGTAAGCCGCGAAGGAGAAAAGCGCCACGGTCGTCGCGACCGGAATGGACAGGATTTTCATTCTAACCTCTTGAGTTGTTCGGCCACGATCCGGGCCGGGAGCGGTAGGTACTTGCCATCCTTCTGCACCGCGTCCTGGCCTTCGCGGCTCAGGACGTAGCGCAGGTATTCCTTCACCTTCGGGTCCAGCGGCCTGCCCGGATCTCTTCGAACATAGAAGTAGACCTCGTCAGCGAGCGGGTACTCGCGGCTGCGCAGCGTCTGGAGGTTCAGCTCGACGTACTTGTCGCTGCCGCGGGCGGCGATCGCAAGCGCCTTGGTGCCGGGCGTGAGGAAGGCGATGCTCGAATAGCCGATCCCCAGTGGATCCTGGGCGACCGCGTCGACCACCTGTTTCGCCTCGAGCTCGGTGCTCCCGCCGGCGTTCTTGTAGTTCGTGAATTCGACAAGCTGCTCGTTCCACTTCGCGCCTCCCTGGAATACCAGCCGCTCGAAAGTGGCCGGAATGTGGTAGCGCAGGTTGTAGCCATAAACGTGGATCGGTTTATTCGCCCAGTCGCCGGTCAGGCCAAGTTGGCCCCAGTTGCGAATATTCTTCTCTGGGCCGCGTGCCACGGCGGTGTTCCACTCGGTGCCCTGGAACGCACCGGAACGCTGCGCTCCAAAGATCCCATCCAGCTGATCAATTCGGAGCTTCGAGAGCGGGTTGTCACGGTGGACAAAGATCATAGCTCCAGCCCGGTACGTTGAGGCTGCCGGTAACGACGGTGATCTCCACTGGCCGGCTCGAGTGGTAGCGCTGGTAGAGGAGCGTTTCGTCGGAAGTGATGTGCCGAAGCGCAGCGACATCCGCCATCCCGAAGGTCAGCGCGGGAATTCCCGCCAGCGCAGTCTTGAGCTCGTCCTGGAACGAAATCCCCGAATGGTATCTTTTGAAACCCTCTTCCCACCTTTGCCCGAGCGAGCTGTCGGCGAAATAGTTCGATCCCCACTGGCGGATCACCCCCGACACCTTTTGCTTCGGGGTGTACGCGGGCAGATCGTCGAGGTTCCACCGCTCGGAGTAATAGGTCTTGCTTCCGCGGAGCTTGAGCTTCTCTTCCCGCCCCTCCTGCACCTTGAGCGGGTCGCGGATCTGCGCGGACGAAGGCTGGGAGAACCACGCGAACGTCGCGGCCGCGAGGATCAGTGTGCGTGACCTCATCTCAATCCAATTTCTTCAGCTGCACGCGGATGTAGTCCGCGGGAATCGGTGAGTAGGGGCCGTTCTTGGCGATGATTTGCTGGCCCTCGCGGCTGAGAATGAAGCGCACAAATTCGCGCACCCGCGCGTCCATTGGCCGGCCAGGCGGTTTGTCGACGTAGATGTACGCGTCCCGAACCAACGGATAGCTGCGGTTCGCCACGTTATCAGCGGTGAGCGCTACGGCCGGAGCGCCCATTGTCCGCGACAGCGCGAGCACCTTGAGTCCACGGTAGCCGGGGCATTTGGACCCATCCGGATTCACGCAGGTCCCGTTCACGTGCATCAGCGCGCCCCAGCCGATCCCATAGCGGTCCTTCTCGAGCGCCTCGTACATGCGCTGGCTGGATACCGCCTGGCCCGCTGCGTCGTTGGTGACCTCTTTCGCTTCCACGTATTCTTTGAAGTTCGGGTTCCACTTGATCGACCAGTGCATCACCAGGCGCTGAAAGTTGGTCGCGAAACCAGGAGCCACGTAGCCATAGGTCTGGATGTCCTTGTTGGCCCATTCGCCCTTCAGACCAAGCTGGCTCCATTTTCTTAGGTTCGTCTCCGGCCCGCGCGCGTACTTCGTGGTGAAGAGCAGATTGTGGTCCGCGCCGTCACCGACTTCCCAGCCCCCGGTGCGCTCGGAGCCGAAGATACGGTCGAGCTGATCCATCGAAAGGCTGGTGATCGGATTGTCTTTGTTGACGATGATCGCCCAAGCGAAGAGAACACCCCGTTTGTCGTAGCCGCCCGTCGCGATCGACACCTCGGTGGGCACGTATCCGTAGGCATTGAAGAAAGGCATCTGATCGGAGATTTTCGCGTCGTCGCCCATCGTCGCGACATCAGAAACGCCCGCGTACATCATCCCGAGCGCGCCCTCGCTGCTGGTCATGAAGTTGGTTGAGATCTTCGCGTTGGGTTGAAACTTTTTGAAACCCTCGACGAGCAAATCGACATTGCCCTTCAGCTCGCTGCCCGCGATTCGCAGCCGGCCCACCACGTCGAATTCCTTCTTGTACGGAGCGAGGGTGTTGGAGTCGGGGGCCTGCCCGAGAGCGGGTAGCACGAACAACGCGAGCACAATTGAAGTGGCCTTGAGTTGCGTCTTCATCCCCGCCTTCCTTGGACGATTGAGTCGTCGAGCTTCTTCAGTTCCTCACGAACCAGTGCGGCGGGCAGCGGCAGATAGCTGCCGTTCTTTACGACCAGCTCCTGCCCTTCTCGGCTGAGCACGAAGCGCAGAAATTCCTTGAGCTTGGGCTCGAGTGGTTTGCCCGGCGCGCGGTTGAGAAAAATGTAGATGCTGCGCACCAGCGGATAGCTGCGATCCTGAAAGCTCTCGCGGCTCGGTGCGACGTACGCACCGCCCTCTCGTGGCGCAAGAGCAATCGCTTTGATCCCCGCGATCTCCTTCGCTTGCGGCAGGACCGTCCAGGCGATGCCGTAGCGGTTGTTCGCGAGCTCGTTCTTCAGCATCGATCGAAGCCCAAGCCGTTGCTCGGTCTTATCCTCGTCAGCGATCAACTTGCTGCCGGTCTCGACGTACTCGCGATAGTTAGGATTCCACTTGTCCCCGTTCTTGAGGACCTTCCACTGAAAGAACCGCGCGGTGCCGGAAGGGCCGTGACCATAGGTCTGGATCGGCTTGTCGGCCCAGTCACCCTTGAGCCCGAGTTGTCCCCAGGTGCGGATGTTCTCCTCGGGCCCGCGGCCATCGGACGGCGTCCACTTGAAACCTCGCATCCCTGCGGTGCGCTCCGATCCGAAAATCCCATCGAGCTGCTTGAGGGTTAGCTGGGTGAGTGGGTTGTCCTTGTGAACGAAGACGATTGGACCGTTGCTCTTGCCTTCCACGTCAAAGGCTCCGCTCGCGACGGTAATCGAAGTCAGCGGATAGCCATGGACTTCGAAGAAGGACAGGTTCTCGGTAAGGGTCGCCTCGCTCCCGTCGGGTCCGAGGTCAGTCACGCCGGTGACCAGCGCCGGAATGGCTGCGTCGCTGGTTGGCAACTTGTCGTCAAAACGGATCTGCGGATGAAACTTTCGAAATCCCTCCTCCCAGAGCTTGAGGACCCCGCCAAGATTCGAACCAAAGTTTCGGATCGTGCCGGTTACCGTTTGCTCCGGTCGGTACTCGGGCAGCTCACCTGCGGTGCCGGAAGCCCCGGAGGCAATCGTCAGGGCGAAGAGCGCTGTAAGGGTCTTCAACACTAGAAATCGACCCTCGCGCTCATCTTGATCGAGCGATCCATTCCCGTTCCGTAGGTACCTGTTTGAACCGAGTTCCAGTAGCGGATGTTCGCCAGGTTATCGACGTTCACCAGGAAGACGGCCCGGGTGGTTCCCGATCGCATTTGATACCCGAGGCCAGCGGTGAACAAAGTGTACCCGGGGATGGTGCCCTGGTCTTGAGGATTGATGAAACGCTTCGCAATCGCCGATGCACCGGCGTTGAGCGTGAGCCCAGGTATCCAAGGCGGGCGGATGGACATCCAGAGGTTGCCGAGTGCGCTCGGTGTGTTCTCCGGGTGCAAACCATTGATGTTCACATCCGGTGATTTCTGAATCGCGCGCAACCACTGTCCGGCGGCACCGACGGTTAACGGAGGAGCCACTTCGACGGTCACGGTTGCTTCGATCCCTTTGTAATCGATGCTGCCGTTCTCTGCGAAGATCTGGGTATTGGGGTCAGTGATTGCGTTGACGCGAGTGATCTGGAAAG
>Ga0209588_1000040_pt1 | contig 60058 bp, 99 predicted proteins | sample Rivendell_Oct201_10_FD_188351 | JGI IMG/M metagenome (GOLD analysis project Ga0209588, IMG submission 188351) | Vadose zone soil microbial communities from the Eel River Critical Zone Observatory, Northern California, USA -... | ecosystem: Host-associated > Plants > Roots > Rhizosphere > Soil ...
ATCCCGCTCGTCCCGGTCATCGGGGAAGAGACCATCATTGACGGGAAGCTCGACCGGAAGGGCCACACGCGGGCGATGAAGGACCCGCAGCGCATCTACAACTTCTGGACCTCTTCGGCCGTCGAGAACGTGGCGCTGCAGACCAAAACCCCCTGGATTGCGCCTGCGGCTGCGATCGAATCCTATGAGATGTATTGGAACACGGCAAACCGAGTAAACCACAGCGTCCTGCCGTACAATGCTTGGGATGACGCGGGCAATCAGCTGCCTTCGCCTAGCCGTCCTGAGCCGCCTGCCATGGCCCCGGCCTACATCACCGGAATGCAGATTGCAACGAATGAGCTTATGATGGTCTCGGGCCAGCATGAGCCTATGATGGGGGAGCCCTCGAACGAGCGTTCTGGCAAAGCTCTGATGGAGCGCCAGAGAAAGGGTGACAATGCGACTTATCATTACATTGATAACCTTGCTGTCGCTATTCGCCATCTGGGAAAAATTATCCTAGACCTGATCCCCAAGGTCTACGACACCAAGCGGGTGCTCCGCATCCTGGCAATCGACGGCACCGACTACGAAATCGATATCGATCCGCAGGCGAAGCAGTCCTACATCGAGCACCTTAACCACGACCAGGAGGTAGTCCAGCGCATCTTCAACCCGAATGTCGGGAAGTACGACGTGCAGGCAGATGTCGGTCCCGCCTACGGAACACAACGGGAACAGATGTTTGAGGCCCTCACTACCCTGATCGCGCAAGCGCCCAACATGGCGAACCTCGTGGGCGATATCTGGATGCGCGCCGCGGATTTCCCAGGTGCGGACGAGGCAGCGGAGCGCTTTAAGAGGATGCTCCCACCGCAGGCTCTCGGGAAAGGTCCTTCCCAGGCCGAGCAGCAGCTCCAGCAACAGGTCCAAAACCTCACCAAGATGCTCACTCAGGCCCTCGATCAGAACACGATGGACAAGATCAAGCTCAAGGGCAAGGAGGAGATGCGGCAGATTGATGCCTTTGAGGCGGACACGCACCGGCTTAAAATCCTGGCCGATCATGGTATCGACACAGGGACTCTGGCGGTGCTCCGCGCCCAGCTCATGCATGACATGCAGCAGAACCAGATGGACCTTGTGCATAACGATGCACACAAGAACGCCGACCGGGTTGTCGCTGGCATGGGGACGAACGAGGATGGCAGTAGCGCCGAGGTACCCCAGGTGGGGAAAGAGGGAGAGCAAGCAGCGGAGCAGACGGAGCAAGGCGCGGCTCCCGGTGGTCCGCCTGTCCCCGGCGCACGCCAAGCCCGTGATGGCAAGTGGTACGTGCAAGACCCCTCCAGGCCAGGAAAGTTTGCTCGCGTAGGGGCATGAGATGGTTGAGCAGTACTCTCCCACCGACGCAGATCAGCAACTCCCGCCGGGGCTGTGGCAAGGACCTCCCGCGCCGAACCTACTCCAGGGCGTTGCCCCGATGGAGTCGCAGTATGGGGCCTCTCCGCCCATTCCGAGCAACAAGCTCACCGATGCCCTCGGGGAAGATCTCTGGGGCTTTGCCAGGGGAGCTGCAGGCGCTGGCCGCGACCTGCTCACTACTCCGGGGGACGTGTACGCTGGGAAGTATGATGTCCGTGACCTCCCCGAGGTCGCCCGCGACTATGCAGGGAACTGGGCCTCCACCGTCACCCCACTAAGCCGGGGCACCCCTGGCAAGCTTGGCATCTTCGGTGGAGAGTCGGCGGCCAATGCTGATCTGGGAACACTCAGCAAAGCTCTCAAGATGGAAACTGGGCATATTTCGCCCGCCGAGAAGAATGAGTTCACTTGGCTCCAGTCCCGCATAGATCGTAAAGCAGGACTCAGCCAAGGGGAGTGGGACAGGTATCACGAGCTTCGAGATAATGCTGAGCCTGCGCCTCCTATTGAGATTCACGCGAAAACTGGCTGGTACCGCGACGTAGATGACAACTGGAAGTTCGAGATTCCTGACACCGGGGCGAAGTGGAAGGACGCCGCGAAAGAGGAAGGGATTGACGGGCCAAGGGTGCGTTTCAGCTACGCGAAAGATTATAAGCTTGGCGACGTGCTAGACCATCCTGCACTGTACGAGGCTTATCCAGACATTAAAGACATGCGGGTCGGCCCGAGCCACATGATGGCAGGCTGGGATGGCATCAATGGCAGCTATAGTAAAGAGCATGGCTTCAGGATCACCAATGCGCGCGGCGATGCGCCCATGATGTCCACGCTACTGCACGAAATCCAGCATCACATTCAAGAGCAAGAAGGCTTCGCTACTGGCGGAAATACAGCAGAGTTTCTTCCCAAAGGCTTCGATGAGGTGCAGAAAGCATCCAGGGATCGCGTGAGGGCGGTCCAGAAGCAGTTTACCGACAACCACATTAATCAGTTCACTGTTGCCAACGCAAGGCAGACTTTAGCAGAAGGAAGGAAGCTTTTTCCTTTTCAGCAAGACGCAATGGACCAGCTCGCGGCGAAGCCTGGACTGCTTGAAGAGTGGGATGCGGCTCACAGCGAGGCGGAGAAGCTGGACGCGACTGCCAAGGATGCTTTTAAGAAATACCAAACCCTCGCGGGAGAAACCGAGGCCAGGAATGTGCAGGAGCGCTGGGAGAATGGACCTTATCACGGTCATCCGCTGCGCACGACGGGGTACCCACAGGGAGAGCAGATTGTCAGGTATCATCTTCCAGGGGAATCCTCCTCGATAGATGCCTTCCATGGGTCGCCGCATGAGTTTGAGGGAGAGGCGGGCCACCCGCTAGGACGGTTCCGAGACGAGCGGATAGGCACCGGGGAAGGTAACCAGACTTACGGCCATGGCCATTATGCCGCGGAGATCCCTGACACCGCAGAGACATATCAGAAAGCTGGCGCGCGGAGTTCTCCCTCCGAGGGAAATCTCTACGATGTGAAAATCAAGCCGGATAAACATGAGCTGCTCGACCTAGATAAGAAGCTTTCCGAGCAGACTCCAGAAATCCAGGCCAAGCTTGCCAAGCTTCCCGAGCACTTCCAGCAAGCACTTGCCGATCATGCGGATAACTACGGGATGAACTCACCGCTCGATTCACCTGACGCTTCCACCGGCCACCAGTTCATCCGTGCTGCACAGCATTACAATGTCACTGACCACCCGGAAGAAATCTCCAAGATGCTTCACGAGGTTGGCATTCCGGGGAGTAAGTACCTCGACCAGCAAAGCCGTGGCCGCGCTGTGCTCACTGTGAAAGATATCCAGCAATATGAAGCGGCGATCGCTGAACACCACAAGCAGATCGCCAGTGCGCAGGACGAGCTTGACCGGAATAAAAACAACCCGAACCTTCTCCCCGCCTTCTTTGAACGCCGACAGGATGTAATTGACTGGTCTAAGGGGCGGATCGCTGCCCACCAGCAGAAAATCGCCGACATGCGAGAGGGGAAGCACCTCACCCACAACTTCGTGATCTTCCACCCAGATAACATCAAGATCACCGGGAAGAACGGCGAAACCATCTCCCCAGTCGAACACAACCCCTTCCCGACTGATCTTACCCCTGTGGATCACGACCCCTTCGCACCGCCGGTGCATCCCAAGTACCCTGGGGCACGCCTTGCTCCCAATGGCCGCTGGTACACCCCTGACCCGGATCGTCCTGGTAAATGGCTGGAGCCTCCCCAATGATGCAGATGCCAAGGCCGAATTTGTTCCTCCCACCCATGGGCGCGGCACAGGGCGAGCCTAAGTCGGACCCTGCAAGCACGATGGACCTCAACCAGTCGCTTGGCCAGACCGGCATCCCAGCGGGGGCACTGCCGCAAAACTACGGCCAGTCCACTGGCTTCACTCCGGTTGACTTCAACCCCTTCGCACTGGAGGAGGTTGCTGCCCAGGGACATGGAGAGGACCGCTTTCTGGGCCACCTCTCCAAGAACGACGTTGTGTTCCCCTTCGAGTGGCGCACCCCCGAGATCAACGCCAAGCTCGAGGCCCTGCTCGGCAAGCATCTCCCACGGTTTACTGTCGGCTCTCCCCACAACTCCATCAATGACCGGACGGGGCTACCGCAGTTCGACTCCGAAGGTGGCGGGGAAGGCCCTGGTGGAGAAGGCGGCGGTAATGGTCCTGGCATGGGCTCGGATGGCGGCGGTGGTGGGACGGGAGCCGGAACTGGTGGTGGCGGCGGGTTTGGTAGCGACAACTCCCAAGGTGGCACGCAGGGAGGTCCTGGTGGAATTGGCGCATCGCCGGAAGGTGCCGGTGCTGGACCTGGGCCGGGTGCTGGTGCTGCAGTCGGCGGCAACGATCCGTCCGCTTCCAACCCCAACACCAATCAGGATACCCCATCTGTTGGAGTGAAGTCCTCCACTGCGGCGGAGGAGGGTGCCTCCACCACCGTCAGTAACACGACTAGCAAAACCGGGCTTCCTGGCTTCTTCAACGATGCTAAAGTCGAGGCGCAGAGCCTTGCTACCGCCATTGCAAATGCGCTCGGAGTGACATCGGCCCAGGTTGGTAACTTCGCGAAGGGTGCTCTTACGGGGGCACTCACAGGTGGCCCGCTCGGTGCAGTCACCGGTGGCTTTACTGGGGTAGCCTCTGGAGAACTTGGCATTCCAGGAATTTCTGACGTGGTGGGTGCCATAGGTACGCATGGGACAGGGACACCGAGTTCCACCACAGCCGATAGCCAGGGCGGCGCTGGCGCAGGTAATCGCAGCAATAACCTGACCCTAAATCAGGATGTCTTCAATCGCCTGATGGGAGACCCCCGGTTCTCCAACCTACTTGGTGGCACTGGCACCCGAGGGAGCGCATAACATGGGCATACCTACCAGACCAAACAAATTCGGCTGGGTTCATCCGCTGGTCAAGGAGACCGCCGTGGGGTGCGCGGAGGCCCTTTACGAGCGCCTTGCTCAGGACAATAATTGGTACTCCCTCAATCGCAACCGGAAGCACTGGGTCGGTGATCGCTGGCGAGACCTTCTCCCCATTGCGCGGACACACCTAGCGAAGCTCCTGTCAACCAACATGGAACCACGCTTGAAAGACGAGATAGCTGATGCTCTAATCAAGGACAATGAATTAAGGCTTGGGCGTAGTCGTGCCCAGGAAGTACGTATTCGAGGGATTAGACGCTGATGGGAGAGACAATCGGCTGGGCAGTTAAGCAGATGTGGGACGGACAGAAGGTCCGTCGTGCTGGCTGGAATGGTAAAGGCATGTTTATCGTGCTAATGCCTCGCCTCGAACTTCCCGCGTTCTCCACCTCTGATACCTCGCGTAAGGTCAACGATCGGACTGCTAAGTGGATTGGCGAGGACACGCCACTTGACTGCCAGCCGTACATCGCTATGTTCACTGCACAGAAGCAATGGCAGCCGGGATGGCTCTGCTCCCAGGCTGATCTGCTTGCGGTCGATTGGGAGCTTGCCTGATGCTTATCCGAAGCTGGAGTCCGGTGCATGAGGCAGAGGGAAAGGGCGGCGCAGCGTCCGCAGGCGACGGAAAGGAAGGCGAAGGAGAAGGCAAACCCGGCGAAGGTGAAGGAGAAGGCAAGCCTGGGGAAGGCGAACCAAAGCCCGGCGAAGGGGCACCCGAGCCCAAGCCAGCCGCCAAATCTGCTGATGCGCTCCCGGCCACACTAGAGGAGGCCATCGCCCAGATCGCCGAGCTTAAGGCTGCAGGCGGCACCGTCCCCAAGTGGGCAACCGATCGCATCGATACCCTGACCCGCTCCTGGCGGGAGACCGAGCGTGAGCGTGATGCGCTCAACACGCAAATTCGTCAGCTCAAGGAGGCCAAGCCTGGGACCTCCACTGGCATGTCAGAGGCCGATGTGCAGGCTCGTGCGCGGCAGATCGCTGCAGCAGATGCCTTCAACGAGGCCACCGGGAAGGTCCTCGCCGCCGGGCGGAAGGAGTTCCCGGATTTCGACACCTCCGTGCAGCACCTCCATAACATCTCCCCGATGATGGTGCAGACTCCCCAGGGCGCGATTCCCTCCATGCCCATTCCGTTCCTGGAGGCCTTGATCGAACTCGAAGCTCCGACCAAGGTCATCGCGGCGCTGGCGAAGACTGCCAACAATGATGAGGCTGCACGGATCATGGCGCTTCCCCCGGCCAAGCAGGGCGTAGCCCTGGCACGCTTCGCGTCGGCGCTGGAAGATGCCCCGATCATCTCGAAAGCTCCGCCGCCTTCGGGCACTATCGTCACTGGCCGCGCTCGTGGAGCGCCGTCACTGTATGACGCGGGGACCAACAAGATCACGAAAGAAGAGTGGATGGAGCTGCGGACTAAGCAGGTTGCCGAGCGCCAGTCCAATTCACGCCGGAGGGCCTAGCTATGCCGCTGAAGAAGGGAAGTTCTCGCGCTACTGTCTCGAGTAATATCAAGACCGAGATGGCGGTGGGGAAGCCCCAGAAGCAAGCGGTGGCGATTGCCCTGTCCGAGTCCCGTCGTGGGAAGAAGAGGAAGAAGAAGTAGGGCGTAAGCCAAGGTCTTCTGAAGGGACCTTAAATCTTCTGCTTTGGACGCAAGCATAGGGTCTAGTCCAACCCCATCGCCTTCCACTGCCAAAGTTCTTTGGGTAGGCTCCACGGTTTCCTCAACCAGGCGCATTGCGCCCATGGAGTCCAAAGATGGCAAATACGCTTCTCACCATCAACATGATTACGCTGGAGGCGGTGAGACTCTTCATCAACTCCAACGAATTCATCCAGTGCATCGATCGCCAGTACGACGACAGCTTTGCCCAAACCGGGGCGAAGATCGGTCAGACCCTGCGTATCCGTCTGCCCAACGACTTCACCGTCACCACCGGCGCGGCGCTGGCTGCACAGGACACGGCGGAGCAGAGCATCTCGTTGCCGTTGGCCACGCAGAAGCACGTCGATGTGAGCTACTCGACGGTTGACCGCACCATGTCGCTGGACTCGTTCTCCAAGCGTGTCCTGGCCCCGATGGTCAACAACCTCGGTGGCGCGGTTGCCGCAGACGTGATGACCGGTGTGGAAGCCGGAGTGAGCAACTTCACCGCTCAGACCGACCAGTCCGGTATCATCCTGAACCCCACGGCGGGTACCTGGCTGAACGCCGGCGCGATCCTGGACATTAAGTCCGCGCCGAGGAAGAACCGCAAGCTCATCCTCGACCCGTTGACGATGGCCCGGACTGTCACCTCCCTGTCCGGTCTCTTCAATCCCTCGAAGGCGATCGCAGGGCAGTACGAAAGCGGCCAGATGCAGGAGGCCCTTGGCTTTGACTGGTTCTCCGACCAGACGGTGCTCAAGCATACCACCTCGGCCTATACCGGAACCGGCAACCCGGCGTTGATCGCCGGCACTGTGAACGGTGCGTCCCAGACCGGACTGGCCATCACCGTGAATGCGATTGCTGGTGGCTTTGCCGCTGGCGATATCATCTCCTTCGCGGGCGTGAATGCCGTCAACCGAGTGACCAAGCAGTCGAACGGGCAGCCCGCACAATTCGTCGTGACCGCCCTTGTCGCCGGCGGTGGCGTCTCGGTCCCGATCTATCCTGCGCTGATTCCCGGCACCGGTGGCTACAACCCGAACACCGGCGCTGGCGCTGTGCAGTACCAGACGGTGGACGTGTCCCCGGCGAACTCGGCTTCGATCTCCGTCGTGACCCTCGCGGGCACCACCTACCGCAAGAACATCGCCTTCGCTCCTGAGGCGATCACGCTTGCCACGGCGGACCTGGAGACTCCCAGAGGCGTCCATGAGGTCGCTCGAGAAGAGTTCGACGGAGTGTCGATGCGTATGATCTCCGACTACCTCATCGCAACCGACCAGATGGTTACGAGGCTTGACGTGCTCTATGGCTTCGTGTTCATCAGGCCTGAGTGGTGTGTGGCAGTCGGCGACGCGGTCTGAGGCAACGAGGGGGCGTAACAGCCCCCTCCAACTTAGGAGAACACCATGACGAGGGAAGAGCAGCGGGCCAAGGTACTTGCCCAATTCGCCGAGGACCCGCAGGCGAGTCATCTGGCCAACCAGGCCCTTGATGAGATGTACGGGGCGATGGATCGGCTTCGTGCAATGGGGTCGCCACTGGAGGCGCAGGAGTCTGTCCCCGTCCCGGTGGAATACCCCAAGTGGGTTGATGGTGCCCTCTACGAGAGCGATGCTGCCTATAAGGCGGCTGCGACTCCGAAGGAGGAGCCCATCACGGACAAATCCTCCAAGTCGAAAGGTTAAGCCATGGACTCCACCGCTGGAATGTATGCCTCCTTTAAGTTCCCGCCCTATAAGTTCTGCGAGTACCCCAAGTGGGTCAGAACGAAGAGCGGCGAGCAGGTCCTGGTCACTGATCGCCGGACCGAGATGGATGTGGAACTTGCTTCGCCTCCGGAGAAGGGTGAAGCAGAGGTCTCGGTCGCCGCGGAGCGAGACAAGCTTGCACGTGAGCTTTCTGCCGCTCATGCGGAACTCGCCGCGCTGCGGGCGGAACGCCAGATCCCTGGGGAAATCGAGCCCAAGGTCGGCCCGGTTGCCACGAAGAAGGTAGCCTAAATGATCCTCACGGCAGGCGATATCATCAAGCTTGCCTTGAAGGACTGTGGTGCCCTCGGCATTGGCCAGAGTGCTGATGCCGAGGATACCAGTGACGCCTTCGACACGCTCAACATGATGCTGGCGCAGTGGAGCAGGAAGCGCTGGCTGGTTTATCACTTGGTCGACAAGTCGATTGTGAGTACGGGGGCGGTCAGCTACACCATTGGCCCCGGAGGGAACATCAATGTCCCTCAGCGGCCTGATAAGCTCTCGAGCGCCTTCTTGCGGCAGCTCCTGAACACGGTCCCCAATCAAATCGACTACCCCATTCGCATCATTACCGCTCGCGAGGACTACAACAGGATCGCGTTTAAGCAGCTTCCCTCTTTCACTCAGATGCTATTCTATGATGCGGTCTACCCGCTAGGGGTTATCTACCCGTACCCGCTGGCCCTTGCTTCGGTTTATGAGTACCATTTCACCTTCAAGGATACCCTCACCGAGTTCCCGTCCCTTTCCACTGCCCTCAATCTGCCCCATGAATACTACGGGGCACTGTTGTACAATCTGATGGTCCGCCTCGGAGTTCGCTATCCGATTTCCAAGGACCAGCTGATGGCTGAACAGTGGAATGACGTGAAGGGACTTGCCAAGGATAGCCTCAATGTGCTGCGCGAGTCGAACATCGGCGTTGCTGTGCTCACCATGCCTTCGGGCCTGACGAAAGGAAGCCGGTACAACATCTACAGTGATTCCAACTAGGAGGTCTAAATGGTTGCGTTGCCTCGCCTTGTCCCCGGTTTCCGCCCGGTCGATGGGACCGACTTGAATACGATCCTCAGCGAACTCTTCTCCACTGCCAACGGCATCACGGCAAAGGCTGGCGGTGGTGCAGCGACTGCAGTGCAGCTCAGCGCAGCGGTGAGCGAGGTCTCGGTTGTCGCCTCTGTCAATGACTCGGTGATGCTGCCCGCGGCGGATTACTTGGGCAAGCGCAGGCGCGTCATTAACAACGGGGTCAGCATTCTCGCTGTGTATGCTCTCCAGGGCAACAATCCGGCCACCGGTACCCTCGATACCATCACGGCAAACACGGCTAGCGCCCCCACGGCCAATGGCACCCTGGTGCCGGTTGCCGCGACCAAGATTTCCACCTTCGTTTGCTTCAAGCTCGGCCAATGGAAACAGGACACCACCGCCTAAGTGGTCGGACGGCTTCACAACGAGAATGGGCTTCCTCTCACTGAGGGAGCCTATACCTCGCGTGCGCTCATAGCAAACGCGCAGCGGTGTGTTAATCTCTATCCGGAGAAAAATCCTGCTGACTCCGAAGCCCCGGTCACTCACAACGTAACCCCCGGACTTACCGTACTGAGCACAGCCCCGGTGCTGACCGAGGGCCGGTGCCTGTACCGCGCCAGCAACAATGTCATCTATGCGGTGGTGGGCAGCGGGGTCTACATGATCTCGGCCTCGTGGGTGTTCACACTCCTTGGCACCATCGGGACTACCAACGGCATCTGCTCGATGGTAGACGACGATACGCAGATACTTCTCGTCGATGGCTCGCCCACTGGCTACAAGATCATCCTTAGCACGAATGTCTTCAGCAAGGTCACCGATGTTAACTTCTTCGGCGCGGATAAGGTAGGCTTTCTCGATACCCTCCTGGTCTCCAATGTGGCCGCGACGCAGCAGTTTCAGTCCACCAAGCCCAACGTCTTCGTCTGGGACCCCCTCTACTTCGCCAGCAAGACCGGCTACAATGATCGCCTTGTTACCCTCGCCGTCTGCCATCGAGAGATTTGGTTGCTGGGCAGCCAGACCTCGGAGGTTTGGTACAACGCAGGCAATGCCGGGTTCCCGTTTGCCCTCTTCCCTGGCACCTTCATTCAGCATGGTTGCGCGGCTAAATACTCGGTCGCCAAACATGACTTGAATGTCTTCTGGCTGAGTCAGGACGATGATGGCCAGGGCATCGTTGTCATGGGGTCCTACTACAAAGCCGAGCGCATCTCCACCTATGCGATTGAGAATGCCATCGCCGGGTACTCCAGGATCGATGATGCTATAGGCTTCACCTATCAGCAGGGAGGTCATATCTTCTATGTCCTGACCTTCCCGACGGCAGATCGCACCTGGGTCTACGACAAACAGACCGATCTCTGGCATGAGCGGAACTCGATTGACGCCAACGGCGTCGAGCATCGCTGGCGGCCCAACTGCGCAGTGAATGCCTACGGGACGGTGGTTGCGCTGGACTACCAGAATGGGAAGCTTTACAAGCTCGATCTGAACTCCTTCAATGAAGACGGCCTTCCGATTGTGCGGCGCAGGGGTTTCCCCCACCTCGTCTCCAATGGCAACCGGGTGTCTTACGCCTGCTTCCGCGCGGATATCCAGTGCGGGGAGATTGCAAACTACTCCCAGACCTCTCCCGCTCCGATGATCTTCCTTCGCTGGAGTGACGACCGAGGGCGCTCCTGGCGCAACCCGGTAGGGCAGAGCCTGGGCGCGACCGGGGAGTTCATCCTGCAGCCGCAGTGGCGCCGCCTGGGCATGGCGCGGGATAGGGTGTTTGAGCTTTTCTGGTCGATTGATGCTTTCACCGCGCTTAATGGGGCTTGGGTAGACCCTCTCCCGATGGGGAGCTAGATGGCTGCCACCCCACAAAATATGGCGATGGCCCCAGCAGGGTTCAAGCTGGTGGAAGCCGATGGCTCTGCCACTCATACATTCCAGGAGTTCCTCCGCTGGGCGTGGGTCCGCTGTGGCGGGGGCTACGGCACCAAGCTGGGCCTGCAACAAACCGATGGCAGCGTCGTACAGGCAGACGGGGTAGTTGGAGCGGGAACTGGGATTAGCGTCTCGGCGGGCTATCCGGCGACCGTCTCCCTCGCGGCCATCGCCAGCGACAGGTTCCTGGCCAACATTGGCGCTGGCGCGGCGGCACCGGTTCCCACCGATTTCCCGGCTTTCGTAACTCATGCGGGGATTACGTTTGCCGCTGCAGGTGCTGGGCTTGCCCAGGCCGGTTCCCTTCCGGTCACCCTGTCGCTGGCCACTGTCGCCAACCAGCGCCTCCTTGCCAATATCTCCGGTGGCGTCGCCGTGCCGAGTGCCAACACGCTCGCAGGCATAATGAATGCCATCTTCGGCGCGGGGGTAGCGGGACAATACCTGGGCACCGGCCCAGGCTGGACAACCTCGCCTTATCTCAGTGCCACCTTGAGTGCCAATCAAGCCCAGGCAACGGGCGTTGCCGCAAAGATAATCTTCAATACCGTGGAGTCGGACTCCAATGGCTGGTACAATAATGCAACAGGGCGCTATACGCCACTGTTGGCAGGACGGTACAGGGTGGGGGTTACGGTGGCGCAAAGTGGCACCACTGTCACTCAGGTTCAAACCTTTATTTACAAAAACGGTGCTCCTTTCAAAGTGTCGGAGATGTTCTTTACAGGAGGTACGGCCACACTGACCTGCACGGCGTCGGCGATTGTCCAGATGAACGGCAGCACCGACTTTATCGAGGGCTTTGCTCAAATTACTGGGGGCGCTACAAACGCGCTAGGGGGTTCTGCTCCACAGCTTTCATGGATCGATGCGGAGTATTTAGGACCATGAGACCCTTCGTCGTTTTCGCCATGCCCCGGTCCCGTAGTGCGTGGCTTGGCGCGTTCCTCACCTACGGAGAATGGGTATGCCTTCATGATATTTCTGCCGCTTTCCAAAGCACCGAAGATATCACCAGGGTCCTCGGCAGGCCTCACACCGGTATATGCGACACTCAAATCGCGCTCCTCTGGCCCGAGGTTATCGAGGCATCTCCAAGTGCTAGGCTTGTTACACTGCGAAGACCAAAGAACGAAATCATCGCGAGCGGGGAGCGGCTCGGGTTCAACACGAGTAAGATCGGCCACGCTATCGACCGCCTGGATATCGCGATGAAGGAGATTGAAGGGTTGTCGGGAGTTCTCAAGATCACTTTTGCCGATCTGGCCACCGAGGCGGGTTGCAAGCGAGTCTTCGAGCACTGTCTCCCGCATCTCTTCGACCGTGGCTGGTGGCAGGCCATTTCTCCGATGAATATCCAGGTCGATCCAGAAATCGCACTTGTGCGGATACAGCGCAACCTTGCTGGCATCGCGACGACCTATAAGTCTGCAGTTCACTACTATGATGGCTTGATGCGGAGACAGGCATGAGATGGGACCCTAAGTCCGGGGAGCCTCCGGAGTACCTCTGCTCGTTCTTTGGCATTGGGGACTTTATCGACAGCACAGTGCTCCCGTTCTTCACTGACCTTGTGTCGTCGGGAAGCGCGGCACCTGCTGTAGATGCGGCATCAGCTGGGATCGACTTTGGAAGCCAAGCGGCATCCGCTGGAATTGACACAGCAGCCCTGGCCGCTCCGGCCAACTTCGGCGGCTTGACTTCGGGAGGGCTCCCCGGTGGTTTTGGCACTCCGAGCCTTTCCATCCCCGGCTCCAACCTTGTCGATATGAGCGGGGCACAGGGAGGGCAGTCTTGGTGGTCCCAACTTGGGAAGGACCTCGTCCCTAACCTGGGCACGGCGGCGCTCCTTTCAGGGGCGGGGAATATCGGAGGCGGGATTGCCGGAGCGATCGGGGCGGGGAACGCAGCGGACATTCAGTCGCGCGCAACGACTGCAGCCTCGAACAATGCCCTCACGGCAGGAACTCGCGCCCAGGCCCTGCTCGAGCCCTTCCGCCAGCTTGGTGTCGGCGCGGTGCCGCAGCTCCAAGCCCTCACCGGAACCAATCCTGGGGGCAACCCGCTTACTGCCGCACTGACCAAGCCCTTCAACCCCTCCGATCTCGCCAACACCCCAGGCTACAAGTTCACCCTTGACCAGGGCCTGCAGGCCACTGAGAACGGCTACGCGGCGGGTGGACTTGGGCGCTCTGGTGCGGCCCTCAAGGGCGCAGCTGAGTATGCCACCGGCCTCGCGGACAAGACCTACAACACGCAGCTCCAGAACTACCTGACCCAGAACCGTCAGATCTACGACATGCTGTCTGGGCAGATTTCCACCGGGGAGAACGCAGCGGCGGGGGCGGGTAATCTTGGGGTAGGTGCCCAGACTGCCTCGAATAACCTCCTCACCAGTGGCGCTGCAGCCCAAGCATCTGGTATCATCGGGGGCACCAATGCGCTCACCGGAGCGGGTAACTCGATCGGCCAGAATGCAATCCTGATGAATATCCTGGCGCAGAACCAGCAGAACCAGAACCTGACCTCGCGCGGCAACCCCAACGCCTAGGAGCCTTCCATGCCGATTGATCCAGGCATTAGCCAAGGCATCATCCCGCCGCCGAACCCGCTGGCGGTTGCTGGGCAGGCTGCGACTCTGCAGAACCACCTCAACCAGTCCGCGCTGTTCAACCTGCAGACCCAAAGCCAGATGGCGGTCGGGCATGTGCTGCAGCAGAGCATCGGCGACGACGGGGAGATTGATCTGCAGAAGGCGCTGACCCTCTCGCGAGATAACCCCATTGCTGCCTACGGGATGCAGGGTGTGGTGAACCAGGCTCTCCAGCGCAGCCTTACGCAGGCTCAGATATCCGAAAAATACCTCAAGATGTCCCATGACGTGATGGACACGCAGAACACTATGTTCGGCGCGCTCCTCGGGAAGGATAACGTCACTGACGCCGATATGAAGGACGCGACTGAGCAAGCCTATCGCTCCGTTGCTTCCAGTTCAAATATCCCGGACTCGCAGAAACGTACATGGATGGACTCGCTTATTCGTAATGCATCCTCCGCTCCTGCCATCGGGACACCCGCGTTCAAGGAATGGCTGGTTACGAAGAACCAGCAATCTATGGATGCGAAGCAGCGCCTCGATGCGCTGACCGGAACCCAGCATGTGATTAAGGCTGGGGACAAGGATGTAATGGTCAAGTACGATCCGCAGCGTCAAGCCTCATTTGTCACGGGCATCCAGCCCTCTGGGCTGACCCCGGAGAAGCAAAGCGAGCTTATCAAGTCTGGGCCGCTTGGCGTGCCGACGCCGCGCCGAGATGTGGCTCCCACGTATGGTGGGGGCGGTTTCCAGGGCGCGACTGGACCTGGGGCGGGTGGTCAGCCTGGAGCCCAACCGAACCTGCTTTCTGGCCCAGCCCCGCAAGCTCCGCCTTCCGCGCAGACCGACCAAGTTGCACCTGGGATGAGCCTCGGGGAAGGTCGCACTGTTGCGGGGGCGCAGACTGCGCCCCCGGCTCCCGCAGCACAAGCGACTCCTATGAGACCTCCGGTGCTGGCACGGCCTGCCCCCGGTGGAAGCTCTGCCACTACCGCCATGCAGGAGAACACTATCACTACCCAAGGCCCCAAGGCTGCGGAGTACAAGAACAACCTCGACGAACGGGTGCAGGTCGGCAGCGACATGATGAAGAGGCTGGGAGAGGTTATCCCACTTCTCGACAAGATGCGTCAGGGCGGCGGCGCAGATATCCGGGCGAAGCTGGCCGAGTATGCGCAGGCCATTCCAGGGGTGCCGAAATCTATTGTCGATGGCATCAACGGAGGCGATCTCGCAGCTTCGCAAGAGTTCCAGAAGTTCATGGTGCAGTATTCCACTGAGCAGCTCAAGCAAATCATGACTGGGGCGACCGGCAAGATTACCAATCTGGAGTGGGATGTCTTTCAGAAGAACAACCCGAGGCTCAACACTGACCCGGATGCGATCAAGAATATCTTCAATTTCGCCCAGAAGATATACGGCTGGGACCGGCAAGAGCAGAGCGCGTATCTCAAGGAGTCGCAGAAGTCTGACTTCAACCCCACCCAATGGCCTGCCAAGTGGCAGCAGGAGATGACTGAAAAGGGGATCGTCAAGCCAAACCATCTCTACGTCGGTCCTCGTACCCCGGTGGAACCAGCCAAGGCGGGCTCCAAGCGGCCCCTTTCCGATTACGTCAGGGGACCCTGAGCCATGGCTGATCCAGCCTTTGACGCGGTACAGGATGACAGCCTCGGGGGGCAGATCAAGCAGGCCCTTCGCGCAGGGTATACTCGCGATGAGGTCACCGAGCACCTTAAAACCCTGCCCTTCTATGACCGAGCGCTCAAGGATAACTACACCCCAGACGAAATCCTTGGCCACCCCGATATCCTCGATGCCTACAAGCAGCACGCGGCTGAGCAATGGGGGCCTGGACAGGCGGCGTTGAACGCCGGGACGCTGGGGGCGTGGCGACCCATTCAAGCGGGTATCCAGTCCGGCGCGATTGACCCGATGACCGGGGAGCTGACTACCAACACTGACGCCTATGCTCCGGCGATGAAGGAGTCCGGGATCAATAAGGAAGCCTGGGAGAGCCTGCATCCGGGGCAGAGCCTGGGCATCGACATGGTGGCAAGCACCCCGGCTACCATGGTTGGCCTTGGCGCAGCGAACACTCTCACCCGCGCCGGGCTGCGTGGACTTCCGGCTGCGACACGCTTCTTCATGGGGCAGGGTGGAACTGGTCCAATCTCCCGCACGGCCAGCACCATGACGCACGGCGCGCTGTCGGGAGCGGAGGCAGGAGGGATGCAAGCTGGGATGCATCCAGAGATACCGTTCGAGGATCAGGTTGCTACTGGGGGCATGGCCGGTGGCGCGCTCGGCCCGGTTAGCCTGCTGACCAATCCACTCCTTCGCAGGGGCATCACGACCCGCAGTGCGCAGACCGCGCAAGATGCTGCTGCACTGGGGATTGATCTCACCCCGAAGCAACTCCAGCCGCGTCCTGGCTCGGTTTCGGATGCGAAGGGCACGGATCAAATTCGCCAAGTCAACCGTGCGCTGTTCCGCACTATGGGGCATGACGCTGACGAGTTCACCCAGGATAACTTCGACGCAGCGGCGCATAGTATCAGCCGGGAGTTCCAGACGGTTATCCCGCGAGTTCACATCGACCCCGCGAATCCTGCGATGCATACGGCGATGACTAATCTGGAGACCGATGCAGCAGCCTCTGCTGGGGCCAATCCGCTCACCGATCCGGCCTATCAGCGGTTCGAGTCGGCAATGATTGCCGTAAGGCGGAACTTGGCGGCTGCCGCTGGGCGCGGCACCCCGACCATGCCGGGAGTGCTCTCCGGCCAAGAATACGAGTACATGACGAAGAAGGGTGGCCTGGTAGACCGCCTCATCCAGAACCAAGAGACCAAGAACTGGGGCGTTCGCCTGCGCACTATCCTTGACGACGCCATGAGCGCGGCGACTCCGGCGGATAAGGCTGCGCTTGACACTGCGCGGCAGCATTGGAAGAACATGATGATTCTGGAAGGCCCTGCCGAGAAGGCGCAGAACACCGGCGGCAATATCAACCCGGCGCATCTTCCTGGTGCGATCGCGAGGTCCTACAAGGACTATGCTTGGACTGGCGCGGGCAATCTCGGGACGATCTCCGAGGCTGGGGCTTTCATGAAGCAACGCCCCACTGCGCAAGGTGACACCTACCAACCGCCCTCTGGAACTGCCCTCATGAAGGCGTTCAAGAAGTTTGGTCCGACTGTGGGGGTTACTGCTGGGGCGCTCGAGCTGGCCCCGGCGGTTGCAGAGCATATGGTGAGTAATCCTCTTGGCGCGGCGGGAATACTTGGTGCGGCAGGTCTCGGGGCTGGGTATGGCGCACACCTGCTTACGCGGCACCTTACCCAGATGCCAAGCTATCGAGACGCCATCATCAATCGGATACTTGATCCAACCGCTTTCCAGGCCGCTCCGAATGCCTTGATCGCGCCAACGGTTGGCGCGGCCACGTCTTATGCTGATCACCCGGACGATCAACGGCTGGGAATACGGATGGGGCTGATACAGCCGCAGCCGCAATAACGCGGCACACGTTCTAAAATCGAAGGTGGGTTTTCATGACCGCTCCGTCCGCCAATCTCCTGCCCAATGGGATGCAGCAATTCGTCGATGCCAATGGGGCACCCTACGCCCTGGGCAGGGTGTGCTTTTACATCCCCGCCACCACGACGGCCAAGCAGACCTGGAGTGACGCCAACCAAACCACTCCCAACACCATCCCATGCGTCAACCTGGATGCCGCCGGACGTTGCATAGCCTTCGGGACCGGGACCTATCGGCAGCAACTTTACGACGCGGCGAATAACCTGATCTGGGACAGGCTGACCCAGACGGTTTCCGACGTGGTGAAGTCGGTTAAGGACTACGGCGCGCTCGGGACGGGCGTTGATGACTCTGCGGCAGTGCTGGCTGCGGTCAATGATGCCCAGCTTAACTCCGGCGTGATCGGCCTCACCAACGGCACCTTCGCGACCACCTCGACCATCGGCCTCAACAACGTTGACCAGCTCACCCTTACCAAGACTGACCGGCCGGATGGGCTCGGCATCTATGTGGGCTCCGCCGCTGCTCCTGGGGCGCAGCAGGAACCTGCCCTGTGGGTGCAGAAGTACGTCAAGAAGGACACTGGCGGAGCGACGCTGCACCAGACGGGCGGGATATTTGTGGACCTCGAGATACTCGGGTCGGGCAACTATGCTGCGCCCAATCGAGGCACCTGGCACGGCGGGCTCGTCAGCACCCACAACGCAGGAACCTGGAACGGTTCCACTGCAGCGCCTCTCTATGACACAGACGGGGATACAATTGGGCTGGCCGGTTTCGCCCGCTGCGATGTAGTTCCAGGCAATGGGCGCATCATCGGTGGTATCTGGGCCTACGCCGAAGGTCCGGTAGTGGATAACGCTACCTTTGCCAATCTGCCCGCAGGCAACTGGGCAATCTGCGGTATCGAGATCAACCTCAAAACCCGCTCGCCAGACCTTGGTCTGCAGACCGACCTTCTCGGCAAGGGCGCTACCGTAGGGCTGCTGCTGCAGGCCTTCCGTGTGCCTGGGCAGGGCTCGACTCGCGCGTGGAACTTCGGGATCGCGCTCTCTGGCAACCCCGACAACGGCAACTTTACCGACACCGATGTTGAGCACTGGAATAGCCACCGAGTTGGCATGTTCCTCGATCTCATCTGGGACCGCGGTATCCAGTTCGGGCAGTTTGCGCGCGATGGCAGCTACGGCATATATTTTCCTGCTGGCTACGGTGGCTTCCAGACTGCTGCACGGGCGGTCACGGCGCTCACCTCGGTCGGCACCACAGCAACCGCGACACTCGCTGCCCATGGCTGGGTGACCGGCCAGAACATCATTATCGCAGGCGTCACTCCCGCAGGCTACAACACGCCGGGCGGTACGCTCATCACTGTGGTGGATGCCAACACCTTCACCTATGTGCTGACCGGCGCTCAGGCCGTTGTCACTGTGCTCGGTACCGCCGCCAAGTTCCAGCGCCCAGCAGCGGCGATCTTCCTTGGCGACAACGTTATCAACCTCGGCCAGTACACCGGTACTGTGTGGCGTGCCGGAGACATGTGGCGCAACGGTGGACGCATCTTCCACTATGACGGAGCCTTCGGACGCGAGGTGATGTCGTCGATCGGCGTCGGCAACGTCACTGGGCAGTTCAACAGGCAGATCCGCATTCAGCTGACCAACGTTGACTACTACATCAATGCCTCGCTGGCAGCCACCAGCAACGAAATCCTCAACACTACCGGGGTTGGTGCCTCGGTGACTAACACAGTCACCAACAAGGTTGCCGTCCTCATCAACGGTGTGCAGTACTATCTCCTTGCTTCAACCAGTGCAGCTTAAGGAATCTCCTCATGGAATGGAATATCAAACTCGACGATAAGCAGCTCGAGACCGTCCTGGCCGGGCTTGGTGAACTCCCGGCCAAGGCAAGCTTCCACCTCCTCATCGCCCTCGATCAGCAGATCGCAGCCCAGCGTCAGGCAGCGAGCCTCGGCTCCGTCACTCAATTCCCGTCTTCTGCTGTACAAGAGGCTTCCAAGTCTTAGTCCCGGCCATGCGCTCGATTAGCTTCGAGCGCTCCGCCGCCTCGATAATCCATTTGATTTTCTCCACCGTACACTTCCCAGACAGGAAGCCATAGATTTCCGACTCGTCGATGGCTGTCTTGGTCTTGGAATAACGCGCCCAACAGCCAAGATGCAGGTCTTGCAAGAGTTCCTTGTCGGACTTCTGATACATTTCCCGGAAGATGTCGGGCATTTTGATTTCGGCTGCGAGTAGCCAATCTCGTGCCCGGTCGAAGTCTGCCAGCGTAATCCGCATGTCAGTGCTGCGCGAAGCAGAAGCCACCATGCAAAGTTTCATGCAGTGAACCCAGCGGCGGGGGATGTAGTGGGTTAGCTTGGAGTGGATGGGGATCGGGATGCAGTCGGAGTGTAGCCACGTTTCTGCCGACTCCTTTGCATCGTGATCCCAGGTGAACTCCCCATGCAGGGCCTGCAGCTTGGCCAGTTGCTCGACGAGCTTGCAGAGATGCAGCTCGGTTTTCTTCCTCCCGGTGTTCTCGCCGGAGACGGTTTTGAGCTTGGGTTTGATCTTTACCCGCTCCGATGCATGGATCATGATCAGGCGAGAGGTTGTCCCCATGCTCCAGGCCTCCTCCGGCAGGGTCGTAGCGAGGAAGCCCGGTTGGACCCCGGCGAGGATGGTAAGCTGAGGATGCACGATGACTAGCTCCTTCCCCTCATTGACTGTGCGGCGGCGTTCCGAGTAGTGGGGCGGGTTGTCATAGATAAAGTTCAACACAGAAAGGAACTCCAGGTCATGCTTGGAAATGAGCACCCCGAACTCCGGCGCGGCGACGAGAAGGGAGTGGTACTCAATTAGTGTCGGCGGGTCACCATGCATAAGGCTGGTGGAAGCATCCGCCAAGGCGTCCACGAGGGACGCCTTCGTCGGGGAGTGTGGCGCGGTTTTGAACTTCCGCGCATCCATCCAGATGTTAGAGATGGTCTGAATGACGTTCTTGCCTATCCCTGGGGTTGCCACCAGCAAGACATAGAGATTGGGATAGATCGGCATCTCGGCAGAGTCCAACCAAACCCGGCGTTCCAACGCCCCGGCAACGGCACTAATCGCTGCCCAGAGGCGGAATATCTCCGGCGAGGGAAAGTTCTTAGTACACTCCAGGAATCCCTCTATCCAGTCTACTGTTTCGTTGGTGGCGGCTCCTTGTCTTCTTCGTAGGGGATCTCCACTGAGGCCTGTATCCCCATCCCCTTCGTCAATTCTCCCAAGATTTTGGACATGTGCCATTGTTGATACACCAGCAGGGTTAGTTGTTCTGCGCTATTAGCTGGAGCATTCTCAGCCTCTTGGATTAGCTCTCTTGGGCTGTTTGCACGGTAATGTGCTAGAAGGCGTTTTGTGAGGTTAAAGGACACGGTGCAGGCCCTCCTGACGGGTGCGCGAGTCAACCCCCTTGTATTTCATGAGTCCGTTTGGGTTCATACGAGCATCATAGGACCCCCAATTCCAGCCGATCTTGCAGTCCCCCGGAACAGTGTAGACGCGGCCCCCGGCGCGAAGCGGCGTCACGATTAACTTCAGGGCCTCCTGGATGACCGCCTCATCCCCTTCGTCGTACTGGAAGGTTACCGAGTCGTAGCCCTGGTTCAGCAACTCCACGCGGGGGTAGAGTTGGTCCCAGATGCGATACAGGCAGAGGCTGGTCCGGTCTGCCGTCATGGACTGCGGGGTTCCAGCGACAGCTTCCCGGAGAGTTGTGTCATCATTGGGCCTTCCAAAAAAGATACGCTTACGTCCAAAGGGAGTGACGAGGCATTGTTTGGTTTGGAGTTCCTGCCCAACCCAGCGGTGGTATCTCTGGATGCATGGAAAGACGCCAAAATATCGCTCTTGAAACAATACCATAAACTTCTCAGGAAGCTTGAGATGCTTCGCCATGGTGTAAGGCGCCCCCACATAGTTGCTTCCATGTCCTCCTCGCTTAGACATATCGCGATATGAGAAATGACGGTAGAACTTTCGTTCTGCAATAGGACGGTCTCGTACCAGGTCCCCCGTCCATGGTAGATCGTGAGGCCATATGAGTCTTGCAGTGTAAGTGTGCAGATCGCCACTTTCGATAACGTCGAGGTATGTCCAGTCACCGAGGATACTCCCACAGAGGAATCCTATGTCCCGCGCTTCCGCTTGCTCTTGGTCGATGACGCAGAGCTTTTTCCCTTTGTCTGCGATGAAGATTTTTCTGAGGCTGAGGAGGGTATCATCTTGTTCAGCGTAGTCTGCGTCCTTTTTAATGTTGAAGATATTGCCTCCAGTTCCGAAAGCATTCTTACTACTCGACCATCGGCCTGTCTCAGTTCCTGCAATGTTGAGAGAAGTTCTAATTCGTCCATCGGGGTCTATCTCCGTGGTGAGGGTCTCGAGCTGCTTGGCGATGTCCCGGATTTTGAGGATGCACAGCACAATTGGCCCGGCATAGAAGTAGGCCCCGATCTTCTCCAAGGCCTCTCGATCCATGGAGAGTTTCCTCTCGCCACGTTTGGAGGTCCACTGCTCGGGCAGCCTCATCGCCCCATAGAAGAAGGCGAGGAGTTGCTTGGGGGAGCGTGGGTTGAGAGGCTTCCCCCAGACCTCCACCGCGTAGCGATCTAGGATGGACTGCACCCGGTCGATCTGCTTCTTCAGCAAATCTATTCCCGCTCGCCTTTCGTACTCATCTATCCGGAATCCCCGGAGCATCATCTCCATTGCAGGGCCTTGCATGGCCCGTTCGAAGTCGTAAACCGTGTGGGAGAACCGGTTGTGACCGGGAGCGGTGTACTCCCGCTGCACCTCATGCATGACCTCAAGGGTCACCATGGTGTCGAGCCCGCAGTAGATTTGCAGGTTCTCCGGCAGGGCTACCCCCGGCTCTAGGTCCTGTGTGTTAATTACAGGCATCGGGTCTCCGTTGGCAGGCCGCGTTGCAGCGCGTGGGCTATGTCCGACTCCATGCCCGGACTGCTGCCCCGGTCAGCATATACCACCACCAGATCAACTTGATCAAACCAGGCATAGGCCGCCTGCATACCGATGCGGCGTAAAGCCCGATCGCTATCCCGGAGCACCTGTGGATAGAGCAGATGCGACACAAAGGGGGCCTCGCCACGCCGGAAACAGTCATCCATGGCTTTCCGCGCATAGCAGATGTTCCTCCATTTGTCCCAGAGTCTCCATGGCCAGGGGCCTCTACCGGCGAACGGCGAGACCACGACTACCCGAGGTATTCCATGCTCCCTCATCAGAACTTCTTCCCCCCTTCCTTCAGCCTACTCTCGACCTTGTGATCTGCGCGCTGGTCATTGTAGCACAGCTTTTCCACCACCGCGCCGGCGAGGTCATAGCCGTACTCCGCGGCGTAGTCGAAGATGCGGATTAGGGTATCGGCAAGTTCCACCTCGGGGCTGCGCCGGTGAGGCAGATGCTCATCCATGAGGGACTTCCGTTCCCCCTCTAGGGCCTCACTCAGCTCTGCGTGCATGAGGGCGATCATCTCCCCCTTGTTGCGGCGGATGCGTTGCCCAGTTCGCGCGTCGCTCCACCAGCCATTCTTGACTGCCCGCTCATGGCAGATCTTCGTCGCGATTGCTAGACCCTGCTTCATCATGTCGATTGCTTCTGGCATAGCGTTTCCCCTTAAGGCTTCACTCATCGCGCTTGTTCACGTCTGACTGCCCGCGCATTAACTTCCAGGCTGGCTCTTGCGTGTAGATGCTCCCGAGAAAACCGAGGCCTTTCTGTAGCTCAGGGAACAGGCTGTGATGCATGAGCATCGTGTCCTCGCCGCAGTTGCGAGGCACAATCCCCATGCGGAGGATATACTGCAAGTCATACATGCCGTTCTGAAACAACTTCGGCGCTGGCAGCTGCATGATCTCCTTTACCAGAGCCCAAGCAATGCGTTCATCGTCCAGGCTATCCCAATAATTTCCCCCGTTAGCTCGCAAGTTAACAAAAGGAACCACCATGGAGAAGTCGGTGCGAGCCGCGAAGCCAATGCATTTGATTTGCCCCGCTCCTGTCTCGATATCAACAGATATATAATTAGCAAGTCGGCCCTCCGTTTCGATCCACCAGCGGATTTCATCTAGGGTCGGATTGACTAGAACCTGCCTATGTGGGCGGCGGATTTCCGGGAAGGTTGATTCCCGGAGGGCCTTCAGCAGGTCCGCTTTGACGATCGGACGAAGAGCCCAATTTCGTAGTACCGCTGCTGGATGGAAGGTGGGTAGCACTTTGGTGGCAGCGTGGCCCAGCATGGTGGTACCGCGGATTTGCGAGATTTTAGTTGTGCGTACCACTGCCCAGCAGGCGGTGTTCCCCAGGGCAATAATGAGATTTGGCTTGACTTCGTTGATCTCCGCATAAAGGCGCTCCACTTCCGGGAGGTATTGCGGGTCGAGGTACTTGCCTTGTTTGAGCGGTGGCATGGGATAGGCTGGGCCGGCGGTGGCCTTGTTTACGCAGAGGAGGTCCAGGTTGTTTTTCTCAGGGCGCAGAGCGAGGACATTCGTGAAGATGAATGGACTGCCGTCCCAGTAATTACACATGTCCTTAACTGATAAGTATCGCTGGGGGAGCGGGTTCTTGATAAGGCCAACCTCGTTGGCGATCCGTGCCAACTCCCGCCCCGACTGCCCAACAAAGGGCTTCCCGATCTCTTCTTCATCCTTACCCCAGGCCTCTCCGATGAACATGACCTTTGCGGACTTGGTCCCGGAGGTATTACGGAATGGGCTAAGCGCCATCCTGCTCTTCCTCCACCGGCTTCGCGTCACGCAGCTCTGCTATCGCGGCCTCAGCCACCACCGTCAACTCCTTAATCGAGTTACGGTACTTCCAGTTGACCTGGGTGTAGGCGGTCATCAGGTCGATGTCCTCTTGCCGTGGCTGGCGGAAGTCATCTATACTTATGTCGTAGTAGCGCAGCCGGAGACTGGCGATCTTCTTGGCCTGCTGCAGGACTTGTTTCCTGAGGACCGCGATGGTCTCCATCGCCTGGTCCATGGTCATGGTGTTAGTTTCCATTAGGCTTCCCCTTAATGCCGAAGTCGCGGGTGTATCTCATATCCTGCGCTGGTTTGCCGACGCGCTCGTTATGCGCGTTGATTACCTGCAGGGCTTCATCGTGATCCTTCGCGGCGTAGAGGATGAAGCGCATAGGAAGCCCGAGGGACTCCAGGGTAACCGAATGAGTCTTGCCGTTCTTCAGCAACTCCCACGCCGCCTCCGGGATACCCACGAGCAAGGTCAGCGGGTCACGTACGCCTGGCTCCGACTCGGTTACTGCGAACACGATCTTCTCGTCGATATTCATGCCTTCTTCTCCTGTAGAACCAACTCCAGCCCCAGAGTCTGTGCTACATCGCAGAACTTGTAAATGCCTGGGGCGGTGCCGTGGCACCAATGCACTAAGGTTACTGGCGCGACGCCTGCCAAGCCAGCGATCTCGCGACTAGACCTGTCATCCCGCTGCATTATCTCGAACAGGACCTTAACCAGGGGATGGACATTATCAACAGGCTCCAGGGAGTAAATCCCAAAATTGCTCATACCGCCCCGCCTCCAGGTATTGTAGTGGCGATGGCAGTATCCCTTGACTTCTGCTGGCCTATCGCAGCCCTTCTCGCTGCACTGGCTCATGACTTTACCGCGCGCATGGCGCGGAAGGCACGGAGGGCGGACTGTGCCGAGGAGCAGTACTCCTCACTTACCTCCAGGCCCAGGACGTGCTTGGCCCCGAGGCTCTCGGCGGCACGGAGGGAACTCCCACTGCCACAGGTCGGATCAAGCATCCTGGTGCTGCCATCCACAAACATCTCGAAGAAGTGGCGCAGGACAGGCTCTGGCTTGGTGCTAGGGTGGAGGGCCTTGTTGGTCGGGGCGGGGTAACTGTTGCTCACGGGATGAGCAATGAGCCGATCCTCGCGAGAAGCCATAAATGCGGTCTCATAGATGCGACGAGGGCCGCGCTTAGGGTCTGGTAGCACACCAACGTTGTCTGATTTGGTCCAGATAAGAGGGAACGGACTAAAGCAGAGCCCAGGGGCGAGTTTCGCGAACTTGGCCAGAGTCGCACTGTAGTGCTCCATCGAGAACCAGAACATTAGATGCGCCTCATGGGCCATCAGGGTATCCAGGTTATTGCACAGGGTCTCGATCAACTTCCAGTATATCTCCGCGCCGTCATTGTAGGTTTCCCACTTTTGCTTACCTGACTGCGGCCCGGAGAACACGTCTATGCCATAGGGGAAGTCGCAGTGGATGAAGTTGAACTTCGGCCCGGTATAGGAAGGTGCCCAGGATAGGAAGTCTGCGAGGAGGATGGAGGTCTCCGGGGCTGAGAGTGGTTTCGCCGCCTTGGGCTCGGCGACTACCCCAGGGGCGAGTTGCTCCGGCTCGTCATCGAAGAAGCTCGCCCCGGCTTCCATGATCTCGGAGAATGCTTCATCTGCTGCGCGTTCGTCGCGACGGGACAGCATATTGTAGGCGGACTTCATGCCCTGGGCCTGCGCGATCATCGGGTTGTCGATGTCGGACCAGACGCGCAGGATTTCGGATATATGCCCTGGGTACAGGCCGACCGCGGAGGCGGTCTTAACCTGGGTCCACTTAGGGTCCACCTTCATGTAGAGGTCATGGAGCTGCGCAATGGCCTTAACCTGGTCTCGCCAGGGCAGGTCCTTCCGCTTGAGGTTCTCTTCCAGTTCGATGATCTGGGCTACGTCCGGGGCAAGGTTCTCGAAGAAGCGTACCGGCACGTCGGGGAGGCCAAGGGTCTTGGCGGCTTCCAGCCTCCGCTCCCCGGCTACCAGCCGCTTATCCCGATGGATGATGAGTGGGTTGAGTATCCCCAGTCGGCGGACCGAGTCCACCAAGTCCCCTGGGTCGTTATCGCTGCGTTGCCTTGTCGGCCTATCTACAATTATGCTGTCTGTCGCCACATAGTCGAACTCAGCCATTGTTTACCCCCGATGTTTAGCACGGTACTCGGCACGGTCAGCCGCCTCCTGCGCATCGTTGCCGATGCCCATCTCACCCCTTACCCAGGACTCCCGTTGAAGACGAAGCATTGTCTCCTTCTGCGCCGGAGTCATGGCATCCCAGCGAGCTTTGTCTCGCGCTAGGAGTTCCTCTAGTGTCATTCGTAGCTCCCTCCAGCATGGCCTTGCGTCCCGCTACGCAGGCATCGTAGCTGCCAAGCGCCTTACCGATCAAATAACGGAAGGTCACGTCTCTGGACAAACCTCGAGCGAGTAACGCTAAGGCGCGACATAGCATAACCTCCTCCAAAAAGGGTGCCGGTCAGCCCCGGCTTGCTCACCACATTGCACAGGGCAGGTGACGCCCCCTAGATCCGGGGAGAGGCCGGTCTAGCTGGTTTGGCCCTTTACAGAACGCACCTCGTTGAAGGGAGGATCAGTCGGGTTGCGCTGGTTGAGGCGTTGCGTCACGTCCATCATCACTGGGGAATTGATGGTATCGGGGAGAAGAGACGCAAAGGTTCGCCCTTTGGTATCGAAGCCAAGGCTCTCAAGGAACTCCTTGAGGCGCCATTCCGCGTCGGGCGTCAGGTAGAAGTCCGAGCGGAGCTGTTTCTTGCTCAGGTCAACCCCTTCGAGGTCGGATGGCTCGATCTCGGGGCCGGCATGAGAGGTGGCGAAATTGAAGCGGACGTAGGGGGTCTTCTTCTCGGACGACTCTCCGAGTTCATAGTTCTTGACCGAGCCGAAATAGGTCCCGGCAGGGAGCGCAGGTGGACGTATTACTTCGTCAAGCGGCTTGGAAAGCAGGTCGGAAAAATTCGCCATCGTGTGCTCCTTGGGGTGAGTGCCCTTTATGGGCAAATTAAATTACTTCGGTTTCACCATAGGGATTACCTTGGTGGGATCACCCAGGACCGTTCGGAATATCTCCGCTAGCCCTGTCGTCTGGTCATACTCTGGAGCGACGCGGAGCGGCGCAGTGTTCTTAAGGTTAACATTGCCTTGAGAGATGGTATAGATGCGGCGACGGGAACCCTGGCCGGAACCCACCACCTTGGACATTAGCACTGTATTGAAGAAGCCAGGAACGCGCGGACTCAGTGCCCGCCCGATTGTAGAGGGGAATCCCTGCGTGGGTGCATTTTCCCCTGGGGTTAAGTCCCCGGTACCATCTTGCTTGACGTAGGTAATGTGAGTATTGATGATAACGTTACAGCGTAGGGAAACGTCGTAAAGGTACTGCACGAGGGTGGTGATGTATTGCTGAGCCACCCCGATGTCCCGTCTCCCTTCATTTTGGGTCCGGACAGCCCCCAGGGCTCCATTCATCTGGAGGTGAAAGTTAAGCGCGCCGGTCGCGAGGTTACCCAAGGTATCGATACAGAGAACGTGTCGCTCGTCCCACTTACTGACCGGCCCGTGATTACAGATCGTGCCGAACTGTGGGTTCTCGTTCTTCCAATTATCCAGCATCCCCATAGACTTCGACCAGACGCTTGCCTTCGCCGGGATAATCCGTCCGTTGGCGAAGCGCATGGGCTCGGTCAGGGTGATGTAGTCAAGGCGCTCGATGGAGTTTGGCTTGTACTTGGTCTTCGGATCGGTGATCAGGTTTTTAAGGGCATCCACTCCATTATCTAGATCGAGTACTCTAACGAAGTACCCAGCGTCGAGGAGGCTTGCCAAGGCACAGGTCTTGCCTGATCCTGACTCACCCATGTGAAGGAGCTTGAGTGGGTTTAGCTCAGCCACCGTGCTGAAAGTCCTTCCGCATTTGGAGTTCACGTTGCTGGGCAAGCTTGGCGATGGTGAGGGCGAGGTGGGAAGCAATTGCCTCGATCGCCTTCTTACGCTTTGCTAGCTTCTCGTTGTGCTCCACCAGAAGGGCCGGAGAGAAGTCCCCTGGAGGATCGAGCGGCTCGAAGGCGTCTTCGTAGATCGGCCTATCCACCGCGTAGCTTAACACAAGCGACTCTCCGCCCTGTCCGTCATACATAGTTATTCTAAAATTCAACCTTGATGTCATACATCCCCTCTCACTGCCAGTGGGTTCCAGGTGCGCCGGGTAAATCCTGCTTTAAGCCATTGGTCGCGGCCAGCAGGAGGCCTTGCGCAAATCCCCCGATACTGGCAGCCAAAGCAGGCCTTGTCGTTCATGGGCCAGTAGTTGGCCTTCGCGTGCATCTGTGCCGTAGTAAGCCAGAAACCCAGATCACGGTACCACTCGTCGAGTTGCGATTTATTGCGAGGAATAACGCGGCGCTCGAAGCGAGTAAATCCAACGGCGATCTGGGCGGCGTCGGCGACAATCCCGGAGAGTGGGACGGAGTACACAACCTCCCCGCCAAAGGTGTAGGTGGAGAATTGGCTGTCTGGGGTGAATTGAGAAAAGTAATGGTCGTCGAGAAAATGCTTCGTAGTCTTTGCATCAATGATGTACTTGGCATCCTGGAAATCTACCAAGCGGTCTAAGTGACCGCACAAGAGAAAGGCCTCGCCGGTGAGATGGGACTGGTAGGTTAGCTCAAGGCGGAACGACAGTTCCACCGCTGGCTTGCCGTCGGCGAGTAAGATCGTGGTGAAGGGGTCGTCTTTGTATTTCTCCAGGTACCAGACTATGCTTCTGACCAGCGTATATCGGTTCTTGTTCGGGTCCTCGGTTGACCAGGGGCGGTTAAGCTCGTGGTTCCAGGTCTCACACATCACCCAGCGAACGGTGAGGCGCACCGCCGTCTCGTAGTCCATGCCATCGGTGCGAGCGCGGTGATATTTCTCCAGGGCCGAGTGGTACAAAATCCCGAAGCGGAGGTGGACTGACTCCTGTCGAGGCGCCCACCCTTCGATGATGGAAAGCTGATAGAAGCGGGGGCACTTCTTCAAGGCCCCCATTGAGGTGGAGTCCCAGGCTATCTGGAGGCCGGATTGCCCGGCGGAGAAGGATGGGTTAGATTCCAGAAGTGGGAGCATGATGCGGTCTCCGGACTATCACGCCACTTGGCAGCGTCGTATAGTCGAAATAGGGGTTCTCCAGGATTGCCTTGGCTCGCTGGCGTTCAGGGCTTCCGGAGCGGGACTCCAGGTATGGCATGTACCTTGAGCCTCCTTCGATGATCTTCCAGGCCGGAAGGCGAACAACCAGCCCAGTCCGCGTATCCACGACTGGCCAGATCGTCTCGTCGCCATGGGTTTGCACCAAGCCGAAAAGCTTGACTGGCATGAGGGAGGTGTACTTCATCACCACCGGAGCAGCAATCATTCCGGAGAGGAAGGTCCTCCTATTCATCATTATCATAGTCGCCATTCTTTATCCGCTCTATGACAACTGAAAGCTGGGTGTAAAGGGTCATCTTCGGCTGTGCGTATTTGGTATTCTTGAAGTCGTGGAACTCGAAGGCTTCGGCCTCAGCCAGGATAACCTTGAGATCACGGATTAGGAGTTCATGGGGAGTCATGCTGCTAGTCATCGAGATCACTTAGGTCTAGCTCTGGTCCCTTGGGAGCGGCGGGCTTGCGCCCCCGCGTCTTCCCCTCCGCTTCGGCCTTCGCCCAGGTCGCACGTTTCTCGCGCATGGCAAGGATCACCGCGTCAACGTCAGCGTCGGTCATCTTTAGAGGGTCTCGGCGGAAGAGTTCCTCGATGGAGTCTGGTTTGGCTTCGGCGAGGGGGGTTTCTGTGCTGGTCATAGGTTATTCTTCCTTTTATACTCGTTAAAAAACGCAATCAGTTCTTGTTTCATATTGTAGGCGATGTCCTCATGAGGGGGATCAAGCAGGCCTACTGTGTAGTGTGCGCCAGCGAAGAAGAGTGTTCTGAGCGCGTCGAGGTCCTGCTCTGAATACGTTTTCTTGAAGGCCATCCGATAGAAGGATTGCCAGCCTGCCTCAATATGGCGGCCCTCCTGATTTAGCGGATCGGTGCTCTTTTTGATGTCAGACTTCGTGGGGAGTGTCCTGGTTGTGCTGGTCATGGGGACTTCTTTCCCTGATGGATTGCGAGTAGTCGGATAATCCGTTCGGCTACCCAGGACCCGGCCTGTTTGTCGGCTGGTGATACCTGGTCACTGGCCACGCCGATGATACGCAGCATGGCGTTCATTTCGGCTAAAGTCATGGGGATGGGCAGGACTTTTTTCATTTCAGCCTCTTAAGCTGCTCTATCCACTCGGAGGCCGAGCCGAACTGCAGACGCTCACCGCCGTCACACCTGTTTAGCAGCCCCGCATAGTGGCTCTGCAATCTAACCGACTCTTCTAACGCGGCCCGCAGCTTCTCCTTCATCCGGCGACTGCGCTCCGCACTCGTCATGGCCCTCTTCCCGATCGGCGGCCGACCCCTCATTTCAGCCTCCGGTGCAGGCTTTCTACAAGGGCATCCATGGAGGGAGGTACCCCCATGCCAATCGAGGTCCCGCACTGCCCGCAGTTACCTCCGCAGGTGTCGCAGACCTCTACCCATTCGCCTTCGATTTTTCTCCATCTGAAGCCTTCGCGAGCAGGACCACTATCGGGAACTGTTTTCATGGCTTCTCTCCCAGGGGGCTTGCGCCCCCCACGCTTATGTTATTTCTAGGACCTCTTCCAGGTCCGTGTCGAGCGGACGGGCGTTTCGCTTGCCCTTAGCTTCAATGCGATCCAACATTTGCCGGATCAGTTCTCGAACGGCTTCTGCGCGGCTGATCCGGCCACCAAACAGAATCTCTATCCGTTCGAGGTCTCGAGAGTACAGATGCACGTGGCAACGCTGTACCGACTCTTCCAACTTGTTCATTCGCGCTTTCGCTCCAGTACGGTGAACGCATGGTTGAAGCTAAGTTTCTCCTCGGGGCTTAACTTCACCCAACTAGCATAAGTCAGCCACATCGAGTTGATTAGACGTAGGCGCCTCCACTGCTCTCCCCTGATTGATGATCCAGATTTCGTCATTGGGACCTCTCCTGATTTGGAGCGCATCTAATACCTGGTCCCCTAATTTTTTGCGAGTCGCGTAAAGCCGCGCCCTCGCGATATCGAAGTTGGAGGCCTTTATAACGAGGCCATGGGCTGACGCCACCGCGGAATAAAGGACCTCCATCTCGTTCACTGGTGAAAGCCTCCTGTCATGCCAGCTCAACTCCCTCTAACAACTCGGATGCGGCCTCGCGCGTGGACTCAATCCGCCGCGCGGCTTCCTCTCGGTAGTAGGGCTTCTGGTCGAGGACCCGCATTACCTGCGCCTCGAACCACTCGTCTGAGCGAGACTTGGGGTCGATCCCCTTTGAACGTAGATGGGCAGAAATAGCTTCTGTTGCCAGCTTCTTTGCCAGGACCTCCGTCGGGTTGGCAGGTGGCGCGAACTCATATGAGGCCGCATACTCGGTAAACTCGGCGATTAGGCCCGAGGGGTCATCCTGCTTGGCCTTCACCTTCGCGGAGAAGTTATTGCGGAGGCGGTCGGCCAGCGCCGTGTTCAGGATGTGGGCCTCGCCAGGGGTTAGCTGGTGGCCCTCCGAGTATCGAGGCTCGAAGGGGAACTCAATTCCCAAGATTGTTATCGTTGACTGGCTGTTGTTCATTTCCATCTCCTGTGCTCTTGGGCACATGGCATGTCATGATAATGCCATGGAGGCCCGTGGGTTGTCAACGGCAATGTGCGGACCATGCATTAAACACATATTCGATGATCGAACGTGGGACATAATCATGTCAACTAACAAGCGTGGACCTCTCCAAAATCTGCCGAATTTCGTTCAACTTACGTCGGATTATGGCCTGGCCGCGCCAGATTTGCACCAGCAAGTAGATGCTGATTAGGTTTAGCCCGAGGGATATCCAGATCAGCCAGATCATGCGTCACTATGATCGATAAACTTGGTGTATTGCCGCAGCCAGATCCTCTGCCCATGGGTCTCCCGGTACCGCACAGCGAGAGGGCGAAACTTCTCAATCGCAAAGTGACTGCGACAGATCAGAGGTATCTCCTTATCTTGGTATAACACGGAGATTGTGCCGATGCTGCCGTCCGGATACTCCGATACCCAGGCCCACAGGCTGCTTGCATCTTTAGGCATTGCCGCTCCGGTCCTTCTCCGGGGCTGGCACAACCTCGCGCCACCTTGGGCGCTCCCCGGTTGCATCCTCGATGATATCGGCGACTACCTCCTGCATGAAGGCGAAGAATATCTTGTGATGCATGGGGTGCTCGGCTATCGCCAAGCGGATTGACCCCAGGAGCAGCGCCCCTTCCATCGTATCGGGAAGGGCGTAGTAGGCATTCAGATAATTGCCCTCCGTACGCATGGCAAGACGGCCAGTGGGGGGTAATGACCCGAGGGGGAACTTTTTCATTGTATCTCCTCTATCGCTACCAGTTCGACCTCGACCCCCAGGGCCTCAAATAGCTGGATGGCTGCAGCCAGTTCAAAAATCCCTCGTATGGCGGTGTCGCCCAGCACGCCATCGCAGTTCTCGCAGGGAAGCTCTGGCCGCATATTCTCTGCCATCACTCCGCAGTTCCCGCAGAAATGGACGATTACTTTCTTGATGTTTGTCATGCCAGCCATCCTCGGTCGCTGAGGTCACGGCAGCGGTGGCAGAGCTTGTCCCGAGTCACGTAGCCCTCCGGCTCGACCAGCTCAGCTCCACACCCATGGCAGTAGAAATACATCGAGGACCCGGCCGGGAGGTCCTCATTGCGCTTGTGCTTGATGGACTTGTTGGCCGCCCGACGCTGCTCCAGCGCCACTAATGCTTCTTCCTTGGTCATGGATATTTCTCCTGTTACTCATCATCTGCTAATGGAAAGTTAGCGATGCAGCGTTCGTAGAAGAGGCACGTATCAGGAGTTGGGCACTTGCCCACGCCCTTCCTCTCGCTAAGAAGCCAGACTAGCAACTTGCCTAGATCAGGTATCACGTTGTCGTGGCCTGGATGGGCGACACGCCAGGCCTCTATCGCCTCGGTCATGCGGGTTTCCTGGAGAGCGAACAGCGCACGAAGTTCTTCCAGTTCTTCATCAACGGTCATTGGAAGTCCTCCAGATTAGCCAGGACCAGGACCTTTCTGGCCCGCGTCTCAATCACGTAGTTGAGGTTCCACTCCTGCTTCAGCGCCCGGTCGTCGCCCTTCTCTGCCGACTTCTGCGCCCATTTGGACGGCAATCGCCATGGGTCCAGGTGGAGCACCATATCGTCTTCCAGTCCTTTAGCACGATGCCCCGTTGATAGAACCACTTGGCCACTATCGCGCGCAAATAGGCGTCCCAAAGCCGTGCGTAGGTCGCCTGCTGTACGCGCTCCGCTGCCCTCAAGGACCGCTTGGAGGCACGCCGCCCGATCCTCGATACCGTCACATTTCTCCTCCTTGCCTTGGGCCATGGCGAGGGACTTGGACTCCTCCTCCCATGCCTTAATCATCACAGCGCAGGCGTCTCGCCCGAGGTCATCATGGGGAAGGACTTTCTTACTCAGCGCCACCAACCCCTTTCCAATATCCCGGCCCAGCATCTGCACCCCAACCTGTTGTCGGAGTAGCTTGAAGGCGATGCCGAGAAGTGGCCCGTTGTTCCGGCAGAGGATCATGAATCCTTCTGCCTTGTGCTCGGTCCGGGTTTGGGAGATTTTCTGCCAGGACCAGACCTCGTTCTCATGGCGCGGGAACCAATCGGCGAAGAAGCCATCGCTATTGGTATGCCATGCCTTGAACCCAGGGGCATGCTCCTGCTGCCGGGCGACGATCACCTTGGGACAGCGGAAGGTAGTCTCGAGAGGAAGCTCTAGCCATTCCGAACGAAGAGCTTTAATCTTATCGATTGAGTCCGCGTCGGCACCTCGGAAGGCGTAGATGGCTTGCTTTTCATCTCCAACAACGATAAGGCGCGCACTCGCGCAGCGCCGCACTTGCATGTGGTTAAGGAGTCCCAGATCTTGCGCTTCATCGACCATGACAAGTGGAAAGCGTGGGAACACTCCTCCAAACATCGTGGACATGTAAACTTGATCGTCATAGGAGATTGTTCCATCGAATGCCTTCTTGATGTTAAGGGTGATGACCTCCCGCGCCATGGCGGAGAAGTCAGGATCATAAGCCCCGATCTCGCTCTCGCAGAGTTCCCTCCAGAAGGCATCAGTGTCAGCTACGAGGCCCCTCTGAGAGAACCCACGAGGGACGAGGCCCAGGTTCATCGCGGCGGAGGCAAGCTGCCGCACGACCCCCCAGTCATCTTCCTGCCCTTTCCAGTCCACTCTACGGAATACCTCTGTCACGATCTTCCCGAGCTTCTTCTCATCAACCGCACAGCGCTTTCCGATCGCGCGCATCCAAGCCGCATGGCCGACGCCATTGAAGCTCTTAACCGTGAAGTTCGGCGGCATACGCTTTTCCATCTCGTCCACGATCTTGCGATTGAAGGCGAGGCAGAGTCCGATAGTGGTCTTGGGAAGGGCTTCCGCGATCATCTCGAGGGTGGTAGTCTTGGCGCATCCGGCACCAGCACGGACGAGCAAGCTCCTGGTATCGTTCAGCGCCGCGTCGATGATAGCGATCTGCTCTGGGGTAGGTGCGTGCTTTGGTGCCGTCATGCCTTCTTCCTTTCGGACACAATCTTAAACAGAGGCACCACGTTGAGCCCTCCTACGCCTTCCAGCCCCATCTGCTGCACCTCCTGCCTGGTAGCCCAGCGGAGCAGCTTCGGCGTGTAGACCTTGAATGGGCCGGAGGAGCCGAGCTGCACTCTAACAGTCCCGTCCCTCTGGGGGTGAGCCATTCCCACCCGGCGACTCGGAGTCACCACGGCGTCGCCCTTCTTGAACTTCCTCATCTTTCTGCTCCATGAAAGGAATACCCTCGGCTATGCATCTTATCTGGAGCGCCAGCCGCTCCACCTGCTTTTTAACATAAGGAAAATCTCGGTAGGTCTGCCACTCGAAGAGGTAGGGGATGCCGGGGGCAAGGTCATGGCTGTGGCTACAATCGAAGCCGAACCACCAGTTTCCCCACTTGTCGGGGGCCGCGTAGGACAGCCCATGATGGCAGTGTGTGATTAGCGATAATGGGGCCTGGGTTGAGGTCACCTCATGTGCCCCGGCAAACATATTAAGTACTCCTACATCTTCCATTCCGGCAAGGCGCTCCATTGAGCCGGGAGGAATATCAACTAAATCATTATACTTGACGCGGTACAACTTATGCCTCTGCGGCACCGCGACGTAACCGAGCAGGCTCCCAAGTGCAGGGTGGCGAATAATCGCACAATGCAAACCTGAGAGCCTGTCCAGCCATTCGTAATGGTCTACTTCCCCTTGCCATGGGCCGTCCGGAAACTGTCGCTTGTCACATGGCGGGGGGCCGTAGGGAAACATCAGTCCTCCAGATCATCCAGGTTGAGTTCAGGCTCGTGTGCCTGCGGCTTCGCCGTGGGTTTGGCCTTACGTAGAGGAACCCCTGGCTTTCCCTGCGTCGCCTGGAATGCTAGGAGCACTGCCACCCCTGGGTCCTTATGCCGGGCAAACTCCCAGCAGGACTCCTTATCGGTGAAGTTGGCCTGGTAAGTGCCGTCTGGAAGTTCCGCCAGATTGTTGATCTGGAGTCCCTTGGCCTTAGCCTGCTTGATGGTATCCTCAATGCTCATTCTAACTCCGAAAGGTCCGGGGCCTCGATTGTGTCGAGCGCGTCGATAATGCCGTCAAGGTTCGAGATGCGGTCGGATGCTTTCTGGCCAGCCTCCCCCTCTTGCCACTTCTCAGTTTTCTCCCCGTACTGCTCGTCCCAGCTTTCCTTGAGTTCTCGCAGGGCAAGAAGCAGGTCATCCTTCGCCTTATCGAAAGCCTCTACCATGCCGGTGAGTTCTTTCTTCTTATCAGCCTTTAAGATCATGCTGGTTCCTCCTTGGTTATAGTAGGAATGTGCTTGCAGCTATGGTGGCGAGTAGGGCAATGCCCCACCAGTTTACTGTCCAGACACTCAAGTCCAGGTCCTTCCGCCCACGAATGCCTTGAACCGATTGTGGGCTGCGTCGAGCAGGGCAAACTCCTGCGCCATGCTAGTGATATGCTGAATTGCCCCGATGTCTGGCGGGTTGCTCCGGGGTTTACGCAGGAAGTCATCGGTCGGGAAGCCGGTAGGAGTGCCCGCACCAATCACTGGACTGTTCGGAGCCGGTACCATGCTGATGAGGCTAACCTTGGGGTCCACTCCAAGAAAGAGGTCCTTCAGGATCGCGCCGGAGTTTTCCTGGGAGAAGCTGTGGTCTCCCGGCTTGTTAACGTCCCAGGTTAGGCATCGGGTGATGACTACTCCCATGGTGATCCCGGAGGCGGTCTTGTCGCCTAGGCAGTCGTTGTGTGGGTTGACACTGCTGTCACATACCAGCAGGTTACTGCTGAGGTTGTTGTTATTGCTGAATGCGTTGTTGAGTTCGCTCCGCCATGTCCCGTTGTTGGCCAAGTCGCGGTTGTTAAAGCCACAGGTGTTAAACCGCGCGGTGACGTTCTGACTCCATGCAATCTGGATACCAGGACCACCGTTGCCTGTGCATAGGTTGTTCTCGACCAGGGTAGCTCCGGTATAGGGCACACCAGGGTTCTGGGTCCAGTTGAAATCGTCAAGGATGATTCCATTACCATCTGTGTGATTACCGGTGATTGTCGGGCCTTCCATGTTGTCATGGCAGTAATTGTAGCGCAGAACATTGTGCCAGCCTGCGGAGGAGTCCTCATTCTTTGGCTCCCAGATGGAGATGCCAGAGGTCTGCCATCCGTTAAGGGCGCAGCAGCGCGTGATCTCGTTACCCTCGATGGTGTAGTAGTCACCTCCTACCATCTCGATGCCACCGCCGCCGCAGTCATGGATTAGGTTGTCACTCACCTCGATATGGTGTGCTGCAGCGGTGCCTTCGATGCCGTGCTCGGTGGTGGTCTGGGTCACATCCAGGCCGCGGACCCGCACATATGGGGCCTCGATTAGCACTGCGCTTGTGCTGCTGGACCCTATCACCTTCGCAGAGTGCTGGGTTAGCGCCATAAAGGTGATGGGGGCCTGCGGGAGACCGGGCTTGGCTAGGACCAAGTTCTCCGAGAACACCCCGTCGAGGACCACCGTGTCCCCTGGAGCTGCCGTAGACGCGGCCTTGCTGAGCGTCTTCCATGGTGCGGCCTGGGTACCTGCCGCGTTGTCGCTCCCAGTCGGCTTTACAAAATACTTCATGCTGTACTCCTGGTTATAACCTAAGCAGGAACTGTCTCCTTAATCGGCTCGACATGCCAGTCGTGGCGCAGCCATAGTGCCACGTTCGGGGTAAGCTTGGCCCGAGAGCAGAGCCTAATACGACGGCGCTGTCCTTCCGCCAGGATCGCCTCCACGTCATTCTCGGTGCAAGGGAAGCACCGATCATGCCGCAGCATATGCAGCGGGAACTTTCCGGCTCCCGCCACGGTGAAGTATTTGTCTCCAGACAGTGTTGTGAAATGCTTTATCATTTTTGCCTCCCAGTGTCCAGTTCCCCCGCCGCTTTAGCTCGGGCAAGGTCTCGGTAGAGTTGCCTATCGATTAGAAATCTGATCCGCCTCCGCTGTCGCCACATGACGATCGCCTGAGCAATCACCACGCCAGACAGGAGGAGGTCAAGGTAGGTAAATAGGTCACACATCAGAACGGTATCTCATCATCGAGGTCCTTCTCGAGGGGGCCTTCGGTCTTGTGCTCGGGCGGGGTGCCGCCATTATAGATGGCGAGGCCGTCTTCCCAGCGCTCAACCACGATGGCTTCTGGCCAGTCAAGCGTGACGTATAGCAGCACATCGCTGTCCGCGACTCCGTGCGCTTCCATCTGCCGCTTAAAATCAGCCCATGTCATAGAGTGCTCCATAGAATCGCCTCCCGGCCCAAGTATCCAGGTCTTGCCCACCTCGCAGGGGGGATGTCCGGTGGAATGGGGGAGGGCGGTACCCGGACGCTGTGCCGGACCCTCGGCGAACTGATGCCCGAGACGGGACTCGAACCCGCAGGAGGTTTTGGGCCTCCCCGGAGGGTAAAAGCCTCCGAACGTCTACCAATTCCGCTACTCGGGCGTTGGGGGCTAGGAGGGGAGTCGAACCCCCAAGAAGGCTTTGGGCCTTCCGCAGGATTTGCAGTCCCGCGCCGTCTGCCAATTCCGGGACCTAGCCGCAGCATGTTAGAGCTTCGCTCCCTGCGAGATGGCGATAAGCCGCTCGTAAACCCGTCGCCACTGCGTATCGCCCTCGGAGGTGGCGTTCCAGTCAAAGGCCTGCCGCAGCGCCTCAGCCGCGTTGTATGCCTCGCGGCAGTTTATAGGTCTGGCTCCTTTGAAGGCCTTGTCGAATCGGTCGGCAAGGGTTCCTCCTGCCATTCGTCTGCGGATTGCCTCGTACTGATCAGCGATTGGCGTAGGCATTGCCTTCTCCTTAGCTCTGCTATGATCTCATTTACCCTATCCTGCGCGGCGTGCCGCTGATGTTCTGAACTTGCGTTAAGCCAAAGGTCCCGATACAGGTTGAGCCTAGCTTCAAGCTTGGTCATGGTGTCTCCCCCAGGATGGTATTCCGCAGTTGCTCGACAATCCCCTCGTAGATAAACGCAGCATAGCGCAGTTCTTCCGCGCGTTTCTTGATGATCCGGTTACTTGTGGACTCTTTCCGGGCGCGAGCGGCGCGCTCCGCGTAGTAATCCGCCAGCGCATTCAAGTCCTTGAACTTGTAGACGGGGTTCATGGTGCCCCCTGCCCGGTAGGCCGGGTGTCCACATGCTCGCGCCATCGCTTCAGCGCCGGATTGTTGGCGACATTCTTCTTGCGAAGCTCATCCCGCGCCAGCAGCCCAGCCTTCTCGACGAATATCCGTCCGGGGAGACCCTTGGTCGGGGTATGCTTGCCATCGCAGACAATCACCGCAGGGATTTGTTTCTCACGGACCCACAGGCTTATCGCGGTCTGGGTAGCGTTGTCCGTGCCGATCAGATCGCGGCCCTGCTTGGTGGTGATGTAGCCCTCTGGGCGTTCCCCGACCGACTTCAGGATATGGTTGAGCGGGACGAAGTCTTTCCGCTGGTCCTTACGGTGCTTCGCGGCGATGGGCTCCGGGGCCGCTGGCTCTGGCAGAGGCGGTGGCGGCGCAGGTGCAACCTGCTCCTCTGGCACTGCCCATCCGTTGACCTTGCCCTCCTTGGCGAGCACCCGTCCTGCGCGAACGAAGGCCCTAACCAGCATATCCTCTAGCGCGCGACTCTGCGTGATGGACTCGGCAATCCTGGCGAGATCATCAGCATCGAGAAGCTCGATCCGCATTAGGCTCATCTTGCTCTCCTTGGGTGCCACTCAACTTCGATGAATTGGTAATAGACCCGGCTCACGACCGGCACTGGCGAAGGCGGCTGGGCGTTCGCCTTATTACAGAAATCAAATGCGTCGTCCCTGTGCGCGTAGGCAGCCATTGGTCTGGCATCCTCCATCACCACGAAGACCGTCCGCTTAGCGGCCATCAGGCATGTACTCCTTGAAAACAAGGAGCAGGGTGCAATAGGTATACTCGTAGATGCCGCGATTGTGCGACTCGCGATTGCCCGCGACGTTGAGGCACCCCGGCTTGGTGACCCGGAGCCACTCGATAATCGTCCGGGAGGCCGTGTGGATGCTTTGCTTGCTGGGATAGGGCACAACCAGCCAGGCCTTCTTCTCCCGCGTGACGAGGCCGGAAGTGAGCTTGCCTCCTGGGGAGTTCGTGCGGCCAAACCAGATGGTCGCCTGGGAGGCTTCGATATTGGAGCGGGTGCGGCCAGGATAGTCCTCGCTCGTTAGCTCGAAAATGCCGTATTTGCGCAGGTAGTGCGGCTTAACCCCGTCCTCCGTGCGGAAGCCCTTGGGCATAAAGCCGCCGGTCTGTAGGTGGCAGGCTAGCGCCGCGTCTAGGCCGGCGATGTCTGCGCCTGATTGGCCCCCCGATATGACTCGCATCTTAGTGGACCTTTCCCTCCTGGAGTACCCGCACAATGAGGTCATCGTCGGTTTCTCCAGGGAAACGCTTCTGCAACAGCCTTTCATAGGTGTCTTCCTCCAGAGGAATCTCCACCCAGCCAGCCTCCTGAGATGGCCGCGCATTGTTCTGAAATGGCCTTAGAGCCTTCCGCGCGAGGCCGCTTGCGGTTTCAACCCTGATCTTTACCCAGACGGTCATGGCTATGCAGTCTCCTCCTTTAGGACTTGCCCCATATGCTTTCGCAGGATGTCGAGCAGTTCATGTCCATCGGGGTAGTATTGCTCGGCGATGAGATACATCTCCTTGACACCTTGGAGACGGCCGTTGGAGGTGGCTAGCTTTGTGATCTTCGTTAGGTCGTCGTCTTCCATCACGGCTCTCCCCAGGTTACTTCCGCCAGCGGCAACCCCGCACTGTCGAAGACCAGCTTGGCCTTGTAGGGCTCCCCTTTGGCGAGTCGCGGCGAGATCACCGTCGCCAGCGCGCACCCCTCGCGGCCTTTGGGTGGCTTGGCTGCGATGTAGCCAAGGTGCCAGAATGGCTCGGCGAGGATTTCTTCGAGCGAGTGCCCGAAGCCGCTGGCCTGGAGGTCGAGGTCCTCATGTTGCGACTTGGGGATAGCCGCGCTGGCCACGAGCACCTTAACCGCGTTCACATCGTACTGGTTCTCCGGTTCCCGCTCGAGCCTTAGCTCTGCCCCGGTGGGAAGCACCGCCATGATAGCCTTGGCTGGTGGTCGAAAGTGCATACCGACAATGGCGCACTGGTCTGTCATTTGTGGGGGCTCCTCTGTTAGATCATAGATGTGGTGTAGGTGTGCCTTGGTTTTCGGCCATTGGCCGGTCGGGCCGACCACATACTCGATGGAATGGACTCGGCCATACTCAGCGCGGTAGCCATGCTCATGCTCGTCCACAATGCCCCATAGGGCCACCTGCCCGACGGCGACAGCGGTAAAGTCGTGGCGGCTACTGTCAATCATCGTATGCTGGAGCCAGCCTATGCCGTAGTTGTAGGCCTGCTGCTGGGACTTCCAGGCATGGACTCCGCCCAGTATGGAGGCCCCATACCGCCTGTCCACCTCCCCGGTCATGGGCTCCTTGGGGTGCCAGCCTATCTGCACCGCCATGCTGAATAGCAGGCCGTCAGCGCGGACACGCCAGGAGCGCCATGCGAGGACTTCCCCGACCTTTATGCCGGAACTTTGTCCGGTAAGGGGATGGGCTGGGATGGAGAAGGGGAAGGGGAGCGCTCTGGGCGCGGGAGGGCTGGGTAAGATGGCTCGTAACCAGGAGTTGGGGAACGCAGAGGTACGACAGTCCACCTTTTCAAAGGCTTTCCAATTTCCGCCATAGGTTTGCTCCACTGTTACACAGGCTGGACAAAAAGCGATAAACATATCTAGGGGTACGTCATGCTGCACCATGGCATCGCAGCCGCATCTCTTGCAGACAAGCCGGTTCAGACGCTGCTTCACGCCTCCTCCTCCTCGAAGAGATCTAGGTCATCCACGGACAGCTCCGGGGTCTTGGCTTTCTTCCCCCGGACTTTCCGCTTGGCGGACTTTGCCGCTTCCTCTGCCCGGCAGAAAGCACAATTCGGCCTGGGCCATCGCGGGTCATGCCGGAGGTCGTGGTCGAATTGCTGCTGAGTGGGGGAGGCTTCGCTGCCCACCCCCCACTTCTTCCAGTATTCGATCTGGGCCTCGGCTTCGGAGATGAAGCCCTTGATGGGGCGATCAATCGCCTCGGTCACATCATCCATGATTTGCTGCTTTAGGAGGCGCTGAAGCGCCGCCGCGCCGCCCGCGTTGACCGGGACGAGAATGTGATGGCCGCTAGGAAGTTCTACGTAGAACTTAGTCTGGTCCTGGGCCAGTTCGATTTTGAGGGACATGGGGTTGCCTGAGCCTCGGGTTCAATGTGTGATTGTCGCATTATGCCGGGGCAATGTCAATATATATCGACACCAGCTCGGCATTTAACTGTGGATAGCTTTTAGTTGTTGAGTAGGCTGTAAAGACACCAGCCTACAAAGATGCTGAGAAGAAAGATCATGAGAAGCGACATGGGGAACTCCTAGTTTATGAGGCTCACGATATCCCAGCCGTAATCGGTGAGCTGGAACCAGCGGAAAAGGCCGCCTCTTGCATGGTTGGTTCGCCAGGGGTCACACTCGCAGACCAGCAAGTTGTCGAGCAGAAAGTCCATCTCCGGTCCGTGACATTCGCCAAGCTGGCCATCGTCCCGCGTGAACCAGCGGAGCAGATCGAGCTGCGACCCCGTGAGCAGTATCACTGGGACCTCCTAGTGTCCAAAGAGTGCGACAAGGATGCGAATGATGATCTCAGCCATCGCGTAAAAGCTCCCTTAGTGATAGTTGAAGAACCTCCTCATAGGGTTGGTCATCGTCTGGGACGATGAAGACCCTTTTCTTCTCAGTGAACCATGCCTCCCAGGCACCCGGCTGTGACGCCTGATCGATGGCGTCGGCCAGCTCGAGCGTGACCATCTGATAGCCCCGCATGGCAAAGGCCGCGTCAGTGCCGAGAAGCATGGAATGGTTAGCAAGCTGCGGATTAGACAGAATACTTGTCCCTTCCGTGTCATCGTGCCAGCGCCGCTCCCACCCCAGCTTGCATAGGTGCCGGGTGGAGGAGAAGTAGGATCGGCAGGGCATGGGACGGACTGGGTACACCGTACAGCGCTGGTTTTTGAGTAGGGGGCAGGCTATGCCCCGCTGGTAGCGTTCGAGGTGGGGAAGGGTACGGACAAGATCGGCGTTAGCCCGAGTGTTCACCTCCCGTCCCTGGGACTGCAGCCACCGCACGATCTGGAATGCCTCGGTGCAGCTCAGCATGACATGCTGGTAGCAGCAGTAGGAGCACTTATCCCGACACTGCACGGCATGGCCACCCTCGGCGGCTAGCTTGAGCTGTGCCTCATTCGCCTCGTCCATCCAGCGCGAGCGCCCCTCGGTGATAGCGGAGAAGGCGGCAGGAGTTTCGCCATGACGCCTGAACTCGATGTCCGCCATGACAAGGCCGTCGTGGAGTATCTGTGCCAGCCCTTCTCGGTTCTGGAGAATGGTCGCCTGGATTTTATCGAAGCTGCCACTGGAGAGGCCTTCTACTTGGAGGTTCTCAAGCCATGCTTTCTTCATTGCCTTACCTCCACGCGAAAGTGAGCATCTGCCCCACGGAATGCCCGCAGGGTAGATTGCAGGGAGCGCCGCAGCTCGGCTAGGGAGCCAAAGCTGCGAACGCTGCGGGCGACGTACGCTGGATAATGCTCGCCTGTGAGCATCCATTCCCAGCGTCCATTTTCGCCGCGCATAGCTATAAATCTATCCCCTGTCATGCTAGAACTCGTAGTCGGCAAGGATGAGACGAAGCCAGAGAGCACACCGCTGGCGACGAATGGACTTCCGTTCGGCGAGAAGCTCGCGGATTTCGTCGTTAAACAGTTCCGTTGGAGCCCCCTTGTAGAGTAAGTCGGTCTCCTCTTCCAGTTCGAGCATCTCCTGGTCAGCTACCAGGGTCTTCCGGCTCGCCACATTCAAGCGGATAAGCCCATCTTTAAGCTGCCGCTGTATTTCGCTGGTCATGACCCGAGCTTCCTCCACTTCACTGGCAGCGCGGCTTCGAGTAGGCCATCACGCAGGCTGAGCATGAGCCCGCCACGCTTGACCGCCTCGTTGATGTTGAGGATGGCGTTTGCGAGTCTCCGCTCGTCATCGGGGGAGACTAGCGGGGAGATGACCGGCAAGGTGGCGAGGGCGTGCTTGGCGACATACTTGCTCTTAGGAGCATGGACCTTCTTGGTGGTCCGCAGAGCCTTGATCGGGCCGAGCTTGGCGACAATAGCCTCCCGAGGGATTAGGCTGGTCAGTATCCCATTGGAGGCTGAAGTGACCTCCAGCGGAACTGGATACTCTGTCACCCCGTTTGGCTCGAAGCCGAGAAATGGTGCCGGCTGCGAGAGGCTGATGAAGCCCCGCTGTTCATTCCTGGCCCCGCCGAATGAACTTATCTTGCGCCCTTTCGGGTCATGCAGGATACGAAGGCCGGTGAGTACGTCCCCCTCCATCCGTATCCGCTTCCCCACATGGGCCATCGCCGCTTGGTTCAGATGGATTTTCATGCGGAGCTTGTTTTCCCGTCCGTCATGGGTGATAGAGACCCGGACTGTCGGCAGGTCCTGCGGTTGTGCGGCGATCTTTGCTGGCATAGCCATGCTGGACTCCTACTTGGTTGGCTTCCGCCAACGGTTGATGAGAAGTTTCTTGTCAGACTTGACAATCTTCAGCTCGTACCCCATGGCACGGAGGAAGCTGTGGACTGAGTGATGATTAGGGCGGCGAGTTTTGCCGTGATCCCAGTTATAGATAGTGGTGGGGGATAAGTAGGACCGATGGGCGAGAGAGGCCAGTGGTCGCCCGTCCTGCTTGGCCAGGGCCAGCATCTCGTCAATGATGGGGTCCTTATCGATCCAGCGATAGCCCTCGGGCTTTGCGTCACCGAACTGGATTATGTTCTTTCTGCTGCGTGCCATGTCTACTCCGAAAGTGTGGTTGAGGTGTCGTCTTCCAAGTCATCAAGACTTAGCTCTTCCCGCTTACCGCCCTTGGGGCGTGTGAATGCGGCGGACTGGAACCTGTGCGTACGAATGGGCTTCTGGTCCAGAATGTGCATCATCTTCCACCAGCTTTCCCCATGGTTGAAGTGGCCATGCACGAGGTACTGCATGACATGGGCCACTTCATGGAGAAAGGTCTGGACGAATGCCTGTGGGCCTTCATGCACAAGGGCGCTGTGAAGGGTGATGCGTCCTGGTGTGGCACGGCCCGCAGTCCGGGAGACGCGCGTGGTGATCTCGACCTTGGTTGACCACAGGTCCCGCTCGATGGCGGGGTAGTAAGTGAGCGCCCGGTCGATCAGGTGAGCTACGCCAAGCCGCTCCGCGAAGAAGCGCACGGTGGCAGAGCCCTGGGGAGGTACGCCTGGAGTCACGAGGCGTCCTCCGGGGTTAGGTGAAGATGCACGATGAGTCCTCGGTAGGCGTACTCGGATTCGACCTCGGTGATTTGGAGTATCCGTGGGTTTGACCCACCCTCCCCGAGGAGACAGCTCACTGGCGTCCCCCCTGGGTAGGCCATGAGAGCAGCGATTAGCTGCTTGGTGGTGGTTATCATGCTGGCTCCTTGGTCATCATCAGGCGGCGCAACACGCCGCGAAGCCGGGCACCTCCCCGGCTTTTCGACCTTACGGGGTGTAGTCGCGCAGCATGTCGATGACGGACTGCAGGTGACCCTTGGCCTTGCGTGCCTCCGGCCCGCGCCATTGGACTAGGTTGCCCTGGAGGTAAAGTGCCTGGGCATACACAAAGTCCGGTCGGTCCATGTGGAGACCGGCGTCTGCGTAGCTCAGCGCGTATGGGTCCGCGCAATGGCGGATCACTTCCGCGCAGACATTATGGAACACCTTGACCATGTTCAAGGCGGCGAATGAGGTGTCCTGGGTGTCGGGGGTAGGCTGCATGGAACGTCTCCTCGGTTGGGCTCGGATCGCGGCGGACAATTCCGCCCAGGTTATCATGGCGTGCTAGTAATCCCTCCCCCTTTCCGCCCGGTCAGCACAGGCATCGCACTGGTACCCGCGCGATACGTCCTCCGGGGTGAGCCGGTTCGGCGCGTCACAGTTCGGGCAGGGCAGGTTGCGGGGATTGGCGGAGGAGGCGCGCCTTAGCGCACTGTTGCCCCCCGGATCAGCAAACGTCTCCACCATCTCGTCCCATTCTTCTGGTAGGTAGTCGTCTCGGTTGCGTCTCATGGGGCCTTCTCCAGCCCGAAACGGGCATCGATTTGGCCCTGCTTCTCGCATAGATCGCGGATACGGGTCAGCGTGGCGAAGTCATCAACTGACAGGTCAACCTGCGGCTTGTCCCCCATCGGGCGGGTGAGAAGCTCGGTGATGTCGCGGGCTGCTTGAAGGAAGGAGTTCATGGTATGAGGTCCCCCTCCGACATGATCTCCGGTTGGTCTGCCCGCGCGATGTAGCACTGCGTCATGATGCCGCGCGCGTCAAGCCGGAGAAGTTCCACCCCATCTGAATTGAACCGCAGCCCGACAGCGAGCGCATGTTGGGAAGCAGTCCAGTCGCTTTCCGAGGTGAAATGTTCTATCCGCTCGGCGAACCGGAGCTTGATCTGTTCGGCTGTGAGTGCCGGGCCATCTCCGCTGCCGGGCCAATAGTGGAGTTTGTACTGTCGCATGTGCTGGTTCCTAGTCTGGCCACTTCTTGAAGTGGGCTTTGTCGAGGGCGTCGATCTGCTTCATTGCTTCCGTGATGGTGTAGACTACCCCATCTTCGGCTGTCTTATGCCCGGCAGCCTTGAGTTCTTCCGGGGTGGCACGGAGAAGATATTTTGCCGCGGAGAACGCATTGATGCGTATCCTTCCCATCTCGCGCTTCATCTCCTCTAAGTCGAAGTCTTCGTCTGGGCTTGTCATGGGTGGCTTGGGTCCTTTCCCCTGGTGTGGGCGGTCCGTGCGGGGTGCAACGGGACTGGTAACCGTACATTGTGACATGGGTTGACATGGGCGTCAACCCACCATGATTGTAATATTATTGTTCATTTAGGCCCACTTTTGATATTAAATTACTTGCCCTAGATGCCCCCTAATCCGGCCGCGTTGACTCCATTTCCTTCAGAATGTCATCGATATTGTCTGGGAGGTCATCGATGGACATGACGGCTGGGGACCTGATATCCCCGGTTGATCGGCCATGACGCAGCCGTCTCATATGGTCTCGCGTGCGGACGTTCTTCTTGCTGGTCAGGTCGAGGTGGCATTCTTCCACTGCCATGCGAGTGTCCCCTGGGGCCATGTCGAAAGCAATATCTTGCAGTGCCGCTAGAAGCCGTTGCCCGGCAGTGTCTCCGGGTGGATTAGTTTTGGCTTGAATGACCGCCGCGTCGGCGAGAAGGACATGCTTCCGCGCGAAGGCCTTCCATGCCTTTGCCTCGGAGAGGAGCGCCGCGAAACGTTCCTGGTGGTTCTTCCAGTCGATCTTGTCGTACATGCTTGGGAGGCTCCTGGGTTGTGAGGTCGCACGGTATTGTGGAGGGAGGGATGTGTGAGGGGTAGTGTTAGTGCTCCATGTTATCGTGGATGTCCCGAACGGTGGGTCAACCCACCCAGAATGTAAGAAGAGGAGCTATAAGGGGGTAGGTTGTCTAGAAGGGGGTCTTCTTAAAAAAAAAAATATAAAAAAAGAACCAGAAAGAACAAAACATTACTGTACAATCTGGAGACGGGGGGTACCCCTTGACACATATTCCAGCCAGACTGGGCAACATATGGGTAGCCCATCGCTGGGGTGAGCGGCATAACGTGGAGCGCCCACATAGCTCGCCACACAGCGCAGGCGCACATATCCCACATACCCAGCGACAACATACCCACATACGCTGGGCGGGCTGCATCAACGGTGGGTTAGTTCGATTATCGAATGTGGGGGGACGGTATGTGCATCAACGAGCCAACATACCACATACGCTGCCTGCCGGGATGGGGTAACCCAAGGTTACACTAGGAACCAGAAAGGATCGCGGGGCTTGCGCCCCGCTTTCCCATCCCATGCTTAGGCTGCCTCCTCGCCTTCGTCGGCGAAGATGTCTGCGTCTTCGTCTTCCAGATCGGCGATGGCCGCCTGGGCCTTCTCCATCCTGTCCCGCGCGGCTTCCGTAATGCGCGCCTTGCGAGCCTCGTTGGCGAGCCACTTCTCCGCCATCGCGTTGATACGCTCGGCTGCACCCTTGCCACTCGGGAAAGGCTTCCCAAGCTGTGCCGACTTTGCCTTCAGCTCCTCGACGACGATATCGTTGATATACTTGTCGAGGCCCTTCTTGCGTGCGCCACCCGTCCGGGTTCCGACGGAACCTGCGACGATATTGTCGAAACGCTGTTGACGCTTGACCTCGGCTTTCGCCGCGATTTCATCGTCAGTCAACCCCTCGATATCCTTCTTGCTGAATGCGGCCGCGTCCGACATGGACTGCTTGAACCCATTCTGCAAGAGGTAGGCGACCGTTGCGGGAGTCATGTCATCGACTGACAAACTCCACTTGTTGCCTTCCCCATAGGATACCTGGGTATCCGACGGAACCTGAAGGCTAACCAAACTCGTACTTACTGCCATGGTAAAAACTCCGTTGATGCGCGGGGTTGGCTGTCACAGCCGCTCCCTGTTCCTCTCGGCTGGATCGCGCACCCCGAGAGTCACGGTGCCGTTGGGTTATCGGATAAGGCCCGGTCCAACGATCAACCAGTACCTCGATGGCGTGCCGCCGGTCAATACACAATCTGAGCAATATTATTGCGTTGTTGGGCCATCGCCGCGAAGTCCATAAGATCATGGCTGGGATGGGTGCGACATGCACCCATGACTCTCCGCATGGAACGGTCGCCCAACGCCATGCGGCGGCCGTCAATGGTGTGGAACGGAGTCCGGGGTACATGGATGGCCCGAACCGGGCGAGCGCACCCCATGGGCCTTAAAACCGGGTCAGTATCCCTGACCCATTCCCCGCGCCTACCACAGCCAGCCCGTGCCAGTCCACTGCGCATTGGTGGTATAGCCAGCTGGGCTACCCCATTCGGCTGGGCTACCCCATTCGCGCTGGCTGCCATGCCGCTTGGCTCGCCGTCAAGGGCGCATTGGTGGTACCACTTGCGAGGTACCCTGGCTGCCCACTTGACAAGCTGCTTCATTGGCCCACTTGGGCCAATTTCGGGCATCTGGGACCCCCCGAAGCAGTGGGGGTATGTGGTCCTGCGGCCGGCGGCCGTTCGCTTAGCTGAAGCCCAATAGGTACGAGGTGGGAATGAAAGGTGGGTCTAGTGCTTGTCCTGCTAAAAACTATCCACAGATTTTTTCTCCAGTTGTGGAGATATGGGTTGACAACCGGGGTGGGGTGGGGTATTATGCGCGGACGCTACAAGAACGACCCCACACCAGGAAGGACCCCATGCCATGCCTGACCTCGCCACCTACCACCAGTCTGACCCCATCCTGACCATCGCCCACACGCGGCAGGGGCTCGAGCTGCTCATCCAGGGCGCACTTCGCCTCATTGAAGGCCCGCACGTGCTGCCGGATGGGAACCTGGACGCGGAAGGCCAGCGGAAGGTTGGCCTGCTCCTCGACGGCCTCACGGAGGTCATCCAGTCGTGGCGGGAGGAAGAAGAGGAACTGGGATACCGGTCCCAACGGGACCTGGTCCGTACAACAGGGCAAGACGCTTCACAGGATACCGGCCCAAGGGGCCTGGACCGTACGGCAGGCGGGAGGGCAGGCTAGCCCACCGCACAGCACATTCCCTTCCGGGGTGGCTAGACCACCCTCCAATCCAGCAAACTGGAGTCTACCTAATGGAACGAGCACAGCAGGAACTGCAAGGCGCTTTGAACCTCCTGATCGCGGGGTATCTGCATCAGACCCAGGACACCGCGGACAGCCGGAAGCACATCGTCCGCTTCGTGCAGGAAACCGTGCAGCGCTGGGAGGAAGGCGGTTCCGCCAAACAGCGTGCGTAGGGCTCGGCCCGCCGGGAAAGAGATGACACCCGGACGTACGCTGACTTACCGGGTGGAGGTGTCCCCCATCTAGCCCGGTAAGGGGGAGGGGAGGGAGAAGTAGTTCAGGGGTAGGTCGGCAGACCCCCATGAGCGAAATCCCTCCCCAAACCCGTCTCGGGGGCACAGCGCGTCACTACCACCCCTAACCTTTGATTGGACCCCCTACCTTGATTGACGATAAGACCATCACCTGGATCGACTCGAAGAAGGAACCAGAGTGCGCGCCAAACCCAGCCTACCCCCATGGGCAGGACCTTCGCCTGGATTTCCATTCCGGGGCGTCCTGCACCGTGGCCTTGCCTTACCCCGCGAAGCGGTGCGGAGCCTATGTGGTGCGGTGTACCACCTGCGGACTCCTTATCGGCGTTACTACCGCTGGGAGGCCCGACGACCCGAAAAGCGTTAAGTTTAACTGCAGGCTGGCAGCTCGGCGGGCGTGAGCTGGACCCAGCCCATGTGTGATGACTGCTGGAGCCTTCGCCAGGGAGTGGAACTGCGCACCCCCGGCGAAAATGGCCCCAGGGAGACCTGTGCTTGGTGCGGGGAGGAAACGTACTCGGGGATTTACCTCCGAGTTGATCCGAAGACCGTCCGCTATCCACGGGGGACCCAGTGACTACCGAGGAGATGCTTAACGCCATCCGCGACTTTGTCGCGACCCTGGAGTCCCGAACCGTAATCTCTGAGGCTTCCCTCGGCCATCTGCGTGAAATCTACACCCTTTGCTTCATCGAATGGTACGATCCTGATAATGAGGAGACGGCGAAGTTCGCAAGGAAGATCTGGCCGCACATTTCTGCCATCAATAAAGAACTAAAATTCAGGACCTAGCCACCATGACTGAACTGGAAGTACTCGCCATGCTTGCCAAGGCCGCCGGGGGAGACTTCATCTTCCTTGACGGTCACGAGATGCGCTCCCGCCGGATTCGCGAGGCCACGCAGGCCGCGATTGAGGCTGGTTGGCTCGACCTCGGCCCCCTCATTGAGTCTGATCAGTGGGGCTTCTACCGTGCCCGGATCACGGAGGAGGGGCGCAGGGCGATCGCTGAATTGGACGCAACCGCCGAACCCACCTAGCCGCTTCGCCTCGTCCTACCCACCAAATGAGCTTGCCTTAGAGCCTGCTCTGGCCTAGCCTTGTCTCAGCTCCGGGGCGATCTCGCCCCCTGGGACCTGGACCATGGCAGTCGATCTTGTGGCACTTTCGCGCAAAGGCCGTCCCGCAGAAGAACTGCACTATGAAGTGCTCCGCGAACTGGCCCCGGAGGACCTAAGCTCCTCTGCGCCGGTAGACAAGCCCACGCCCCTCATCAAGCAGATCAGGTACTCGCATCACCAGGCGGCGAAGCTGGTCGCAGATGGGCGGAGCGGGAATGAGATTTCTGCGATCACGGGGTATTCGCTCTCGCGAATATCCATCCTGAAGTCCGACCCGTCCTTCCAGGAACTCGTGGCCTACTACCATGAGCAGGCGGTGGCCCAGTATGAGAACATCCATGCGCGGCTAGCGGCGTTCGGCTTCTCCTGTCTTGAGGAGGCCCAGGAGCGTCTTGAGGCCAACCCGGACAGCTTCAGCCTCAAGGAACTCCGCGAGTGGATGAACACGGTCCTTGACCGCTCGGTTGCCCCAAGTAAAGCAACTAGCCCCGCCATGGGGGCTGGTGCCCCCGGGAGTGGAGTCTCGGTGGTCGTTAACTTCGTCCGGCCTGAGGCTCCTCCCGGGGTGACGCTGGAGCAGGAGAAGCTGCCATGACGGAGCCCGCCGAGGAGGCCGAAGGCCTCCTCCTAGATGGACTGCCGGTGGCAAAAGCTACCAATCGGGACCTGCTCTATGCTATCCGGGAGCGTGAAAGGCTTGTCCGCGACCTTCCACTGGACCACCCGCGTCATCGCGACACTGTGGCTTCTCTGGAGCTTATGGTGGTTGAGGCTCAGCGTAGGGTGGGACTGGGTGAAAACTGGCGGCTTCTTCCTGCGTCGGAGGCGAGAGGTGAGTGAGGTTCCAAGGTACGTCTGTCACAAGACCGTCCGGGCGCTGCAGATCGACCGAGTGGAGGGTTTCGTCCTCCACTTCACCGATCAGGCACATGAGGCGGTTACCGTGGTTCCTGGCACGTTTGCCCGCTACACCCCGGTCCCTGGTGACTACTACGTCCTCTACGACAATGACTATGCCTCAGTAAGCCCCAAGGCGGTCTTCGAGGCTGGCTACACCCGTGTCTCAAGTTGATGTAGCCAAGCTCCCGCGTGACCCGGAGAAAACCCTCCGGGATTGGACTATTACCTTCAACGATCAAGCCATTACACCCCGACACCTCCGCATGGCGCGGCTGGTCAGTGCTGACTCCGGGTGGATTAAGTTTCGCATGGCGACAGCGGAACTCGTGATGTTCGTCTCCCGGAATGTCCTGTCCGCCGAGCAAGTGCCGCCTCCATGACAATCGCCCTCGCCCCACCGCCGCATTCCCAGTGGGGACACAGGGTTGCTCGTGGAGTGGTGAAGGCCGAGCCCTGCGATAGGCCCCAGGGGATGCCCAGGAGAAGGCCACGCGGTTCCAAAGGTGCGGGACTCCGCTATGAGCGACTCGTTGCTGGGCACTTCCGAGGGGCGCTCCATGGCCAGTGGTACAAGTTCATCGACGCCTACGGGATGGGGTACTGCCAGCCGGACTTGGTTCTAATCATGGAATCGTCCATCCTGGTCTTCGAGTGCAAGCTCAGCGATACCCCGGCGGCAGAGGCCCAGCTGGAAGACCTCTACTTCCCGGTCCTGGCGAAGGCGTACCGGAAGCCGGTCTCCGGCATCATCGTGGCGAAGTTCCTGCGCCCCCAGACCGATCTTTCCCGCGTTGCCACCTGCTTCGATGACGCCCTTTTCACCGCAGGCATCCCGATCCTTCACTGGATGGGCAAAGGTCCCCTGTTGTGAGCGTCCCCTGCGCGGGCTGGACCGTTGAAACCCTCCATCTTCACCTCATGGAACTGCTTAACGGCCACGTCAGGACCCGGAGTGTCGAGGTAGACGCCCTCAAGGAGTTGCTCGAAGCCCGCCTAAACGACTTCAAGACCCTTGTCGCCGCGCAGAAAGACGCCAATGAAAAGGCGCTGCAGCGCAGCCAGGAGATCGAGTCTTACAATAAGGAGCAGGTTAACGAGTGGGGAGCGGCTCTGCGAAATCTTAGCAGCACTTTTGCTGCTTCCGCGATTGTGGATAGGCTGGAGGCGGACTTAAAGCGGCTCGAGTTGGCGCAAACTGGCTCGGTAAGCAAGGCAGATCTCAACAAAATCTACTCAGATATCGAGCGGCTCCGCGATGCGGCAGCGACGGACTCGGGGAAGTCTCAGATCACCTCCCAGATTGTCACGAATGGCATCTCCATCCTGGCCATTCTCGTAGTGGTAGGGGTGGCGATCTTTGAAACCTCCCGGAATAGCCCTCCTGCACCTCCTCCGGTGGCTATCGTGCAGCCCATAACCCCGAACGGGGCAAGCAAATGACCTTAGAACCAATCTCCTTCGACGAAGCGCTAGGCTTGGTGGTCAACCTGGAGGGGCGTTATGCGAATGATCCCTCCGATCCTGGCGGGGAAACCAAGTGGGGCATCGCGCGGAAGCGCCATCCGGAGATCAGTGAGGCAGATTGGGCCAAATTCAGCCCCGGTGACGCTCGGAATCTCTATAAAACCAGTTATTTTGACGCCCATCGCTGCGGAGAGATGCCTAGAGGCTGGGGACTCGCTATCTTCGACGGGGAAGTTGTCCAGGGGGAGGTCATAAAGCTCGCCCAGGCGGCCATTGGCGCAGTACCGGATGGGCAGGTTGGCCCTCAGACGCTAGTCCGCTTCCAACTGGCAACTCATGAAGATTTCTGCCTTTTTATGGCCCTTCGAGGCGTAAAATACACCCATTCTCCCCTCTTCCCGCGTGATGGGAAAGGCTGGCTTAAGCGCCTTTTCCTTATCTCTGCCTTTGCCTTGGAGTCACCCCATGACGGACCAACCTCCGCCGGAGCCTAAAGCAGCTCGCAATGACCCCTTCATGCTTATGATGGTGGTGACCATCGGGCTGTTTTGTCTTGTGGGGCTGCTTTGCTTCCATGACCTCCCGGAGAAGTCCTCTTCAGTGGTGTTTACGGTGGTCGGCTCGATCACGACGGGGTGGCTCATGGGAGTTGGGTACTTTTGGGGTAGCTCTGTGGCGTCGAAAGCGAAGGACGCCGTAATTGCTGCGATGACGACCAAGGCCGCGCCATGAAGGCGCTAGTGCTCCTGGCCCTGCTGGCGGGCTGTGCAGGCCAACCGGCGGCCTCTCCCCCTGTCCTTCCCCCGCCGAAGCAGCTAATTGAGAAGCTCGGCCAGTTTACACAAGCTGACTTTGTAGAAGCTGACCGCCTCGCCATCGCGCACGGCGATAAGGCCGGGGCGCAGTGCTATGAGTTCCTCGGACCCCTAGTCGGGCAGTTCCAGGGTGCAATCCCCACCTTCTCCCCTACCCCTGGGGTGGCTACCCTCTTCGAGACCCTGCGCGTGGGGGTGCGTGGCCAGTCTGGGAATGGCCTGATCGAGGACATAAATCTGCACTGCGCGGCCCTGTTTGTCGATGCACAGGTCACCCTGGCCAGACTGGCCGCTCTGGCCACTGGCACCGTCGCCACCGGGGGCACCCTTGCCCCATTCCTTCCTGCCCTTGGAGGAGCAATCCTGCCATGATTGACGAGCTCATCACTGACGGCACCCCACCTCCACTCCGACCGGGAACACTAACAGCGCAGGGGGAGCCCAGAGCGGTCTCGCCCCTTCTCCACGACCTCGCCAAGGCCGCCGCAGGCACCTACACCGGTGACACTCCGCAGTGGAGCAACTACTCCCGCACGGTGCATGTGTTCTTGTCAATGGTCAATGGAGTCCATACCATCGCCTTTGAGGGGACCTCGGACTTCCGCGAATGGGTGATTGATTTCATGGCGTTCGAGGTGCCAAGAGTCAACCATCCGGTCTACGGCATGGTCCATGAAGGGTTCCTTCATACGGTCACTGGGGTGATTGGCCAGATTGACGACTACTTGAAGGGTCTGGGGTATCCACCCTGGTACCTTACTGGGCACAGTAAGGGCGCTGGAGAGGCCCTTATCATGGCTGCTGAGATGAAATCTCGGGGCCATCCACCGAACGCGCTTGTCGTCTTCGAGCCACCCCAGGTCGGAGGTGCGGCGCTTCGGGACTATCTGTCCAGCCTGAACCCTACCTGGACCGCGACCGTTAACTCCCATGGCCGCGATATCGTCACTCAGGTACCCTTCGGGCCGTCCTGGTGTCATGCCAACGACCCACTCCTGCTGCGCGTGCGGGACGGCTATAGTCCGCTCGTGAAGCATCGCATGGCGGCGGTGCAGGAAGCACTGGACGCTATGCCCACGACCCACGCGGGCGTATAGGATGGGCTTTATTCCAGCCATCTCTTGCGTGCTGCCCCAACCTGTGCAACGATCAAGCCTATCTCGAGACCCATTCCACTCTGAGGAGTCCCCTATGGCAGGCGTTCCCGACGACAAGACCGGCAATACGAGCCTCAAGGGCGCAATCGGTATGGTGCAGCAGTTCCGCGAGCATCCGCATGGCACGGCGACTGGGAAGAGCGGTGACATGCCGAAGATGGGCACGCTCAAGTCTGCCCCGACGCCCAAGAGCTAAGGCGCGCACCGCGCCGCACTTCGAGTTTACTGCGTGCTGGTGACTTGGGCGGGGGCATTGGCTCCCGCCTATTTTTTAAGGGCGGAGTCCGGACACACATGAAGAAGCTTCTTGGAATACTACTCGCCCTTAGTCTGCTGGCAGGCGTAGCTCACGCTCAGCAACCTGTCGTGGTGCTCGGAGGGGAGTTCGGGGCCACAGCAACCCCTGCAGTCACCAATGCGTCCTACGCCATCGGTAATGCGCTGGGAAGCATTTCCAGCTATTCCCTGGCCCGGACCGCCGCAGGAAGTGGCTTCATTCAATCATTCTGGGCGGTTTCCCCGACGGGGCAAACTCCCAGCCTCGATATCTTCTTCTTCAACGCAAACCCGACCGGGAGCACCTGCACCGATAAGGTCAATTTTGCCCTGGCTGCCGCAGATATCCCGAAATTCATCGGGTTTACGCAGATCATAGGTGGCTGGGTGCAGGCGGGAACCCCCAGCGTAGCGCAGAGCACGCAGCTTGCCTTGCCGTTTAAGCTCCCCGCTGGGCAGCTACTCTGGGCCTGTGTGGTGACGCGGACGATCTTCATCCCAGGAAGTACCACAGATTTCACCTATGGCATCGTAGCCGCACTGGACTAATCCCATGAAGAAGCTCCTCTGGCTGATCCTTGCAGGGCTTCTAGCTGGGGCGCCTGCTGATGCGGCGACACTTCATCGGAAGGAAGTAGTCCTATTCGGGGCGGCGAAGTTCAAGCCTAAGCTTGATCTGAAGTTCACGGCAGCCCTGCCACAAGTTGTGAACTATACCAGGGCTGGCTCGAGAAGTTGCTTCTCCAGCGCCGGTCTGCTAGTCACCCTGTCGGCCAACACCCCATGTCTTGACTACAATCCGACGACGCTGAATGCTGCTGGACTGCTTATCGAAGAGTCCCGCACCAACCTGCTAATCCAGTCCCAGTTTGCCTCCGGGTGGACTGGCGGTAACGCGAGCATTACGCAGGCGGCTGCAGTTGGGCCAGATGGCGTTGGGGGCTCCGCGATTAAGCTTGTAGAGGCTGCGACCACTTCGCAGCATCTGATGAGCAAGGTCACAACGGGGACCATTACGGCAGGACAGACGGTAGTTGTCGGGGCTTTTCTGAAGTCTGCCGAGCGCACTTCCGCCTGGGTCCTGGCTACCGATGCGGGCTTCGCCAATGGCTTTCGGATAAACGTCAATTCGACTGCTTGTAGTATCATCGGCAGCACGGCATTTGGTACAGGGACCTTGGTGGCGAATAGCGCCACCGTCACCACGCTGCCCAATGGCTGGTGCTGGGCTACTGTGGCAGGCACGGTTGATCCGGCTACGACGACTACACCGCAGGCTGCAGTTTACCTTAATTCTGGTACCAGCTACCTTGGCGACGGCACCTCCGGGATGTTTGTCTATGGGGCGGATTTGCAGCTAGGTGGGTTCAGGACCAGCTACATTGCTACCACTGCGGCAACTGTGACGCGCGCGGGAGACCTGGCAACACTGGCGCTGACAGCGTTTGCGTTCAATCCGAATGCCGTCACCTACGTTACCGAGGGCGATGTCGGGGCGTTGACAGTTGTAGATGCATATTTGGTGGGAGCTTCAGCAACGGTTGCCTATCCTGCCCCCCTAGTGCAGGGCGGCTCGTTTAAGGTTGTCGGCGCGCTTCCAGGCATTAATTATACAGCAGCTACGAACTTCGTGCCGACGATTGGAGTCGTGTTCAAAGCCGCTTACGCGGCCAAGGTTGGCGACCATTCCATCACTGCGAACGGCGCGCTACCAGCAATCTCGACGCTCGCTAATGCGTTTGTTTCCCCAGCGGCGCTCGCACTCGGGAGCAATAACAGCTCGCAATTTCTCAATGGTCATTTGAAGCGGTTTCGCGACTTCAACTCGCGTCTCCCCGACAGCCGTCTGCCCTTGCTCACATCGCCGTGACCCACATTCGAGGATCGAACTAGCCCACCATGCATGTTAGCGCCGACTTCCCTGCCGCTCTAGAGTTCCTGTTCCGCCCCAAGCGGTACAAGGTGGCTTATGGTGGACGTGGCGGAGCTAAGAGCTGGGGGTTCGCCAGGGCGCTTCTCATCATGGGCATGGAGCGCCCGCTGCGTGTCCTGTGCGCCCGCGAATGGCAGAACTCCATAGCCGAGTCAGTCCACAAACTCCTCTCCGATCAGGCCGCTGCCCTGGGTCTGCCCTACAAGATCGAGAAAGCCTCCATCCATAACTCCTTCGGAACCGAGTTCTTCTTCGAGGGCATCTACCGAAATGTGGATAAAATCAAGTCCTACGAAGGCATCGATATCTGCTGGGTGGAGGAAGGGCACCGCTGTACCCATTCCAGCTGGGAAATCCTGATCCCGACCATCCGTAAGGAAGGAAGTGAGATCTGGGTATCCTTCAACCCTGACCTGGAGACTGACGACACTTATCAGCGTTTCGTGAAAAATCCTCCCCCAGAGGACCTCGCGACTGTTGTCAAAGTCACCTGGCGTGACAACAAGTGGTTCCCCGCTGTTCTGATGGCCGAGATGGAGGAGCTAAAGTCCAAAGACTACGATGAATACCTGCACGTCTGGGAGGGGGATTGTAAGGTCCTCCTCGAAGGCGCGGTTTACATGAACGAGATGAGGGATTTGGTCAAGGATGGACGCCTTTGTAAAGTACCTTATGACCCGCTTGTCGGGGTTTCGACCTTCTGGGACCTTGGATGGGCAGATCATACCTCCATCTGGTTCGCCCAACGGGTTGGCTTTGAGAACCACGTCATCGATCACTACTCCAACAACCGGCGAGATATCAACCACTATTTGCAGTACTTGCAAACCAAACCCTACGTCTACGATACCATGTGGCTCCCCCACGACGCCAAGGCGAAGACGCTGGGCACAAAGCGATCGATAGAAGAAATCACTCGGGGTGCAGGGCACAAGGTGCGGATAGTGCCCAAGCTCAGCCTTACCGATGGGATCAACGCCTCCCGTCTGATGTTCGCTAACACCTTCATCGATGAGACGAAGTGCGCTGCGGGAGTGAAATCCCTCCGAGCCTACCACTACGAAATCAAGGAAAGTAACGGCTTCCTATCCAAGGAGCCAGTCCATGATGAGTCTTCCCACGATGCTGACTCCTGGCGCTACATGGCAATTGCGCTGAAGCAGCCTGGGAAGCGGGGCAACGATAAGCTCATCAATGTTGCAGAAAAAGTCGTTAATAGCTTGAGCTTTGGGCATCGCCCTGAAAGGCACGGATGGCTGCGCTAGCTGCGGATGGCCGAAGCACTCGGAACCCGATAGTCGCTGATGCGATTAAGGACTTCGCTCGGTGTGTGTCCTGGGAGTCTTCCGCACGGACGCTGGCCCTAGAGGACTACAAGTTCGCTGAGGCTGACTCGGACAATGGCTTTGCTTGGCCGGATGATATCTCCGGTATCCGCAAGGACGACGAGCGGCCTTGCCTGACGGTCAACCGGGTCCGCCAGCATAATCTCCAGATCATCAACGACTCGAAGCAGAACAAGCCCAGCATCGTGATCCGTGCGACGGGGAACGGGGCGACCTACGAGTCGGCGAAGACCTGCGAAGCGATCATTCGCCATATCGAATATGCCTCCAATGCCCAGACGGCGTATTCTACCGCCGTCGAGCACCAGGTCAAATCCGGCATCGGCTGGCTGCGCGTCGTCCGGGAGTACGAGAACGACGACGACTTCGATCAGGTGCTGTCCATCAAGCGAGTGGTCGATCCGAACTCGATCTACATGGACCCGGACGCCAAGGAGGCAGATAAGTCCGACGCCAAGTTTGCCTTTGTCTACGATGATGTGCTGAAGACCGACTTTGACGAGGCTTACCCGGAGTTCAAGGGCTTCGCAGATCAGACAGCGATGGCCACTGGGTACTCCACTTTCGTGCAGAAGGATCATATCCGGGTCTGTGAATACTGGCGGCGAGAGTTCGTCAAGGATCAAATTCTGGCCCTTCCTGGCCCCGATGGCAAGCCACGCACCATTCGGAAGTCGCAGCTCCCGAAGGCCATCTGGAACGATGTGCTGCAGGACGCCAGTATCCAGAAGCGCGACGTGGTGACTATCGTCGTCTCGAAGCACATAATCGTCGGGCATGAACTAGTCGAGACCACTAAGGAGCCTGGAAAGTACATCCCGCTCGTCCCGGTCATCGGGGAAGAGACTATCATTGACGGGAAGCTCGACCGGAAGGGCCACACGCGGGCGATGAAGGACCCGCAGCGCATCTACAACTTCTGGACCTCTTCGGCCGTCGAGAACGTGGCGCTGCAGACCAAAACCCCCTGGATT
>Ga0209588_1000041_pt1 | contig 59777 bp, 66 predicted proteins | sample Rivendell_Oct201_10_FD_188351 | JGI IMG/M metagenome (GOLD analysis project Ga0209588, IMG submission 188351) | Vadose zone soil microbial communities from the Eel River Critical Zone Observatory, Northern California, USA -... | ecosystem: Host-associated > Plants > Roots > Rhizosphere > Soil ...
GAGTTGTCCATGGCGTCGACCAAGAGCAACCGGAAGCTGGCGACTGGGCCTCGGAAGGACTCGTAATACTTCTGGCGGTCGATGGAGTGAATCACGCAGGGCAGGAAATGATGGCGCAGCTGGATCAAGTTGGAGCACATCCGACCGATCTTTCCGCTGTGCTCCGCGAACGGGAAGATGTGCAGGAACTGATGCTGCACGGTTGCGGCTTGCTCTATCGGGTGCTGCTCCCGGAACTCGGCGCTCTCGGTGAAGTCGACCAGCTTTTCAAGAAGAGCGGGGATCCTCACGGATGGAGCGATGTCGTGGAAGTACGCCCGGTGCAGCGGCATGTCCTTGAAACGGTATCCGCCCTTCTCCTCCTCCTTTGCCAGCTCTTTCTCTGTTTTCTCCCGCCGCTCCATGAGCGCCCGCGCCGCCAGCGCCTCCGGCGTGTTTCCGGAGAACAAGTCGTGCATGCGTTTGATCTCGGTCAGCGTAATCTGAGCGGACTTCTCGGTTCCGCTCCGGGCTTCCTCGCGGACGTATTCCACGACCGACTTGTGGTTCCGGATCTCGAGAATCAGCGGCATCATCGACGCTTCCGTAGGCTTGGTCGCCCCACCGTGCAGCGCGGCGTTCAGCTCGCGGGAACTGTACACGACGCCCTCCAGCGCGCTGTCGTGGTAGATCCACGACATCTCGTATCGATCGAGGAACTCCTGCCCCTTGTCGCGGTAAGTCGCCAGGTAGTCGCGGAGGTCTTCGTTCTTGTTGTCGATCTCTTGATAGCTTTCCTTCACGGACGTCCGACTCCCGAAGCCCAAACCTCTGCCGCCGCACTCATAGATGAGGCACTATCAGACGGTCAATGGCGCGCGGAGAGTAGCGATTCCGCGCTGTCCTTGCCGAAAAACACATCCTCCACTGGGATCAGGCCGCTTGCCCTATGTATCGATGATGAAGGCCACCGACCCTCCCCGACCTCCGGCAGTTCGACCACTCCGCCGAGCTGCAGCCCAAGAACAGGCCTCGGCTCGAGGGCATCACCGACCAAAGAGAGGTGGCATCGCGAGCGGTGGTAGTACCGGAAGTAGCGCTCTTCCATCAAGACCTTGCCGTCACATCCTGAGGAGATCGGAAGCGCGATCCGCGCTCGCGCGATGGATCTCGGCACTCGACACCGCCACCACCGTAATCTTGTGCACCGCTGCGGTTGCAGCGCCGGGTCACGTCCAGGAGGGTCATCATCGGCGGCGCCGATGGGACAACTCGTGCGGTAGACCACCCGTTGGATCAAGTTTTGGCCAACGACAGGTCCTCCCTTAATGCGCTCGCCAGTCTTTCACGGACTTCGTTGTCATCCGTGGCCAAGAGGATCCTTTTGGGCGCGGGGTAGGACAGCGGCTCGGAAGTTCCGGATACGCCTTTGTCATTCATCAGATGTACCTGCCTCCGGACCGCTGCTAAATCCTGGTGATGGCGGACAGCGCTTGGGGATTGTGTTCAGCCAACCAGCACACGACATCTAGGGCGGATAGAATACCGACAACTTTACCGTCCTGCCGGACCACGGGAAAATGATGCACGCCTCCCAGGGTGATCAGAGCCGCGGCCTCCGACAGCGGTGCATCTTCGGAAAGGGTAAGCGGAATCGGCGTCATGATCTCGCCCACCGTTGCTCGCGCAATGCGGGTGATTTGAAAGCCCACGCCTAACTCGACTCGTTCTTCCTGCCGCCCGACTCTGCGATCGGGAACGCGCTCCTCCGTGTCGGCACGATCCTGTACCTCGCGCAAGAGATCTGTCTTCGAGACGACGCCGACGGGCTTACCGTTGTCGTCCACGACCGGTGCGGCACTAAACCCACGTTCCAGAAAAAGACTGGTCAGCGCCTCGACGCTTAGAAACTGTTTGACGCACACGACGTTCCGAGTCATGACGTCCGCGACCCGGAGGCTGGAAACCCGTTTAGCCATTGCGTACACGCCTTGGTTGTACTGGAGCTTGTGGACGACTGTCGGGCGCTGGGCCGGCAGGCACGCCACGCAATTTTCCCCGGGCAGCGCGCCGTGTTTGCAGCACGCCTGCCCCAGCGCCGTGGTGCCTGTCCTTACGACCTCGTCGTGCCCCGCGATGGCCTCCGCCGCGGTCGCGTAGCGCCGGCGGCTGACGATCACCCGGGCCGTGATGATTTCCGTCTCGTAGACGAGCGGCAATATGCCACACCAGAACGTGTATACCAGCGCGCCGTCGCGGTTCCCGGGCTCGCGAATGCGCAGCGTCCGGTACGCCGGATCCGCGAAAAGCTCCCCCCGCTTGCGCAGCGAAATTTCGCGCCCGTCCTTGTCCGCGTACTCAGTCGTACTCCGTAGGATGTACGAGCCCATGACTCCCTTCTTTCGCCGGTATGGTTCGGTTGCTTAAAAGGGGAGTCTGCCGGGAGGCCCCGGTTCGGAGCGCTTATACCACGCGCGACGATAGGAATCCTGCTCGAAGTCACACTGGCAGAGCCCGTAGACACCCAGCACGAGCGGGAAGGAAGAGAGCAAATCCTAGATCCTAGAGCAACTTTCTGAATACCTCCCGAAGCCGGAGTAACGCATCTAAGATGTGCGAAAACTCTTTCCAAGCTCCACTAAGCCGCACTGCAGTATTGGTCTTGGCCACCCGGATACCTACGCTCGCGAACGGTTGGGCACATGGCTGACACTCAAGGTAGCAGACCGGGCACATTGGTAACCTCTTCGCGTGTCCACATTGCCACCGGCTTCTCTATTCCCTCGAGCGACAGGCAAAACCGCCCATCGTGCAGATGCCTTGGCAGCGACGGCCGCTGGTATCCATAACACTCAAAATCACGCACGATGAGCCGGTTTTACTGGACGCTCCGGGCGAGACCTGTTTTCCTCCGCTATGGGGAAACGTTGGAATTCTCAGGTCGAGCCTACAGTCTCGAGGAGATTGCGGCCGAAAAACTGCGCGCCGCTCGACAGACGCAGAGCAAATTGGCAGCTCGCGCCTGGGCGCGCCCCCGTGCTCGCAACTTCTATGACCTCTGGTACCTGAGTCAGCAGAGGGAGCAGGTGGATTGGACCAAGGTTTCCAGCATCCTCCCGCGGAAAAGCGCGGTTCGAGGTGTGTCAATCACCAGCCTGGCGGACGTGTTTCAGCCCACCCTGATTTCCGATGTTCGTGCGAGTTGGACCGGCACGCTCGGCCAAATTCATATCCGAATTGCCGGAAGTGGACAGGGTGCTGGCAGAGTTGCAGAGCCACCTCAATCAACTTCCCAACCTCTGAGAAGGCATGATCCCCTGGCGTAAAAGCGGGCTGCCCGAGTGCTGTCACTACGTGGTTGTCACCGATGTTCGAAAAGGCCGCGGAACAGCTTCTTCATCTGATTGGGCAGTGCCGACAGCTTTTGACGGAGTGGCGATGCTGCGGGCGCGCCCCCAGGGCTTTTCTGGGGTTGCGTGGGCTGCGCAGAAGGGGTACCAGCTTTCCCTGGTTGCTGCGGGGATGTTGGATTCGCCATGACTGGTTCTCCTTTTGCGTTCATCGGACGCAGTTTTACGGGAGAATACGTCGTTTCTTGATAGCGGGCGTACTCCTACGTAAAACTAGCGTGGATGTCAAAGCGGGTGAGCGTTGGCATGTAAAGCGCCTTGCGCAGGTCGGCATTGCCGAAGTGGGTAGAGCCTGCGCGGGACGTCACACGCTTGCCTCGCCGCCCACTGGCTGGGGCACTGCACCAAGGCCGTCAAATTGCGGTCTATTGAAAGAGGATGGGAAGGAGGAGTGTCTAAATCATTGCCTAGACGAGACGTTGGTTCCCCCGCTTTCTAAATCGACTATTCATCAATGCCTTGCCGCTCTTGCAGAGGCCGCGGGTCGCTCGTGCGAGCAATTCGCCAAGATGGCGAAGGATCGTCCGAGCCGCTAAGGTTTTTCCCATTCGTCGCGTTGCGCGTCCGTCAGAGCAGCCGCCTGCAGCCGGCGCCCGAACAGGGGATTCACGAACATCGCTTCGCCCTTGACCTGGACCGTCCCCGCTGCGTACCCGCGGAACCCGCAAGATTGAGTCGCGGGCAGGTGCTCCCACTGTTTCTGCGGCTGGATCAACAGGGACGGGGAGGCGCGGCGTCGTCGCCATAGTTCGGCCAGAGCACGCGATGCCGCTTCAATGACCTGGACTGCGCTCTCGTACACGCGCTCCACCGTGAGCGCTCCATCCTCGGTAAGAAGGAAATGGTTTGTAGGCGCGTCGCGGAGGACTTCCACCTCTGATCGACCAGGATCGTTTGGCAGCAGTACAACTTGCCGCGCGTACACCACCGGCTGACCGGACGCAGATAGGATAGGCGATTTTTCGGGCAGCAGACGGCTCAACACCATGTGCCGTCCTCGGTGCACCAGCATATTTCGATAGTCTAGCGTCCAAGCGTGCCAGCCAGGACCCGCAGCCTCGATCGAAGATTGCACGCGCTGATAGATCTCCGCTTGGGCTTCCGTGGATGCCTCGTGGGGGGAGAGCCTTCGAAGGTAGACCATCACCTTGGTGAAATCCGCGCGCAGGATGCTCTGAGGGATCGCAGCAACGCCGATAATTACGCCGGCAAGGCAGTCAAACGCGGATCCTATCGCGCGCAAGAACCCGCCTGTGTGAAGCCACACCATTGCAGCCGGAAGTTCGTCTGCAGCACGCTCCGCAGGAAGTATCCGTGGACCGGACGGGTCTACCGTCACTCTTCCCCCCATGGATTCGGCCGCATTGTCCCGCGCCTCGCGTAATTCCAGCAGGTGCAAGCGGGCCTCAACGACGTTGGTCTGGACGCTCTGTGCGCAGAGCAGGAGTTGATCGCTGATCAGAATCCGCCGGAACTTGTCTGGATGCGGCGCCCACCACCCGATCCCGAAACGCGTCTCACTTAGATCTCCGACAATCTCCTCAAACATCGCGCGTGCCGCTGGAATATGTACGCCAAGCGCCTCATTGGCTCGCACCTCCCGCTGGCTGCTATCTAAGCCCTGGAATGACACGTTGAAGCGATCGAAATCATCTCTTCGCATTGGGTACCTGTGGCAATGCGAAGAACTCTACAGCAGTGTCACACCCCGCGCCCGGATCCGCGAAGTTGCTCGCCGGGCGCAGAATTGCATCGTTGCGTCGAGGCGTGATGGCTACTAATCTGATCCCTTACGGCGATGGTTGCCCACGAGCGGAGTCGCCGAGTCGGACGGATCGGGCCGCGTTGACGTCAGCGATCGCCTTGTGCACTGCTGCGGTTGCAGCGCCGGGCCACGTCCAAGAGGGTCCATCATCGGCGGCGCCGATCGGGCAACTCGTCGGTCGATCAGCCGTTGGATCGAGTTTTGGCCAACGACAGCTATCTCTGCGTCAACCGCGATCCAGTTTTTGCCAGCCACAGCCCGCCCCGACCGTGCACTATCAAGAGGGTAACGCCGCCTTTTGCGACGTATCACGCTTAAACTTCCTAATTGTCGAATAGCTGGTTAGGGCGTACTGGTTAGGGCGTAGAAGAACTACCCAACAGGCGCCCCTATGCGAGTCTTTGTCCCCTTAGCTGTGCGAACCCTGGTTTTTTTCTTTGCGCTTTCCCTCGTCCTCGTGGGTACTTCAGCTAATGCGGATCAATCCTGCAACATCATGCAGCAGTACATTGCTCTGCACATGGACGGCCCTCCTCCTGCGCATGACGATCCAGACTTCCTGGCGCTTCTCGATCAGCTCTCTCAGGTCGATAATCCACCCAATCCTATGCCCGTCACCTGGACTGATGTGACAACCTTCGATTCTAATTGTGGTGATAATCAATGCCTGGAACATGAGCAGGGACATCCCTGCACTTTCCACAACGTATATGGAGACTGGCCGGGAAGGAAGCGGACGCTCGCCGCATTGCCACCGCAGCCGAAGCGGCAAGCGACCTCCGCACAGCTCTTGTCGGAGTCCGCGAACTCACCCGTATCCTAGAAGTGATGGCAAAGCCGCGAGGCGAGCTGGAAGATAGAACTACGGTCAACGTGTTGGTGACGAGCCCGGAATGGGTAACTCTGCGAGACAGAATCATCGCGGCCCTCGTTCCACACCCCCAAGCCAAGACCGCCGTGCTTGCGCCCTTGAAGAGGAACCACATGGCGAGCCTCCTCACTGAAGACATGCGCCGTGCCCTTGCAGAAGCTCCACCAACTTGGAACGAGGTTGCCTCTGCCTACAAACAAACTCTTCTCGGCCTTGAGCTGGTCGAAGCTTTTCGCGCGGATATTCAACATGCCGCTGCCACGCGACGACGACCGGAGAATTCGGGCCGCGCAACAAGTCTGCGCTCGTTGGGAGCGATCGCTGAACTTGAGCTCTACGAAATCCGTGGATAAAGGGAAGCTTGAGCGCCTAATGAGTCAGTTGGATCTGCCTCGACTCTGGGCAGGCATGGCGCTTGTCGTTCGCCAGAACGTCGTCCCTTAGGGATTCATTGATGTTTCGGGTCCGGGCACGGCAGCCTCTCTTCTCCATGCTTCGACTCGTGGCGATGTCGATGCGGGTGTTCGTCTCGGGCTTCCGTTCCCGCCGCGATCTCCTGCTCGAGAACCTCGCCCTTCGCCAGCAGCTCGCCACCTCGGCGACGCGCCCTCTCATCCGGCCCGCCGACCGAGCCTTCTGGGTCGCCCTTCGACAGTTGTGGTCTGGCTGGGCGGACGCCCTCGTCATCGTCAAGTCTGAGACAGTCATCCGTTGGCACCGTGCTGACTTCAGGCTGTACTGGCGGTGGCTGTCCCGCCGCGGTAACCGGGGAGGTCGCCGTCGCCAGGGAAGTGCGCCACCTCATTCGCAGGATGGCGACGGAGAACCTCTGGCGCGCACCCAGGATCCACGGCGAGTTACTTCGGCTGGGGTTCAAGGTTTCCGAGCGCAGCGTGTCTCGCTACCTTCGCACTCTCTTACGTCGACCAGAGCGCCGCCAAACCTGGATGACATTCTTGAGGAACCATCGCGAGGTGTTCGCCGCGATGGACTTCTTCACCGTGCCGACGGCGACCTTCCGAATCTTCTATGTACTCTTCGTGATACGGTACCGCCGACGCGAGATTTTACACTGGGACCTCACGGCGCACCCTACGGCGTCCTGGGTCATGCAGCAGTTGCGGGAGGCCTTCCCCTTCCACACCGCAGCCAAGTACTTGGTCTTCGACCGCGACTCGAGCTTCTCGGCCGAGCTCGTCACGGTGGTCCGGTCCATGGGACTCGAGCCGACCCGCATCAGCTACCGTAGCCCCTGGCAACGGCGTGGCCGAGCGGTTCGTCGGCACGCTCCGCCGCGAGCTACTCGACCACACCATCGTGTTGAACGACCGGCATTTTCGTCGCCTTCTCTTCGCATTTGTCGAGTACTACAAGTGGGAGTCACAGTGCTTCACCTCGGTATGTGGTTGAAATCGCCAGGGCGAGTTGCCTGACATCTGGTCCCGCTGGGGTGGTGCCGCTCAGTCGTTGCTCGAGTCACGCACGGAAGCTTGGGTCTTCAAGATCGGTGGAGTTGAACACCCAGGGACCGTCATGGAGCGGATGCATTGCCTTCACATCGCCATGCTCGGCGAATCGGCGCACGGTCTTCGCCGCGACGCCGAGGTGATTTGCGGCCTCCGTCAAGTTCATCCACCCTTCAGCCCGTTGCCGTTCTGCCGTTCAGTCGAGTACACGGCGATTCCGCGCTTGTTCCGAAGTGAGGTGATCGACATGCAACCCCATCGACTTCCGCGGGCGGTCAACATGCCGTTGCGGTTCAGATAGGCGGCGATCGCCTTGTCAGCGCAGATGAGCGCTAACTGGCGGATCGCCTCGATGGCACTGATATCGTGGGACGGACGCATTCTTGCCCGACTAGCCCACCATCAGCTTACGGCCGCAGCGGCGGCAGCGCAGCAGCCCCGCGAGCAGCGCCGGTGCCTTCTTCGGTGCTCCGGGACGCTGATTCGACTGAAAGCCGGCGGAATTATTGTCAAGCATCTGCTGGACCCTGGCGAACTGCTCCCAGGAGATGTAGCCGTCGTGATGCTCGGGAATCAATACGGTCCACTCGTCCACTCGCTTGCGCGCAATCGTCTTCTGGAGGGTTCCGTCGACCACCTGTCGCTGAGACGTCGTTCGCCCGTAGGCGTAAGCGCCCGCGTAGGTCGGCTCCTTCAGCACGCTGATTACATTCCGATAGGCCGGTCGTCGCCACCACGTCTCCCAGCCCGTTAATCCTTGCCTTTTCGCAGGTAGATCGACGCCGTGGTCGATGAACCACATCGCCACCTGACGCGCGCTGGCCAGCTGAAGAACTTTGCGAAGACCAACTCGATTGCGTGCCGCACACGCAGGTCGGAATCCTTCTCCAGACGCTGGTGGGCGGTCTTGACGAAGCCCACCGGCGCCTGGATCACCAGCTCACCGCGCCGCGCCTTCGCCCAGCGAGCCTCGAGAGAGCGTTGACGCAAGAGATCGAGTTCGTACTCGCTCATACTGCCCTTGAGGCCCAGCAGCAGTCGATCGTTGGGCCGCCTATCGCGCTGGCCGTCGCTGCGGCCTTCTCCCGCTGCCACGCCTGGCTATACAAGCCGGCTGAAGCGCCACCTCCGAAGCCTGGGACGCCCGAGTTTCAGGAGCAAATCAACCGAGAAATTTACGAGCGCGAGCGCGAAAAACTTCGCCAGCATCAACGCGCCGCGACGGGCGAGCCTGTTTTCGATGACTGGGAGCCATCGTGGGAATGACATGTCGCCGCGGGGGACACCGAACTAGAGCGTGGCCAACGCCGCCGCCCGCCTTCGCTTTATCAGCACGTCGCCGTAACTGACTCGGCCGCCCTTCGACTTTTTAATTGCCCGGATGAACTCCCCAGCGCGCTTATCCGCGTCCGGCCCCTCGGGGGCATCTCAGTGCGTTGGATTGTAATTGAAACCGGCGACACCTGTGAAGGCGAGCGCGCGCTGCGCAGCCGCCCGCGCGTGGCCCGCGACTGTCTGCGTAGTAGTGTGGCTCGTTGCCGGTTTCCGAAGGGGGCTCGCCATGTATTTCGTTGGCTTTCTAGTTGGTGGATTCCTGGGGATTGGTGTGCTCGGCTTCATCATTCGCTTATTCCTTAAACGAAGCCGGTGGGGGCCCCGTTCCAGACCGGGGATAACTGCGGCGCTCTCGTTCATCATCGCGATCGCGTTGATTAGCCTGACCACGGGCCTCGATAATGAGTCGTTTGTCGTCTACGCCATCTCTGCAATCGCTTGGAGCTTCATCTGGCGATCGATCGATGCTCGGCAAGCAGCAAAGCCGGCAGTTCCAAAGACGTAGTGGGAGGCGGACACAGTTCGCACATCGACTTCGGCGTCTAGTGCTAGGCGTCTACGCGCTGAAAGAGGCAGAACTGAATCGGGAAATCGGTTCGGCGTGGCGTCCATCGTGCACAGCATGAGACACCAACCGCCTAGCTTGCTCCCGGAGTTACGTGCGTTTTGATAACTCCGGATCGAGCCCCAACTGGTTTTCGAGTTCCGTGATGGCCTTTAGGACACCACTCCCGGAGATGGCCAGCTCTTTCCCGCTGCGCTCTCCCGCAGTCGTGGCTCGGCGAAGTTGTTCCTTATCGGCAATCTGCTCACAGTTGAGATTTTTGATCTTCCGAAGAGCCAGCCACCACATCCGAACTTCAATCGATCGGCCTCGTGACTTCCTGCGTTGCTTAATCGGCTGACAGCCCATTTTTCGACACCACCTCTGTTGCTTTTCGATATTGCGCTCAACTCTCTCCCTGAACGCAGCGAGTGTTTCTTCTCCCGGGTCCCAGGCAGCAAGGGGCGTGCTGTCTGGAGCATCACTTAGCCTTCGGAAAGTTTGAAGGCTGGATCCAATCCAGCTCAGAGGTTTTTCGATCTCATTCACTGGTATGGGTTCCGAATCTGGACCATGTTCCACCTTCCAGCTCCAGAAACCCATACTGTCGACCGCCTCGTCGAGTGCCCAGGTGCGCGCCAGGCCATCCCGTTCCGCCCATTGATCAAGGGCGTCACTCGCCGACTTACATTCCGGCGAGCGAGCAGTCTTCACGCGGTCCCAGAGCATGAGCCGATCTACCCCGCCCGCGATGTCTTCTGGAGTCCTGTTTTGATACAGGAGCATGGCCGCTGATCGCCATTTTTCGTAGACGCTTTCTTTCAACGCGGCGAGGACTTCTGGAAAATAGGTCTCGATTTCCAGGAGAAACACTGCTCGTAGCCAGGCCTGCTCTCGGCGCGGACCAGGCCCGTACAGAACCTCGGCATTCCAGGGCTTTCTGACCATCCCGCGTCCCTCGGCGCAAACAGCGGTCCTCGGGGAATTGAAATGGGCAGACCGGCCGAGGAAGACGGCTTTTCGGGAGCGACCCTAGCCCGCTACGAAGGATAACAATTTGATCCGGCGCGAGCTTCCCGCCGCAACCCGCGTTGAACCTGAATGCGCGGAACAGCGGGACCCCGCTGTTCCACCCAGCTGAGCTAAGTGATCAGATTTATTGAGAGGCAATCGCCCGAGCGCAGGCGACCTAGGTAATGGTGTCGAGGGCAACATCAATGGCGCCCGCGAGCTGTTGCAGGAAGCCTAAGTCGGTATCGACAGGGTGCTTCTCGTAGATGTAGCGCCAGACTTCGAAGGCGTTGGCGACCATGGCGAGGTCCTGATCGAAGGAAGCGTCCCAACGGGGAGACGGAACGCTCGTTTCCGTGCGGATTTGGGCCTGGAGTTGGGCGGGCAAGGCGCGGAAAAGCGCGGCGAGGTCGTGCCCCTTCGACGCGCTGCCCAACGTGTGCAACGCGAGTGCTTTAAAACCAACCTCTGTGGCAAATGCATAGATGGCGATGCTCGGCACTGAGAGGAACTGTAGGTAACCGGACGGCAACTCCCGAAACTCGTTGCAGCGCTTCGCGGCCAGCAAGAAGACTCTGAAGTGGTCGCGAGCTCGTTGGACTTCCGGTGTCATATTCTGCCGTTCAAAACAGCGCCAAGCCAGCGATTCGCTCAGTCTTACGGCTTCTCCGAAGAAACGACCGGTGTAATCGCTGATCTAGTACATCGGTCGGCGACACACTCATAACCTTCTGCGCAACCAAAGTGCGGAACACAATTTTGGTCTTGGGTTGGCCATTCGTGATCTCTGCTTCGTACTTGGCGCGAGCCAGAAAGCCTCGCGTGGATGATGCACTCGGCATAAGGACCTGGCCCACCCGAGAGAGACAGGACGATGCGGATTGGACTCTTTTCCTGCGCGCTAGGAGGCATAAAAAACATGTGCTCTTGGCCACTGTATCTAGGCTCCGGCAGAATCTGCAGGTCGACGTGAGAATTGGGCGCTATGACCGGCGCCGGGGGCTTCTTCACAGCCTCAAACATCGATTGGGTTTGGCCGCGCTCGAAGAGAATTACGTGATAGGAATTACTGCTTGCGTCGACGATTGCGGAATGATCCCAATCTACGGTCACGATGTTCGCTGACCTATTTGTAAGCCTCAGCGGCAAGGGCGCCCAGTTCTCCGTTCTAACTGGATCATCCGGACCAGGCTGAAGGACTGTGAGCGTTTGCCCATAGACAAGCGGTTCACGCGCACTGCATTCGAAGTCAGGGGATTTCGGCGGCTCGACCTGCAGCTGTGCCGTGTATTCAGTCTTGATCGACCAGCGCTGCGAGTAGCAAGCGCTCAACAAAAACACCGATACGATTCTCAAATTTCGCATCGCGTCCCCTTTTCCTCCAGGCACTCGTCGAAACGATTTCTTACTCCTCCACAGCGGGCTCCGCAAAGCCGGCCGCCAAGGCCATAGTCGCGGGCGTCGGCTTACCGCGGTAATCTGCATCTCGCGCGGGCACGGCTCTCGAGGCCGGCCACGTCCTCCCAGAGTGGCGGCCCGCGCTTCTTTCACCTCTGGGAAGAACGCCTGGGAGGCGTTTTATGCAAAACCCAAACGATGACGGCTCCGGTTCGGGGGCTAAAAACCGCGAGCTGGCAAACGCCATCAATGATTTCAACAGGAGGCTCAGAAGGGGCCCGAGGCCACTGGTTCAAGCGACGCGTGAACCGTCGAAAGATACCGAACCCAATTGGGGAAAGTGGACGCGGACAGATGCCGCGCCACTGTGGCAACTCGCCGCATTACTCGCCGGTCTTGATCCGGATTCCATTACAATCTGGCAGATTGTCGGCGGGGTCGAGTTCGAACCGCCGGTCGATGGCAAGTTTAACGAGTTGTTTGACCTGGCACTCTCGAGCCTCAAGGCCGGCAAGCTCCGTGCGTTGGGGCTGGTGAGTGCAGAAGCGTGGCGCAACTATCTTCTCGATGTGGAGATGCCCGAGTTTCTGAGGTGGGCGCGGTCCAAGAGGCTCGCCATTCCCGCGCCGTTAGCTGAGATGATCGGCGCGAGCCAAGTTGCTGACGCAGGAAGCCAGGACGATCGCCCGCTGTGGTCTGAGTACACTGGACACGGTACCGCAGAGGTCGTCATCAGCCTGAAAGAGATGTCTCGTGTATTCGAGGAAGCTGGTGGTTGCCGTCTGGGACAAGACAAACCCCGCGTGCTCCGCGAAATCCTGAAACATGCAAAAATTGAGTTGGAGAATGTCGGCGGCCGTCACAAGAAGGGACGAAAGCAAATCGCCCGCGGTGTACTGATCGAACTCGCTGGCAAGTATAAGACGTGGCCTCTACCGAGATCGTAACAACGCCAGCGCTTCCGATTCATCCGGCCGAGTCTGAACAGCCTCCGACCCCATCCGACCGAGTCGGAACATCTCAATTGGTTTAGACGTTTCCTTTTTTCCGAGTCCCGACGTGTCGAGGGCTGTCGGAGCCTGAAGTGGCCGCGTACAAAACGCAGCCATAATGCAACTAACCACAACGCAACTGGCACCGGACGCAAGAAAAAACCCGCTCCGACGTGAACGCCTCCGTCGGGGTTTTACTCAGCTCGCGCTCGCCGTTCGCGCTGGCTGCTCGATGAACTCCATCTCTATCGCAGAGCGTGGCGGAAAGATTTCGAGCCAGATGGCGGAGCGCCTCGCCGCAGCTCTAGGGGTCACAGTCGAAACCATTTGGCCGCCAGTGGAGCGCTCTCAATGAGAATGCGTGAACAAACCGCCCGAGAGCAGCTGGAGCTCAATTTACTGACAGCTCTGGCTCAAACGTGCTTGGACCAACCGCTCCGCGCCGCTCGTGTACTCGTCAAAAGCTCGCTGATGCCGGAGCATTTTTCGGATGCCGTTGCGCGGGACACTTTTCAAGAGTTGCGCGTAGCCATCCTCGCGCACGACACAAGCGGGGAGCTGCTGAACGCGCTGCATCTCCTGGCGGATTCCACCAACGCCCAAAATGTCCAAGGCAATCTCGAGGAGCTGATAGAGGAGCTGGTCGCGCTGGGTACGGTGATTAACCCGAATGTCCCTGAGATGCAGGAGACTGACTTGGCTGGACACACAGCCGTGCTGTTCTGCCGGTCCTGCGGCTCCTCCATCTGCGATGTAAACAACTGGAGCGATAAAACACTGCGGACCGCCGTTATCAAATGCTACGAGTGTGGCTGTGAGGGAAGGCTGACAGGATTCTCGGTCGGCCGCATTCGATGCACTTCTATCCCCCCCGCTACTTTGGCGCAGGCGTTGGCGGAAGCGAGGAAGGACGCGCCAAACTTGAACTGGCGCCGCGAGATAGCGGTCGAATGATGAGCCCAATCGACAGAGTCCTCGACGCGCTCAGGAGCCATGAGTGCAAACTGCGGCCGAGCGGCGATGGGTGGGAAGCGAAATGTCCCAAGCACGACGACAAACGAGCGAGTCTCTCAATCAGCGAAGGTCAGGATGGAAGGGCGCTCTTGCACTGCCACGCTGGCTGCAAGTTCGATGAGGTCGTATCTGCCCTCAACCTCGAAACGCGAGACCTCTTTCCGCCAAAGGATCCGGCTCCTCAGCGCAATGGTGCGCATCCGGTCAGGTCCAAGCCAGCACCCGCGCCACTGTCCCAGGCGCAGGTGGAGGCGATGGTAGAAGCTCTCAAGAAGGACCGCGCAGCATGGAAGCATGTCACGGAGGTACTGCGGTTCTCGACTGAAGTGGTCACGGGACTATGGCTCGGACTTTACATTGACGAGCAGGGTCGCCGCTGGCTCGCGTACCCAGATGAGCGTTGTGGCGCGTGGACCTATGCCAATTGCCGATCGCTCGATGGCGAGAAAGCATTCAGACGCCTCCCGAGCGGGCAACGAACGCACCTGTACCGGGCCGACACGCTCGAGGCCGACGGGACAGCCATCCTTGTTGAAGGTGAGCGCGACTTAGCGGCAGCTCTCACGATGGGCCTTCACGCTGAAGTCGGCGGTGCCAGCGGTGCGGCGGTGGTATCGATGCCCGGCACTGAGCAGGTGGGGATGGCCGCGGCTGAGCTTGCGACTCAGCGCCTCGTTTACCTGGTGACCGACAATGATGACGCCGGCGAAATGGCGGCCGCGAAATTGGCCACGCGTCTCGGGCCTGAGCGCTGCCGGCGCGTGCGACTCGATACGTTCAAGGACTTGGGTGATTTGCTGTCGTAGCTCGGCCTGGAGACGGCGCGCACTGCGGCACTCGAGGCGCTCAAACGAGCCGAGGTCGCCGGGCCATTCGGCTCGCTGGGTGAGCAGCCCAACACCGACGGCGCTGGAACCGAAGGTCAGAACGGGATCGACCACGCCCCGCCGCACGAGGCCGAGGCTTTCTCGAACGGCCATGCGAACGGCGAACACAAGCAACTTGCGTGGGAGATGCCCATCCCCTTCGCAGAACACGATGCGCCCCCATTCCCTGCTGAAGCGCTCCCGGAGTGGCTGGGCTCGTACGTGATCGCGCTGGCCACGTCGACTCAGACTCCAGTGGATCTTGCTGCGATGCTATCGCTATCCGTCCTGGCTACCGCAGCCGCGACGAAAGCGCGAATCGTGCCCAAGGACGACTGGGATGAGCCGCTCAACCTCTTTACCGCTGTTGTCCTCCCTCCAGGGTCACGAAAGTCCGCGGTCTTCAGTGCCGTAACTAAGCCAGTGGAGGACTTCGAGCGAGAGGAAGCCGAGCGCTTGGAACCGCAGCGAAGGGAGGCAGTCGACGCGCATGAGGTCGCACAGGCCCGTCTAAAACACGCCAAGGAGGCAGCCGCGAAAGCAAAGGACGAAAACTGTGCCGAGGCACTCGAGGAAGTGAAGCGACTCTCGAAAGAACTAGCGGAAATGAAAGTGCCCGCGCCGTTTCGGCTCCTGGCCGATGACTGCACGCCAGAGAAGCTCTCAACGCTTTTGCGCGACCACGATGGCCGGATGGCGCTCCTATCGCCCGAGGGTGGTGTGTTCGAGCTCATGGCGGGAAGGTATTCGGACGCCCCGAACCTTGAGGTGTACCTGAAGGGACACGCGGGCGATGACCTTCGCGTGGATCGCGTCAACCGCCCCCCAGAGTTCGTGAAGTGTCCTGCCCTCACGATTGGGCTGGCCATTCAGCCGGACGTCCTTCAAGGATTGAAAGACAAGCCTGGCTTCCGGGGCCGCGGATTGCTCGGGCGCTTCCTGTACGCGCTCCCCAGAAATACCGTCGGTTGCCGAGAAATTGAGCCGCCTTCAGTGCCCCCGATGGTGCAGGCGATTTACCAGCGAGAGCTCCGCACCCTTCTCAGTCTCCCGGAGGGTACGCGCGTCCTGCGATTGTCCGCCGAAGCCAAAAAACAGCACAGCGATTTCATGCGTCAGCTCGAGCCGCGCCTCGGCCCCAAGGGAGACCTAGCCGCAATCACGGACTGGGCAGGGAAACTCGCCGGCGCAATCGGACGGATCGTCGGCTTGCTGCACCTGGCTGAAATCCGAACCCGAGCCGATGAGCGAATATCGGCCGAGACGATGGGCCACGCGTTGGGCATTGGCCTCTATCTCATTTCCCATGCTCAGGCAGCCTTTGCGGAGATGGGTGCCGACCCGGAGACGGAAGGTGCACAACGGATACTCGCTTGGCTCAAGCGTACCGGAACACAGGTGTTCACGAAGAGGGACGCGCACCAAGCCCTTCGGGCAACGTTCAGGCGAGCCGCGGACCTGGATGCTCCGCTGACCGCTCTCGAGGAGCGTGGCTACATCAGACCTCGCCAGGAAGCTGACCGCACAGGTGCGGGCCGAAAGCGAAGCCCGGCCTACGAAGTCCATCCCCTCCTCTCACAATCCTCACAATCCACAGAAATACTTCAACACCTCAATTCTGAGCATTGTGAGGATTCTGTGCGCGTAGAGAGCGGCCACCATGTGGTGGGTGTCCAATGATGCACCACCTCGACAACGCCCGGATGGAGCTCCGCCATGCGCTGGAGGAACACGAAGGTTCCCGCGAGCTGGACGCGCTGACTCGGCTGGTTCTCGAAGCGGTCAGGGCAATCAACGCTGCGCGTCGGGAAGTCGCCGCGATTGAGAGCGATGGGCGTCAGGGGAGTCCGACGCCAGGTTCGGCGAGGGTTGGTGAACCATGAGCTACAGCACCGCCCACGGCGACTGGAATATTCCAGCGCGCAGTAGCGAAGGGAAGGCGCGCGCGTACCTGCATCAGCTCGAGGCGGGGTGGGGCCTCATCCATGTGACGGAGAGTGACACCCAGCGCGATCCGCTGACGCTGACACGTATTGGGATGGACCCGACCAAAATTCAGTTCTGGCGGCGAGTCCACAAAGACAAGCGCGGATTGCTGTTTGAGTTGGAATCAACAGAAAGCCCTCAGCAATTAATCGAGGGGGCAGCATGAACCCCCTCGGCACGATTGACGATGCTGTCCGTGCCATCGTCCGGGAAGAGCTGCGCCGCGGCTTCCGAGAGGAACTGCGCCTCGCCCTTCAGGACTTGCAGGCCGCGACGCCGGCGCCGAAGGAATTTCTCTCGGTGCTCGAGGCCGCCGATCTCGTTGACGTGAGCGAGACGACAGTGCGCGAATGGATGGCCAAGGGCTTGAGGTACTACCGGCAGGGGCGCGTGCTACGCATTCGCCGTTCCGAGCTGCTGGCGTTTCTGGCTGTGAATGCGCCAGAGGTAGAACAGGAGGTCGATGTGGAACAGAAAGCCGTCGCATTCCTCGCGAGGGCTCGAAGGGTAGCTGCCGGCGAAAATCGACAAGGACCCGACTTGGCGCAGTGGTGCGGTGTTCACTCGCGAAGAGGTCGAGCGGCTAATTTCGGACGAACGAATCTCCAAAGAGCGCCGCGTTCTCTACGCGCTGCTTTTTTTGACTGGAATGCGCATCGGAGAAGTCGCCGCGCTGCGCTGGCGAACCCACGACAACAGCTTAAGCCCGCTCGGGAGGCTGTTGGTTGCGACATCGTTCAACCGAAAGCGAAAGACCGAGAAGTCCGTCAAGACCGACCGCCCGCGAGACGTACCTGTCCACCCTACTCTCGCCAAAGTGCTCGCGGCCTGGAAGCTGGCGGGATGGCAGAAGCTGATGGGACAAGCGCCGACGGCGGACGATCTCCTGATCTGCGCTCCAGACGGCGACCACCTCAAGGACAACCTCGTTTACGACACCTTCCAGAGAGACCTGAAGCTGCTTGGGCTCAGGCCGCGCCGAGTCCATGACGCCCGCCGCACGTTCATCAGTCTCGCGCTCGCGGATGGAGCTCGAAAAGACGTCCTTCGCTGGATTACCCACGGTCCCGAGGGAGACATCGTCAGCCTCTACACCACGTTGCCTTGGGACGCGCTTTGTTCCGAAGTCGCGAAGCTGCGGATTGAACTGCGCGCCGGCCGACTGCTCGAGCTGCGCAAGGCCGCGAATTCAAACAGCGACCCAGGCGGGAGCGGCGGGGGCTTACTACCGCCCTTACTACCGCCGCATCGCCTCACCGAAAAAGCTCAACACTCACACGCGGTTGAGTGCTCTTTCGGAAATGCCCAGGGCGGGACTCGAACCCGCACGCCTTGCGGCGCCACCCCCTCAAGATGGTGTGTCTACCAGTTCCACCACCTGGGCTTGGGTTGCATACTGCTGAGCTGGCCCACTTCCGTCAATGCGAAGCCGGCGTGCCTCCGTCACCAGTATCGCCCGCCGCCCCTGTCGTGAGGCCCCCATCTGCGGCGGTTGGCGCTGCCTTTCCCTTCTTGCTCGGGCCCGAAATCTGCTCCGGACCGGTGGCGACGGACGCGCGCGTACCCACGAACGAGAGTCCCAGCGAGGTGATGAAGAACAGAACGGCGCACACTGCGGTCAACTTGCTCAAGAAGGTGACCGCGCCGCGGCCGCCGAAGGCGCTGGTGGCCGCTCCTCCGCCCAACGCGGCGCCCATCCCCGCGTCCTTGCCGGGCTGGAGCAAGATCACAAAGATCATGAAGACGCACAGAAAAATGTGCACCACTGTAAAGAAGGTCAGCATTCGGTTCCGTTCAAAAAAGAGGGGGCACCATAGTCAAATTTCCCCTCGAGTGACAACCCGAGGGTCATCCGATCTGGATCAGCTCGCTGCGCGAACGATGGCCGAAAACTCGGAGGCTTTCAGGCTGGCGCCTCCAACCAGGGCCCCGTCCACGTCCGGTTCCGCGAGCAACTCGGCTGCGTTGTCCACCTTCACCGATCCGCCATACTGAATCCGAATGCGCTCGCCTATCTCCCGACCAAACAGCATGACCAGTTGCTCGCGAATGTGCGCATGGACCTCCTGTGCCTGCTCGCTGGTCGCATTCCGTCCGGTTCCGATCGCCCATACCGGCTCGTAGGCGACGATGAAGTGCTCAGCCTGGCCGCCGGTGAAGCCCTGCAGCGCCGCGAGAAGCTGCCGGCTCACCACCACAAGCGTGTGCTCTGCCTCCCGCTCGGCGAGCGTTTCCCCCACGCAGAGGATGGGAATCATCCGCGCGGCGACCACCGCTTTGGCACGCTTGTTCACCGTCTCATCCGTCTCGCCGAAGTATTGACGCCGCTCCGAGTGGCCCAAAATCACGTAGTGACATCCGACCGCTTGAAGCATCGGCGCCGAAACTTCCCCGGTGTACGCGCCCGATGGAGCCCAGTGACAGTTCTGCGCGGCCAGCCGCAAATCCGATTCTTCCAATACCTTGGCCACGGGTTGCAGGGCTGGGAACGAGGGAGCGACGATGATCTCCACCCGCTCGCGCAACCCGGCGAGCTCCTGGCGCAGCTCCCGAACCAGATCGGTCGCCTCCGGCACGGTCTTGTTCATCTTCCAGTTGCCGGCGATCACTGGGCGACGCTTTTCGCGCAACATCGATTGGCTCCTAACTCTCGAGGGCTGCGATTCCCGGCAGCAGCCGGCCCTCGAGAAACTCCAACGAAGCCCCTCCTCCGGTGGAGATGTGGGAAATCTGGTTGGCAAAGCCCAACCGGTGGATTGCCGCGGCGCTATCGCCTCCACCCACCACGGTGATCGCTTTGCGGTTGGCCGCCATCGCTCGCGCGATCTCCCGAGTACCCTCGGCGTACCGCTCGTCCTCGAACAGACCCATCGGGCCGTTCCAAAAAATGGTCCTCGATCGTGCGAGTTGCTGTCGGAAAAGCGCGCGGGTCTTCGGTCCGATGTCCAGCCCGATCAGCTCCCGCGGCAAGGCGCGATCATTCACCACGCGCGGCGGGCTCTCCTTGGAGATTGCGGCGCTCGCGATGTGGTCCACCGGGAGAAGGATCGTCCTCCCTAGCCGCTCCGCGGCGTCCAGCGCCTTGCGCGCGACTGGCAACTTGTCCTCCTCGACTCGGCTTTTGCCAACCTCAACGCCCTGCGCCTTCAAGAAGGTGTACGCCATCGCGCCGCCGATCAGCAGGGCGTCCACCTTGGGAAGCAGGTTTTCGATCACCTTGATCTTGTCGGAAACCTTCGCGCCTCCGAGGACCGCCACGAACGGCGCGTCCGGATCCCGAAGAATTTTCCCCAGAAACTCCAGCTCCTTTTTGATCAACAGGCCAGCGGCCTTTTCCTTGACGAAGGCAACCATCCCCACCGTCGAAGCATGGGCCCGATGGGCGGCGCCGAATGCATCATTGACGTAAACCGGAGCGAGGGAGGCCAGCGCCTTGGCGAAGTCAGGATCGTTGGCTTCCTCCTCCTTGTGGAACCGAAGGTTTTCGAGCATCAGAATCTGCCCCGGCTCCAGATCGCCAGCCAACTTGCGCACCCCGTCGCCGACGCAATCGTCCGCGAAAATGACGGTGTTCTCTTTTCCCAAAAGCTCGGAGAGCCGCGTCGCCACTGGCTCGAGGGACAGCTTCGGATCGACGCCCTTGGGTCGCCCCAGGTGAGAAGCCAAAATCGTGCGTGCCCGGCTCCTTCGCGCGACCTCGATCGTGGGCAGGGCTTCGCGAATTCGCGAATCGTCGCTCACCTGGCCTGAATCATCCAAGGGAACGTTGAAGTCGACTCGGATGAAGACGCGCTTGTCGGCAAGCTGAAGCTCGTCCACGTAACGAATCATCGATCCGGCCAGCCGCTAGAGGCCCTTCGAGGCCACGTATTTGGCGAGGTCCACCATCCGGTTCGAGAAACCCCACTCGTTGTCGTACCAGGCCATCACCTTGACCAGGTTCCCGTCCATCACCATCGTGTCAGCCGAGTCGAGAATCGCCGAGTGCGGGTTACCGTTGTAGTCGACCGAGACGGTGAGCGCTTCCTCGTATTGGAGAATTCCCTTGAGCGAACCCTCGGAGGCCCGCTTGTAGGCGTGGTTGACTTCCTCCACCGTGGTGTTCTTGCCGGTCACCACGGTCAAGTCGACCAACGACACGTTCGGGGTGGGGACGCGAATCGACAGGCCGTGCATCTTGCCCTTGAGGGCCGGCAGCACTTCGCCAATCGACTTCGCTGCGCCGGTCGAAGTGGGAATCATCGACATCGCGGCTGCGCGCGCGCGGCGCAGATCTTCGTGGGTCAGATCCAGGATCCGCTGGTCGTTGGTGTAGCTGTGAATGGTGGTCATCAGCCCTTTGACAATTCCAAACGTGTCCAGAAGCACCTTGGCGGTGGTGGATAGACAATTGGTGGTGCAGGAAGCATTCGAGAGGATGTGGTGCTTCTTCGGATCGTATTGGTCGTGGTTGATTCCAAAATTGACGGTGACGTCCGGCTGCTTGGCGGGCGCCGAAATGATCACTTTCCTGGCCCCGGCGGAAAGGTGCTTTTCCGCGGAAGCGCGATCGGTAAACCGTCCGCTGCACTCCAGCACCACGTCGACTTTCAGCGCCTTCCAGGGGAGAGCCGCCGGATCCTTTTCCGCGGTGACTTGAATCTCCTTCCCATCAATCACCAGCCCCTTTTCCGTGGCGGTTACTTTTCCGGGAAAAGTCCGGTGCACTGAGTCGTACTTGAACAAGTGCGCCAGCGCCGACGGCTTGTCGATGTCGTTGACCGCGACCACCTCCAGCTGCTCGCCCCGGGCCAACGCGGCCCGCATGATGCAGCGGCCGATCCGGCCAAATCCGTTGATTGCAAATCTCACCGCCATTGAAATCTCCTTTATCTGGGCGGCCGAAAGTAGGCGGCAGAGGTTGCGGAGTCAACGCCGCTCGAGACTGCTTCTCCGACATCGTCCACCAGCCAAAAGCGTGATAGCTGTTCGAGGATCAGCCAAGATAAGGATAAGACGCGCGATGGTTCAGATGACTGCCCGCCGAATCGATCCTCCTCCGCCGTATCCCTCGCGCCAAGGCACGGGTCTTTTCCAATCGTTTGTCCATGCCTGGAGGGGCCTGATCCACGCGGTGGTCCACCAGCGCAACATGCGGATCCACATCCTCGCCGGCATCCTCGTCGGCTTGGTGGGAATGGGAATTCCCCTCGGCTTGGCGGAAAAGGTGACGTTGGTGTTTTGCGTGCTGCTGATCTTTTTCGCTGAGATCCTCAACAGCGCGCTCGAGCAGCTGGTGGACCTGGCGGTAGAGCAAGTGCACGAGAAGGCGCGGCTTGCGAAGGATGCCGCGGCGGCGGGCGTGCTGGTGTTAGCGATCGGGACGGTGGTGATCTTCGTTGCGATCGTGGTTCACAACTGGCACACGGTGGTGTCGCACACCGAGCAGATTGAGCGCCAGGTGGCCCTCGGCGTGCCGTTCACCGTCTGCGCTGGAATTTTGATGATGCCCAACCCGCGGGGGCTGTGGGCGGACGTCGCACTGTTTGGAATCGGCTGCGCACTTTTGTTCGCGCTGGCGCGGCGCTCCGAGAGCCTGGTGTTTACCGCGATGACGTTTGGGTTGTTGATTGTGGCCGGCGACGCCTCGCGCAGCCGCAGGCGAACCCGAACTCGGGCGCTGCGGCTTAAAAGGGACGCGCCGGCTGAGACTGGCCTTCCTCCGCGGAAGGAACCATCTTTTCCGACTCGCGCAGGTCAACCGTAACGAGCTCGATCAGCTCGGTGGCAATGTCGATGATTTGATTGGGCGTATAACCGCCCGAACGGAGCTGATTGAAAAAGGTACGCGCCAGAATTCTGGTGCCCTTCCGATCAGTGCTCATCGTATTGGAACCTCCGGGTTGGTGTTCCCACTGGAGTTCTCTCTACAACAGATGTGCCACAATGAACTTTTCCTGCCATTCAAGGAATTCCAGGGACTTGTGACTAGCCCTACACCCGCCCTCGTTCCCTTGGATGCGAAGACCCGTTCACACGACAGAAAGCCAGTCCCCTCTGAAAGGCCAAGGACTGGGTGCGTACGTATCTACGCAGTCCCTCCAGCAGGAAAGCGCTTTAGATTTCAGTGGCTTGCAGTTACCGCCCCCGGCGGAGGTAGAAGAGCGGGGGTTTGGCGCTCTCTGCGAGCAGCCGGGCAATGAGGCAATGAAGTATCGAATCCACAACATCGGTCTGTGGCTGGATGAACCGCAGGTACTGCTGACCAAGCGGGCGGCTGAAAAGCTGCGGATCGGCGCGGAGCATCTGAAATCGGTGAGGGTGGTGCGCTCCGTTCTGGATGCTCGGAAGAAGGGCAACCCTCGCTACATCTACACGGTCGAGGCGGAGCTGGCCTCCGAGAATGGAAAGCTGCCATCGCTGCCGCCAGACGTTTCGGAGGCGCCTGCGGCGGCGCCTCCCCCCAAGCAGGTGCGCCCTCCGGAGAAGAGGCCGGTGATTGTCGGGACCGGTCCATCGGGCTTGTTTTGCGCTCTCGGCCTGCTGGAGAGCGGAGTGACGAGCATCCTCGTCGAACGCGGCAAGGAAGTCGTCTCGCGCCGCAAGGATGTGGCCCAGCTGATGCGCGACGGCACCCTCAATCCGGAGAGCAACATGAACTTCGGCGAGGGAGGGGCCGGTGCATACACCGACGGCAAGCTTTCGACGCGGATCAATCACCCCTTGGTGCGAAAGGTGATCGAGACGTTCGCTCGGTTCGGCGCGCCGGACCACATCTTGGTGGAGGGCAAACCGCACATCGGCTCGGATCTGCTCCCCGGCGCGGTCGAGCGCTTGCGCGAGGAGCTGACCCGACAAGGCTGCGAGGTCCACTTCGGGAGGCGGGTGGAGAACCTGCTTTATGCCAACGGACGGGTGGCGGGACTGGTGTTGTCGGACGGAAGCAAGCTGGAGACAGATCGGGTGGTTTTGGCGCCCGGGAACTCCGCTCGCGAGCTATTCGAGCGCTTCGCGGCCGAAGGTAAAGTCAGTATGGATCCGAAGCCGTTCGCGATTGGCTTTCGGGCCGAGCATCCTCAGGCGCTGATCAATCGGATCCAGTACGGCGCCGCGGGAGAAGACCCGAAACTCCCCCCAGCGGACTACAAGTTGGTCAACAACCTGGAGGTTGGCGGGGAGCTTCGCGGCATCTACACTTTCTGCATGTGCCCGGGAGGCGTCGTGGTTCCAACCCCGACAGAGCCCGGTTTGCAGTGCACCAACGGGATGAGCAACTCGCGCCGCAACTCGAAATTTGCAAATGCCGGGATCGTCGTCTCGGTTTCGGTGGACGATTTTGCTCGAGCCGGGTTTCAAGGTCCTCTGGCGGGGCTGAATTTTCAGCGGCACTGGGAGGCACAGGCCTACCAGCTAGGGGGCGGGCGCTACCACGCCCCAGCGCAGTCGATTCCGGACTACCTCGCTGGAAGAACCAAGAGACCGCTCACCGACACCAGCTACCGTCCCGGTTTGACTCCCGCCGACCTGAATCGGCTATTTCCGGCGGAGTTGACCGCCTCGCTCAAGTCCGCCCTTCGCGATTTTGACCGTAGAATGCGAGGGTTTGTGAGCGATGAAGGGATATTGATCGGCATCGAGAGCCGAACCAGCTCTCCCGTTCGAGTGAGCCGCGGTGATGACTTTCAATCTGTTTCTGTGGCAGGGCTCTACCCGTCGGGTGAGGGGTGCGGATATGCAGGTGGGATTGTCTCCTCGGCGATCGACGGGCTACGGATTGCGGCCCAAATCGCGTCGGAGTTGGCATAGGGTGGAATCAAAGATGAAGTTTCGGGTCCGCAATCAAGACGGGGAGCTGACGTTCGAGAGCTTCGGCGCGGTGGAGCAGGCCTGGCTGCAGGGACTGGTGGGACCGGAGGATGAAATTCTGGAAGACGGAGCTACCAAATGGCGACAGGCGAAAACCTTTCCGCTTCTGGTGCAAGCCCGCCGGCACGGAGATGCCGTTTGGGGCGGCACCCAGGCTCTGTGGATTTTCGCTACCGTCGCGCTCGGCTCTTTCGCGCTTTACACGATCGTCAACGGGCGCTGGTGGATCGCCCTGCTAGTCACGGTGGTGCTCTGCCTGATACTAGCCCGGGTCACCTATCAGGCTTTTACCCGCAGCAAGCCGCATCGGTTCTAGGAGTCGCCGCAACCATGGCTCACGCTAACGTCAAAGGTGCTCGTTACAACGTCCGCGTCGTGCAGGACCTCGCTGCGAATTGGTCCGTCGAGGTGTACCCGGTTCCGCGCCAAGGCGAGATCAAACGATCCGAGCCTTTCAAGAATTGGCCGGTCCCTTTGTGCATCAAGATTTGCGCGGACACTCGAGCAGACGCGCTGGTGATGGGCTTGGAGCAGATGAAGAAACTCGGGAAGATTGACGACTTCCAGATCGCTGAGTCCGAGCGTCCGGTACCACCGCCTCCCCCAGCGAAGCCTGCCACCAAGCCGCCCGACGCGAAACCCGAATCAGCCGCTAAGGCTGCGCCGGGCGCGCAGCCGAACGCAGCCTCCCAGCCCGAAACCGTCAAACCGGAAGCAGTTAAGGTCGAGCCATGAATTCCACCGAAACGACGCACGACTCGAATCCGCCCGCGCCGCATGAGCCGCAGGCACCCGAGCTCCCATCACCTCGAGAAACACTTGAAGCGGAGCGGGTAGAAAAGGTGAGGAAGATCTACGTCCGCGATCTGCAGCTGAAGGAACGAATTCAAACAGTCTTTTTGGTTACCAAGAAGGCGCGTCAGGTGAGCCGAAGCGGCAAGCCCTTCCTGGTGCTTACCTTGAGCGATCGGACTGGGGATGTTGACGCGCGAATTTTCGACCGCGCCGAAGAGTACGAAGCCAAATTCCTCCAGAACGACTACGTGCTGGTGGACGGTCAGGTGATCTCGTTCCACGGCAAGCCGCAAGTGGTGGTTGAGACCCTCGATCGCCTCGAGGCAGAGCCGATCGACTCGAGGGAGTTCATTGCCCCGGCCCTGATCGAAGATTCAAAGAGCGCAGTCGCGCAAATCAAGGAGCTGGTCGATCGCGTTCAGGACCCTCACGTGCGCGCGCTGCTGCAAGCCTTTCTCGAGGACCGGCAAGTCGCCGAAGGATTGAGGCAGGCGCCCGCCGCGAAGGGAATTCACCACGCCTATAAAGGAGGCCTGGCGGATCACCTCTTATCGGTGATGAAGCTGGCCCATCGGATGGCGGATCACTATCCGATGGCCGACCGCGACCTGCTGGTGGCCGGAGCCATGCTCCATGACATCGGTAAAGTGACCGAGCTCTCATACGAGAAGAACTTTGACTATACGGATGAGGGCAAACTGGTCGGTCATCTGGTGATGACCGCTCAAAAAATCCGCGAGAAGGCGTCGAGGATTCCTCATTTCCCTCCCCTGCTCGAGCATCACATCACGCATCTGGTCCTCTCCCACCATGGCCATCTAGAGTTCGGCTCGCCCAAACTGCCGATGACCCTCGAGGCGTTCATCGTTCACATCATCGACCACCTGGATTCGCGAGTGGCTTCATGGCTGGAGCTGATGGCCAAGGATCCGAACGAGAAGTGGGCCGACGCGACCCGGCTCTATGACCGGCAACTCTGGAAGGGCGTGGTTCCGACCCAGAGGGGCAGAAGTCCGCTTAACGGCCGGGTCGGGAAGAAGAAGGAAGGAAATGAGCGGCGACGATTTCGCGTTTTCACCCCGCATCCCGGCTCCCCGCACACCGCCACCTCAGAGAACACCGGGAGCGCAGCGAGCAAACCCGAAGAGCCTGGCGAGCAGAAGGCTTCGCCCGAGGCGACGCCTTCGGAACGCCTGTCGTTCAAGCCGCTGAACGAGCTCACGGAGCAGTTATCCGCCCACGGCAAGGACGACACTTCGGCTGCGCCCGCCGAGCCAACGAAGCCGCCCGAAAGCTAGAGGAAAGGCCGGGGGTGCAGAACGATCATTCTGCCCCCTCGACGCCCGATAACGGCCTGCTACCTCTCGCGCAGAATGGTCATTCTGCCCTCCACTGCTGGCAAGGGGCTAGCGGGCCGTGGCCGAGAAATGGCATCCAGACAGCATTGACCCGATGAACGAACAAGGTCCTCCGAGAATGGACGATCGCCGCGTCGGTGGAGCTTGAACAGCTGCAGAAAGGCGCCCCAGACGATCGCGCTGAGCACCAGTGGCGGCTGATCCTTGGCAATTCGCGCTCGTCTCAGCAGCTCGACCAGTTCGGTCAGGATTGAGGGTACCGCGAGTACTTCATCCTCCGACTCAAGTCGCTCACGATGGCTTTCAAGGTATTGCATCGCATCTGGGTACTGGACTGCAAAGTCCGCCATCCGGCACCAGAGCAAGAGGAACTGCTGTTGTAAGGATGCATTCTCGGGCGGCAGAACTTCCAAATAGCAGTCGCGCTCTCGCTCGACATCTTCGTACATCACCCGCGCCAGCTGTTCCTTGCCGCCGAAATACTTATAGAAGGTGTCTAGCGTCACTCCGGAGCACCGAGCGATTTCCCCGATGCTCGTTCGTTCGAACCCCCTGGCAGCAAACAACTCCAACGCGGCCCTGAGAATCGCGACGCGCTTGGGGCGTTGGAACAGCATTGGATTTCTCCTTTGCCGCCGACTTCTTGCCAGTCGCGTGCCCAAAGAAAAGGCGCCCGGCAGAATGGTCATTCTGCCTGTGCCGACCCCGGGCAGAAGGGTCGTTCTGCCCCTCGGTCCCTTGAAGGCGGACGGCTCAGCAGCACGAGAAGCCCGGATGCGGAGCACTCGAAGGGTGTCCCAGACGCGGGACACCAAGTCCTATTATTGTCGCGTCGATGCGTTTGACGCGACCAGCTTGTAATCGACGAACTCCACCGGTGCGAGGCACTGCGGATAGAGAACGCCGGAGAATTCTTCGACGGCTTTGGACTCAGAGTGCGTCCGATCTGCCTCAGCATCCTGGAATACAAAGATGTGGACGAAGCGGGTCGAGTCCTTCTTTTCCTGCCAGACCTCGTAGCGCAGGGTCCTGCGCTCATTCGCGCGTACGTAGTCGACGAACTTGCGGATCGCCGCAAGTGACTTGTCGAGTCCTTCCGGGCGTACTTGATAATACGCGAGTTGGCGGATCTCCTGCCCTTGGAGAGTGGGGTTGGCCATCGGTGCTCCCTCCTTTTTGGGCCAGGCGACGTTTCATCGCTGCGGCTCAAGTGGAATATCCCCTTTAGACCGCAACTACTCTTTGCGAAAGAGTGCACTTTCAAGTTGTGGATGTGACATTGAGCGTCCGGCGATGAATTGTCCCAGACATCCCTGATTCTCACACCTCAGAGACTCCGCTCACGCGGCAGCGATTTCGTCGTAGCCGCGGCCTCGAAATTCGAGGAGGCAGAAGCCGTGACCGAAAGGGTCCGCCATATTGGCCATGCTCCCCCAGCCTTGCACCTGAATGTCCCCTTCGAGCGTTGCGCCAGCGGCTTGGGCGCGACGTACCGCAGCGTCCAGATTCTCAACCACCACGTCAACGTGGACCGGCGTCCAATGCCTGCGGTAATCCCGCATCTGCGCCGAGCCCGGCGAGGGTCGACTCCCGGATTGCTTGGCGAGGAGATCGATTGGAGACGAGGCGCCAAGCAGCTCGACCCAATTGACATCCAGCCGCCGCCCGACTGTGAGCCCCAAGCCTCGAGTGTAGAACTCGATTCCTTTACTTAGGTCATCGACGTCAATGCAGATGCGTAGCTCGATCATGGGAGCGTCATTCTACCGCGATCTGCGAGATGGCACTGACCTTGGCGCCCCTGAGCCGGCGGCTAAAATTATCTGCCAAAGACGCGGGCGACTTCCTGACCCATCACTTGTTGCCCCGCAATTGAAGGATGAATTCCGTCTTCTCCCAAGCCGGGGAGGAAGTGATCAACGTCGTCGGGCTGCGCCAACACGGATTCGAAATCGACCAGCGGATTCTGTTGCCGCAGCCAGTCATTGACCTCGTGACGACGTCTTCTCACCGTCTCGTAGTCGCCGCCAGTCGTCCGTTCCTTCGGAACGAGCGTAGAGAACCAGACCTGGCAATAGGGAGCGAGCGCGGCGCCAATCTGGCCGATCCGGGCGATGATCGTACTGCTTTCAAGAAAGCCCAGATCGTTGGTCCCAATGAGCATGATGCAGTCGGTCACCTCTCCGAGCAGCGGACCAAGCTCGGCATCGAAATTAGCGAGCACATCGTTGACTCCCTGGCCCGACACGCCGGCATTGGCGAACGGCACTCCCAGGATCGACTGCGCGACAAAGGACCAGGCGTTGCGATAGTCATCCGTGCGCCCAAAAAAACCGTCCTCCACGTGGGTACCAACGGTGACATCTCCAGAGACGTAGCCTTCGGTAATGCTGTCCCCGATCGTCAGGACGGCACGCGAAAAATCGGACTCGACGTCGATCGTCGCAAGCCCGACGGCTCGCGGATGTTCATTGCCACCGAAAGGATCACTTTGATAGGCGTAGCTGCCATACGCGGCATAACTATCTGGCAACGCCCCCATGATGCTTGCGCCGAGCGCGCCATGAAACTCGAACGAAACGTACAGTTCGTCCCCGAGGCTGACTGGAAACTCCACTGGATCACTCATCAGCCGTTGGCGCGCGCCTCCCGAGACGCTCTCCGACCCGGCAAATAAGATGGTCGCCGGTTGCGAAGCGAGCGCTCCGCCGGAGGCGGCGAACGCGACGTTGGCTCGCTCGATCACAACCGGCCCGTCGCCGGCTCGAAACGTGAACTGAAGCCGGGCGCCGGCTCGGCCGATCGGAACCTTAAGCCGGAAGGTGACGGTTTGATCGCTTCGAATTCCCAATCGAAGTGCTTGATTGAAACCAGGCTGGAAGCTCGAGGCTGACGCGGCAAGCCCTACGCCCACTACCAACAAAAAGAGGACTCGGTGCTTCCCCGCTCTCATCGCTGCCCCTCCTCCCAACCCCAAATAGGAATCCTGCCTCAATCCGACAAGCCCTTCACGGTACCAAGCTTCAACCGAAATACCTTTTGGGCATTGCGCGCGGCCGCTAACGAAACCTGCTCGACTGGTAGTCCCTTGACCTCCGCGACCTTCCTGGCCACTTCCAGCACAAGTGCCGGCTCGTTCTTTTTGCCTCGATGCGGAACTGGAGCGAGAAAGGGACTGTCGGTCTCCACCATCAGTCGATCGAGCGGAATGAACTGGACCGCCGCTTGAATCGGCTGCGCATTTTTATAAGTGACGATGCCCGAGATCGAAATGTACAAGCCCAGATCCAGATACCGGCGTGCTGCTTCGGTGTCGCCGGTGAAACAATGGATTATTCCCTGGGAAATCTGTTCCCCGTGGAGGATATCCCAGCAGTCAATGTGCGCATCTCGCACGTGCACTACCAGCGGCTTTTGAAGTTCTTTGGCCAACTCGCACTGCCGCCGAAACGCGCGCTGCTGGATGGGTCTGGGAGACCGGTCGTAGTAGTAATCCAGCCCTGATTCTCCAACTGCGATCACCCCCGGCAAGGCCGTCAACTTGTAGAGCTGCTCCCAATCGGATTCCGTCGCCAACGCCGCATCGTGCGGATGAATTCCCATCGTGGGCGAAAGGAAGTCGGGATCCAGTTGGGCGACCTCCAAAGCATCGCCAAAGTTGCCGGGCCCCTGGAATTGCCCGACGACCACCGCATGGACCAGACCCGCCGCGCGCGCTCGAGCAATTACCGAGGCCGGATCTGGAAAATCCTTTCGTTCGAGATGGCAATGGGCGTCGACCAGAATCAAGGGTAGGCCTCCAGGATTTCCTGAAGCGCCCGCCGAGTGCTCAGTGCTTGGCTGGTGGCAAACGCTTCCTCGACTCTGTGTCTCGCCGCAGGAATGCGCAGCAGGCACAAGCCCTCTGCGACATCCAGCTGCAGGTCCTCGGAAATGGTGGGTTCCGCCAAAAGCTCGGCCAAGGCGGGCAGAGCGTCTGGATTTTCGAGCCGACCCAGGCCTCGGGCCGCCGCACCGCGCGCGGGGTCCTTAGAATCTCGAAGGATCTCCAGAAGCCGTTCGAATGCGCCCTTCACCTTCACCTCTCCACACAACTCGATTGCGAAGGCGCGATCCATGCCGAAGCGGCTGCGGGTACGTTGGAGAAGATAGCCGGCGGCGTCGGTTTCCCCCAGCTTCATCAGCGCGCCAGCGGCCTGGGTTCGGTCGAAGTCGGGCAGAAGCCAACGACGAAACGTTTTGCGGATCGCCGGAACCGCCGCGGGATCTCCGAGCTCCGCAAGGGCGCCGAGTGCCCGAAACCGCAGATCCGGATACTCGAGCGCCTCAACCAAGATTTGCAGACCTGCGCTGTGCTTTAGCGCCGCCAGCCCGCGCGCAGCTTCGAAACGAACGGTAAATGCTTCGTCCGTGAGCGCGGCGGCGAGCACCGGTCGGCACTCGGTCCGCTGGAGATCCGCGATCAGCCCGATCGCAGTGACTCGAATCACCGGCGACGGATCCGAAGCGCGGGCGCGAAGCAGCGGCTCAACCTCCGGAAACGGCAGGATTGCTCCAGCGGCCTCGAGCCCCAGACGACGCACCTCCGCCTCGGGATCGCCCAACAGCCGAAGCAAGGCGGGACCGAAATCGGCGGCATGGTCGCGGCCTTCGCTGGCCAAATCGCGCAACTGTCGGGCGGCGGCAAGCCTGGCCGAGGGCTGCCTTTCCATCTCCAGGCTCCGCAAAGCTTGATCGCATTGCGCGCGCCAGTCCACCGGTAATCACTTCACCTCGGTCCCAGGCTTCACCGAACCCGGGTCCACCAGCGACAGCTCGGCTCCGCCCGGACCCGCGGCCAGCAGCATCCCTCGGGAGGGAATGCCCCGGACGGTCTTGGGCTTCAAATTTGCGACCACCACTACATTGCGCCCGAGCACTTGCTCGGGCTGATAGGCCTCTGCAATTCCGGCGACGATCGTTCGAGGCGTTCCCTCGCCGAGATCGACGGTGAGCTTGAGCACCTTGTCTGACTTCGGCACCCGCTCAGCGGCGAGAATCTTCCCCGCTCGCAGATTGAGCTTGGCAAAATCGGCGTAGTCGATCTCCGACGTGGAGGGGGTGGGCGTTTCGCGTGGCACCGCCTCGGAACCGGTGCGACCCGTCGCCGAGATAATCGCTTCCACTTGAGCCTCATCCAAGCGCGCGATCAGCGGCGCGGGCGTGCCGACCGGCTTTTGACGATCGAGCAACGGGTAGCGCAACGAGCTGATTGCCTCGTACGTCAGCCGCGGCGCCTGCAGTTGGCTGAACAGCTTCTGTGCCAAGGCCGGGACCACCGGCTCGAGCAGGCCGGCGAGCAGATAGACAACCTCCGCGGCATCGGAGAGATCGCCCCTGGCAACCTCCGGCTCTGCCTTGACCGCGTTCCACGGTGCGCGGCTTTGCAGGAATTGATTGGCACCCTGGGAGATCTCCACGATCGCTTTCACCGCGGCCCGGAATTCGAGCTTCTCGAAGGCGGCTCGTACTTCTGTCGCTTTGCGCAGCGCGGACTCCACCAGCTGCCGGCCCTCCCCCTCCGACGCCGGCGCGAGGCGTTTCTGCAGCGGACCCGCGAGCAGCGACAGCGTTCGGTTCGCGAGATTGCCGATATTGTTGACCAGTTCCGCGTTCACTCGGTTGCGAAATTCGCTCAGCGACAGGTCCATGTCCTCCGGACCGGATCCGAGGTTGGCGGCGTAGAAGAAACGAAGGTAGCTCGGATCCAATTTGTCGAGGTATTCGCGCCCGGTGATGAACGTGCCCCGAGTTTTCGACATTTTCTCGCCGTTGACGGTGAGATGCCCGTGCACGATCACCTTCGAGGGGCGTTTGAGATTTGCGGCGGAGAGAACCGCTGGCCAATACAGCGCGTGGAAATAGACGACGTCTTTACCGATGACGTGAATGATCTGCGCCTTCGCGTCCGCCGCCCAGTACGCCAGCGCGTCCTTGGCCTTGCCCGTTTCCCGGGCCCAGCGCTCGGTCGCGGCGATGTAGCCAATCGGAGCGTCCAACCAGACGTAAAAGAACTTGTCGGTTTCACCGGGGATGGGAAAGCCGAAGTAGGGACCGTCTCGGCTAATGTCCCAATCCGCCAAGCCCTTTTGGAAAAACTGCTGCAGTTGATTGCTGACCGCGGGATTCAGAAAACCCGGCTCGCGAATCAAGCGAAGCAAGAAGTCCTGGTGGCGGGACAATCGGAAGAAGAGGTGGATGGATTTCTTTCGAACCGGCGTAGAGCCGCAGATCGCGCACCGCGGGTTGATCAAATCGGTGGGAGAATAGGTCGTGCCGCAGTTTTCGCAGACATCGCCGTACTGGTCCGGGGTGCCGCAATTGGGGCAGGTGCCGCGGATGAAGCGGTCTGGCAGAAACCGTTTGTCAGTTTCGCAGTAGTACTGCTCGATCTCGCGCCGCTCGATTTCACCGGCCGCCTTCAGCCGATCGTAAATCAGCTCGGAGTACTTCTTGTTCTCCGCCGAATGAGTCGACCAGAAGAAGTCGAGGCTGATATCGAAGTCTCGAAAGTCCCGTTGGTGTTCCTCGAAATAGCGGGCGACAAATTCCTCCGGCTTGAGACCCTGCTTGGCGGCGTTGATTTCGATCGGCGTGCCGTGGGTGTCATCGGCGCAGAAGTACACCACGTCTCGTCCACACGAGCGGAGAAAACGAACGTAGATATCGGTCTGCACGTACTCCAGCACGTGGCCGAGGTGGATCGACCCATTGGCGTATGGAAGAGCGCTGGTGATTAGAATCTTATCGGCCATAAGCAAGTGTACTGCCTAGTGACGCGTATGCACCCCTGATTTCGAGTCAGTCCGCGGTATAGGCCTCCACCGATCGAATCGGGCTTGTGCCACCGATGACGTAGATACGACCGTCAGGCCCGAGCGTCGCCGCAGCCTCCTCTCGCTCGGTCGACATCGATGCCACCGGCGTCCATGTGCCGGCATTCGGATCGTAGGTTTCCACACTGGTCGGTCCGCCACTGCCGAGGCTACCCCCGATCGCGTAGATTCGACCGTCCGGGCCCAGCGCGCCGGTGACGCCATACCGAATGCTGTTCATGGTTGGAAGCTCTGCCCACGCGTCTGCCACCGGGTCATAGACATCTGCGGTATCCGAATAGCGGTCACCCCCGAATTCCGACGCGTAGCCGCCGAAAACGTAGATCAGGCCATCGGGCCCCGCTACACAGCCGAAGTCCGTCCGAGGCCGCGGCATGTCGGCGGCTCGCGACCACCTGTTTGTCGTCGGGTCATACACTTCCACGTTCGGCAGCGGATCGCCGAATTGGCCGCCTCCCATGACGAACATGCGGCCATCTGGAACGGTCGCCGCCGCGTGTCCTTGACGTGGAGTGGGAACGTCAGCGCGTCGACTCCAGAAGCCCGAGCCTGGGTTATACACCTCGGTGGTTGTGGAAAAGAATGGAAACCCTTGATGGTAACCGCTGAAAACGTAGATCAGCCCATCCAACCCAGCCGCAGTTCCAAAGTGCCTTCGAACTTCAGACATCGACACAACCTGGGTCCACTGATCGGCTGCGACGTCATACGCATAGACTGTCGCCACTTGCGGCATGAACTCGTTCGCTCCGCCAATCGCGTAGATTCGTCCATCGCCCGCGGTTGCCGCGCCCAGCTCCCATTTTGGATCCGGCAGTGGCGCGACCTGAGTCCACGAGTCCGCGGCTACCGGAGTTGCGGCGAGGCACGATACGAGACTGCAAACAAGCACCGTTGACTTTCGCATGGTTGTCCTCCGGGACATCCCCTACCCCCGCCGAACTTAAAAGGAAAGCTGGGTGCAAAAGGGCTCTTTTCGGTAAGCTCCACCGCGAATTGGGAGGAAATCCATGTCGCTCAGCCGAAGGAGTTTTCTTGGGTCCCTTGGTGCCGGAACCGCTGCGGCCGCCCTGCAGATTCCGTTCCCCGGAGCAACCATTGCCGTCGCACGTACCACGAGCATATCCAGATCAGGGAAGACAGGAGTCCGGCTAGACAGCAATGAGAATGCTTACGGCTTGGCTCCTCGCGTGAAGCAAGCAATCCAAGAGGCGATTGGTCAAGCGCACCGGTATCCGGATGCCGCCCGCCGCGAATTTTCAGATTTGGTCGCGCAGAAGCATCGCGTGTCCACCGAGCAGGTGTTGATCGGCTGTGGGTCGGTGGAGCTTCTTCAGGCCGCCGCCCGAGCACTCACCGGGCCGAAGAAGAAGGTCGTTCTGGCGTCCCCCACCTTTGAGGTGATCGGCAGGGCCGCCGAAGCTCTGGGCGCGCAGGTGGTTCGGGTCCCTCTCACCAAAGACTTTGCGCATGACGTTTCCGCGATGCGGGAGCAGCTTGGCGAGGACACTGGCCTCGTCTACATCTGCAACCCGAACAATCCGACCGCAAGCCTCACTCCACGCAAGGACCTCGACGCGTTCATCTCGAAGCTTCCGAGCCAGACGTACGTGCTGATCGACGAGGCCTACCATCACTATGCAACGGACTCGCGGGACTACGTCTCTTTCCTCGATCGCCCCTCGGACACCGATCGGGTGATCGTGCTCAGGACCTTCTCGAAAATCTATGCGCTGGCCGGGATGCGGCTGGGTTATGGCATTGGTCCACGCGGGGCGATTGAGAGCATGCGCCAGGCAGTGGGTCTAGAGAATGGGAATATCGCCGTGCTGCGTGGAGCGGTCGCAGCCCTGGAGGATGATGGGACGATGCAACTCTCCGTTCGCCGCAACGCCGCCGACCGCGCTGAGTTCATGAAACAGGCCCACCTCCGAAAGCTTTCTCCGATTCCCTCCTACGCAAATTTCGCGATGATGGATATCGGTCGTCCGGTTCCCGAGGTCATCGAGCAGTTCAAGAAAAAGGGCGTGCATGTTGGGCGGCCGTTCCCGCCTTTGGACACCCATTTGCGGGTCACTTTCGGACGACCCGAGGACATGAAGGCGTTCTGGGCCGCTTGGGATCAGCTGCCGGCGCTGGCGATCCGGGGCTAGCGGCCCGGCATCTCGATACATTGACAGGCCGGCAGTTCCGAGCGGCGGCCGGTTCGCACATGCGCGATGGTGCAGGCCGTCCCGACACGGGTCAGTCTGAATTCCTCGGGCACTTCCAGGCTGCGGCCATCGAGGGGACGCCCATCGGGTCCCCGCCGCGTGACCCGCGAGATAAGCAGCCGGTCGCTCTCCGTAAAAGTCTCTGGCACGAGCACCACATGGCCGTGGACCTCGGCAGAGACAAACTCCGTCACCTCGGTCCGGCAGGTATGGTCGGCTGGTCTCGGAAAACGCGACGGCACCTCGCGCGATCCGGACGTCCGACACTGGGCGCAGAAAATCGTGAGCACCGTCACCGCAAACCCTCGCCGCGCCAGGCCGGGGGCGGTCATTCCGTAAGAATCCGGTTCTCGCGCGCGGGCGATCGATACAACTGCGCGGGCTGCGCCCAAGGGTCGGGAGCAAGTTGATGTCCCGCCGGGCAGCTACCGGTAGCTTGATAGGCGAGCGCTGCCGCAAGCATCGCTTCGTTCGGATCCCCGAGCTCGTGCGCCAAGTCATCCGAAACGGTGCAGTTCGGCGCAAAGCCATCGGCATAGTCGCCGAAGCCGGCCGCATTGGTGCCCTGGAACTCGATCGGGAAATAGGAGGTGCCGCAATTGTCCTTTGCGGTGAAACCGTAGGGTTTGCCGCAAGTTGTGCCGCCAATTCGGACTACGTCGAGGAATGGCGAAAGGCCGTTGATCACCGACTCGCTTGCAGAACAAGTTCCGCCGTAGGTCAAGACGAACACGCGCCGCAGCCCGAGTGTCGGGAGCGTTTGATGGCTGGTGTAGCTCGTTCTCACAAAGCGCATCACGCTGGCATTCGTCTGGCTGGACCGCTTGTCATTGTACTGGAGCTTCTCGAACACCTGGCCGACGACCGGATCCCCACCAATCATCGAGGCAAGCTCATTGGCGATGTATAGGTAGCCACCGCCGTTGTAGCGCAGATCCAAGATCAGCGAATCGATTCCCGCAGCTTTGAATTGGCCGATTGCCTGCATCAAGGGATCCTCTGCTGTGGCGAGATGATCGTTGAAAACCAAGTAACCAATCCTTCCGGTTGCAGTGGTGAGCACCTGTGCGGTGGGAACCGGCGTCTTGGTGACGTTGGCGGAAGTCAAAGTCACCTCGTGAACGCGCTGTGGGTTGACCTCAGACAACGTCAGCCTGGTTTGAATGCCGAGGTCCGACGGATAGAGGGCAGCGACCAGCGGATCCCGAGGCATGGTGTTGATGTCGTTGTCGTTGACGCGGAGGACCGTCGCCCCCCGCTTCACCTCGGCCACGGCTGCGGGAGAACCGGGCTCGGTGTAGGCGACCCGAACGATTCGAGTATTGGGAACGATCGCCCACTCGATTCCGTATCCAGCCTCGACTCCCGAATTGATCAGGTTGTCAAATGCGTCGGTAGGGTAGGTGAAACTGAAGCGATCGCGAGGCTGCCCCGATGCCGTAGGCTTCCGCACCAGCAACGCGTTGAAGTAAGCGGTGGGGGTTGGGTAGCCCGAAGCATCAATCACGGGAATCTCGCTGTACCAGAGGTACGCCTCATTCATGTAAGAGCGTACCCAGCGACGCTGGGGATCGACCGAGGTGCAGATTTGCGCAAATTGTGACGACGGTGGAAGACCGTCACTGCCTCCGCAGCCCAAAGGACCACCGATCATGGCCGCGGTGGTCAGCACCCCCAATAATGAGCCGCTGATTCGCTGAGACATCCCCAACCCTCCCCTTCCTTGGAGGCGAGTCGCTACAGATATGTGAGACTCGTGCGGGTTGGCAATGCGGGCGTTCAACGCCCTTCCGCCGCCGTCTGGCTAGTCCGGTTTTTCAGGACCTGCTTCACGAACTTCGCCATCTTCGTTTGATTGTCCGCAGGCAAGCTCTTCGCCCGCCCTAGCAACTTTCGGACCTGCTCGTCGGACATCCGGGCGGTCCAGTCTTCCTCCCTCAAGTCGAATACCTTAAGGGCTGCGGGTTTGGCCGTCTGCAAGGATCCATCATGGCAGCTGCCGCAGTTCTGCTGGACGATCGCGCGAACTGCCGTGGTGAGCTTGTCCGCTGGAGCTTCGCAACCGAGCGCATTTGCGCCAAAGCACGCTGCGGTAACGATTTGGATACAACCCAGGATGACGCAAGCACCAAGCGTTCTCATCGGTAACCTCCCGCGCTACGAACGCGCGACTGCCGCGAGTTGTTCCGGCTTGGCGCGCAGGCAGGTTCCCCAGAGCAACCGTTCGATCACGAGCCTGCCGTTTCCGGACGACTTGAGCGCCAGATCTGCCTCGGCGCAAGCCGCTAGGGCGTCCAACAGCTCTTTTCTCGTGTAGCGGGCTGCCGCTTGTAGACCCATGAAGATCGCATACGGGTGGCCCAATCGCTGTTTTTCGGCGTCGGCTTCGCGTTGGATCTTCGGCAAAACCCGGGAACTGAACTGGTCAAAGCTCCGCGGGACGACTCCACCCGAGAGACGGCTCAAGCGGTCGTGATTTAGCAGCAGCGTCCGAACGATCGACCCGACTGCTCCCAGCAGCAACAGCGGAGGTGCACCTTGCTCCAAGGCGTCTTCCACGTACTTGAGGGCGGCAACCCAATCTCGTTTTTGCAAGGCGTCGGATAACTCCAAAAACTCCTCGTCGCGCGCGTGGCTTACCAACAACACCACGTCCTTGGCTTCGATGACCGGACCCTCCACGTAAAGCGCGAGCTTCTCCAATTCCGATTGGATCAGGCGCATGTTTCCGCCGCAGCGGTCCTTGAGAGCCTCTTCGGCGCCTCGACTCATCGTTTTCTGGAAGGGCTTCAAGGACGCGGCAATGATCTCGGCAAGGTCCAGGTCCTTGAGCCGGCCCGCCACCTTCCGTTCGATCAACCGACCTTTTTCCAGAGCCAGCTTGATCAGTGGGTTTTTCGGATCCACTTCGGTGGCCACCACGAGCAGAATCTGACCTTTGGACAAACCCCGATCCAAAAGTTCGGTGAGCGGATTGACGTCGCTCTCCGGAGCATTGACGTTCTGTTCTCGGCAGTACTCGGCAACTTCGCGCAGAAACGCGACGTCCGCCTGCGCCAAGTCGACGTTCAACTCTTCCTTCCAGTCTTCGACCGATACCGCCGAAGGGCTGCGCGGATCGATTTCCCGCAGAGACCAACCCGCCCGAGCCGCCAACGCCAACAGCCGCCGAGCGCCCTCCTTCTGCTTTCCCGCTTTCCACGCGTCGCGCGCTCGCTTGAGCGGATCGCCTCGACCCTTCTTGGGCGCCAAAAACTCGGGGTCGCGCACCAGAACCACTTTTCGTCCGGGGAAGAGCGGAACCGTTGCGAGATCCTGAGCAATCTCCCGAGGTCCGGCTGCGTCCAGCACCGAGTAGTTGAGGCTCATTAATTCCGGCGGGAGCAACGCCTTCACCAATTCGTCGGCGGCCTTTCGCGCCAGGTATTCCTCTCCCCAGACCAGATAGAAGGGAGCTTCCTCGCCTTCGCGCAGCTCCTCCAACGCTTCCTCAAGCTCGACGCTCATCGCTCCTACCCATTTCAATCAGCATTCGCTCGAGTTGAAACCGCGGTGCTCCATTTCGCTCGGAAATCCGCTCCCGCGCCTGCCCGATCGCCTCGCGCATGCGATGCAATCTGGCCGGCGTGTAGTTTGCCGATGCCGAACTCGCCAGCTCCTGGAGATCTCGGTTTACCAGGTCCGCGACTCCCTCTTTGAGCACGAGCAGATCCCGAACCCAAAGGTCGAGGATATCCAATGCCGCTTCGGCTTCGCCTCGACTGCTCCCAAAAACCTCCGCGAAGTTGAGCAGCGAGGAGGGGCTCCCGCCCGTTGTTTCGAACAGTTGAATCAATTCCTTGCGTTGGGCGAGCCGCCGCGCGTCGAGCGCGAGCGCCCTGGAAAGACTTCCGCGGGACAAGACGGCGATCAGGGTGGAGGTTTGCGGGTCTAACTTGCGTCGCTGCTCGACCTGCGAGGCAATCAGCGTCAGCGGCAGGGGACCGAAGCTGACTCTGCTGCAGCGGCTGCGAATCGTGGGAAGCAAGCGATCTGCGGCGGAGCTGATCAGAATCAGCACCGTCTCGGGCGGTGGCTCCTCCAATGCCTTGAGCAGCGCGTTCTGCGCCTGCGGGTTCATCTGCTCGGCGGACGCGAGGATCGCCACCTTTCGCCTTCCTTCGAGCGCGCGGAGCGAAATGCGCTCCTGCAACGAGCGGACCTGTTCGACCTTGATCTCCCGCGAAGGAACGTTGGCAAAGTCGGAGCGTCCCGCCAGCCCGCGCGCGATCATCTCGTCCTCCGGCATCAACCAGACCACATCCGGATGCCCATGCTTGGCGATGCGGGTGCAGGTGGAGCATTCGCCGCAGCCCTGCTGCGGTTTGCCCTCGCAGAGCAGCGCCTGGGCAAAGGCGATCGCGGCGAGCTCCTTGCCGACCCCCTCTGGGCCGCTAAATAGATAGGCATGGTGAACCTCGTCGCTCTTCAGCGTAGAGCCGAGCATCCCGATCGCGTGCGTTTGCCCAAGGACCGCTTCCAAGGCCATCGCACCTGTATGCGCGGACCGATTCGCGGCGTCAACCCTCGCCTTTGCTCAGGCCGAGAGCGCTTGTCGGATCGCGGAGCGGTGGCTCATCAGCTGCCCGGTGCGACAGCCCAACCGCAACGAGCAGCGGCCGCAGTTTTCAGCTCGAGGGATGAGGGGACACCCACCGCTCATTCCATAATGGCAGAGCGCGAAGTCGTAACGTACTGGATCTGAAGCATCGATTCGCCTGAGCGAAGCCGTGATCTCCTCGGCGGTTTTCCAGCTGAGGTCTTTTCGTTTGGTGAGGCGAAGGTGCCGCGCAATGCGGCCGACGTGGGTGTCCAGTGGGATGAGCAGCAAGGATCTCGGAACCAGCGACCAAATCCCGAAATCCACCTGATCCGGCCCGCGGACCATCCAGCGCAAAAACAGATTGAGTCGCTTGGCGGCGCCGGGTCCCAATGGACTGGGGAGCAGATGGTGAAGCCCGCGTTCGGGTCCTAGCTCTCGGCGTAGCGGGCCCATTGGCACCTCCCGAAGCCAGGCGGTGAAACCTCCCAGGGCCCCGCGAAGATTTCCGTACCGTTCCAGCTGACGAACGAAGGCCGCCTCTAGACTTCCGAGCTCGCGCAGGGCACGCCCCATTCCCAGAAGCAACACGGCCAGATCGGTGCCGACGTTGAAGCGGTAGACAAAATCCGCGAGTGGCGTCTTTGCGGTCCGGGGGCTCAGCTCGGCCACGAAGTTAGCCGGGGAGCTGCCGATGCGAGAAAAAAGAAGGTCCAGCTTCGGTCGGAAGAGATCTGCGCGCCCGTACGCCAGCGATGCCGCGAGCAATCCGCTGACTTCGATGTCTCTTGGATCCCGATAGCGATGGGGAAACTCAACCGGATCGAACCCGATCCTCTCCTGATTGGGGGCCCGCTCGGCGAACCGATCCAGCAGAGGTTTGAGCCGAAGCGCCGCCGCGGCGGAAAGCGAAGAGCTAGGGTTGACGTAGGAAGGCATGCCAGCTAGCGCGTCAGTTCACGAATGGTGTGGCCCAGTTCCGGGAGAATGAGACGATCGAGCGCCAGCTGGACTGCTTGCGGCGAGCCGGGCAAAGCAAAGATCATCATCCCTTGGTAGGTGCCGGCGACAGCTCGAGACATCATCGCAGCGCTGCCAATCTCCTGGAACGAAAGCGATCGAAACAGCTCACCAAATCCCGGCAACGTCTTCTCGAACAGCCGCTCGAGCACTTCGACAGTGCTGTCTCGCCGGCCGATTCCCGTGCCTCCGTTTAGAATCAACGCTCGCGCTCCGGCGGCCTTTGCCTCCGCGACCGCTTGGCGAATCTCCTCCGGCTCGTCCCGTACCACGCGGTAGCCAGCGAGCGGATGCCCTGCTGCCCTCAATGCGTCCTGGATTGCCCGACCGCTTTCATCCGCGGCGCTGCTTCGACTGTCGGAGCAGGTCACCACGTAGGTCGCAACCTGAACGGGAGCGTGGGACTTGTGCTCTTTGGCAGAGTGCGACTCTCCATGGGAATGCGTATGGCCCATCGAACAACTCCTTCCGAAAAACAGCTACCAGCCCGGGTCGAAATCCTCGAGGTACAGCTCGCCGTTCTCGGCAGTAACCTTGAAGATACGCTGGTCCCCGCATATTCCAGGAGATGTCATGTTGCGCCCAGTGGCAAGGTCAAAGCCGATTTCATGGCACGGGCAAATCACCATTTGCTTCACCAGTCGGCCGCCGGAGAGCAGACATCCGGCATGGTTGCACCAATCGTCCAGTGCACGGTACGCACCGCCGATGTATGCAACCAGCACGTTTCGCCTGCCGATCTCGAAGCCACGCATCTCGCCTGGGGCGAAATCCGCAGAGCCCAGCTTGACTCTCATCGATTCCTTTTACTCATTTTGCGCCGAACGGCGCTACGCTCCAAGGCACCGGGCGTACACCGGCCCAAGTTGAAGGCATGAGCTCCTACGAAAAAGCCAAGGTCGTCCACGCGCTTCGCGATATTGCGCTGTTCCTCCAGCTCAAGGGCGAGAACGCCTACCGCTGCCGTGCGTACGAGATCGCCGCGGACCGAATTGCGGGAATTACTGAGGATCTTGCCGTACTCGCCTCCGAGAATCGACTTCAGGACCTCCCGGGCATCGGCGCGGCTCTCGCCGAGAAGATCAACGAGCTGGTCAGCACCGGACGGATGCAGTTTCTCGAATCGCTCCGAGCCGAGTTTCCGGCTGGCATCCTCGATCTCCTGAAGATTCCCGACCTCGGTCCACGCAAAGCCGCGATGCTCTGGCGCCAACTCGAGATCGGCGATCTGGCCAGCTTGGAGAACGCCTGCCGAGCGGGAAAGGTCGCGGAGCTCAAGGGCTTTGGCGAAAAGACGCAGGAAAAGCTTTTGAGCGCGATCGACTTCTTTCGCCGGTCCCGGGGGCGCCGCCGCCTGGGGGACGTGCTGCCGGTCGCGAATGATCTGCTCGACCGCGTCAAAGCGGTCCAGGGCGTCCAGCGAGCCAGTCTCGGCGGCAGCGTTCGACGATTCTGTGAGACCGTCGGAGACATCGACATCATCGCCTCGGCAACCGAACCTCAAACAGTTCTGCAGGCCTACGCGACCTTTCCCCAGGTTTCGCAGATCCTGGGGCAGGGCGACAGCAAGTGCTCGGTCCGCCTGCTACCGGATGATCTCCAAGCCGACCTGAGGGTGCTGCCGGATGAGGACTACGCTACGGCTCTGCACCACTTTACTGGTTCCAAGGCGCACCACATCCGACTTCGCGGCCTGGCGCAGGACCGCGGGCTGAAAATCTCCGAGTGGGGCATCCACCGAGGCGAGCAGAAGCTGCCGATCGAGTCCGAAGCGCAGATCTATCAACTGTTGGACATGCAGTACGTCCCGCCAGAGCTTCGCGAGGACTGCGGCGAGGTCGAGGTCGCTCAAGACCGGGCACTGCCCCAGGATCTGCTCCAACGGGAAGATCTCCTCGGCATCGTTCACAGCCACAGCACCTGGTCGGACGGGAGAAATTCGCTCGAGGCGATGGCCGTAAGGGCGCAGCAGCTGGGGCTCGGGTATCTCACCGTCACCGAGCACAGCCAGAGCGCGGGTTATGCGGGCGGCCTCACCTTCGACGACCTCAAGCGCCAGTGGGACGAGATTGACCAGATCAACGAGAAGATCTCCGGCTTCCGACTGCTGAAGGGCATCGAGGTGGACATCCTCGAATCGGGCGAGCTGGATTTTCCGGAGACCGTGCTCGAGAAGCTCGACGTAGTGATCGGATCGATCCACGTGCGCTTTCAGATGGATGAGGAGCAGATGACGAAGCGGGTGCTGCGCGCATTCGATAATCCCCATCTGCACATTTTCGGGCACCCGACCGGTCGCCTGATTCAGAGCCGCGAGCCGTATCCGTTGCGAATGGAAGCGGTGGCGGAAAAGGCCGCTCTCCAGGGGATCGCCCTGGAGGTCAACGGCAATCCCAAAAGGCTTGATCTCAAGTCTGAGCACGTGCGGATCGCGCTTGAGCACGGCACCAAGCTGGTTGCCAGCGCGGATGCTCACAGCCTCGAAGATCTGGACAACCTGCGGTTCGCGGCTGGGACCGCTCGCAAAGGTTGGGCCCGAAAGGGCGACGTGTTGAATACCCTGCCGGCCACCGAGTTTGTCGCCAAGCTCAAGTCGTTGCGCCAGTCGGCACGATGAGTCTGCCGCAATCGCCCTTTCGCGAGGCGCTCACGCTCTGGGGAATCAGCTTCGCGTCGATCGTCGCCACGTTCTTGATCGCGCCCGGCTATGCCAAGTTGGTTGCGACCATCTCGTTTCTGTACCTGCCTTTGTTTTTTGCCCGCAGCCGAAGCGAGGGCGCCGGCGGCAAGCAGTCCTGGTCTGCGCGCTTTTGGACCTTCGATTACGCCGAGTACGGCGTGACATTCCGAAACTGGCGGCTCGATTTGAAGCTGGCGCTGCTTGTATTTCTGATTGTTGCCCCGCTCTACCTCGTCGCCTATGTCGCGTACGCCGAGGCGCTTACCTGGTTGCCGGCGCCCTGGGCTGCTCATCTCTCTCCGTACGTTGGCAAACTGGCTTTCCATCCTCGACTGCCAGATCGATTCGGCCTGTGGATCATTGACCAGTTGCTGGTCGTGGCAGTACCAGAGGAGTTCTTCTACCGGGGCTACCTTCAAAGCCGCCTCCGCGAGGCGTACCCGCAGGGCCGAATGCTTCTTGGAGCTCGGCTGGGACCCGCGTTCTTCCTCACCGCGGTCCTCTTTGCGATCGGACACCTGTCCATTTTCCAGGTGTGGCGGCTGGCGGTCTTCTTCCCCGCGCTGGTGTTCGGGTGGCTTCGCGAGCGGACCGGTACGGTGCTCGGTGCGTCGCTCTTGCACTCCTGGTTCAACCTCTACGAGATGGTGCTGCGGGCGTCGTTCTTTGGCGGGAACTGACCGCTAAGGCCTAAATCGGCAGGCGCTGAATGCTGAGATCTCGGCCGACGGCAATGGTGGCGCCGTCTGGAATCTGCATCCAGCCGGTCGAGTCCAAAAGGTGTGAGGCGATCGCAATACTGCGACGGCGGCGATGGGCGCGAACCAAAGGCCTTGCATCCGGACTGGAGATTTCGATGCCGCACCGTTCGCAGCGGGCCGAGCCCTCTAGCAAAAGGTAATGAAGCGGATCGGGGCCGTGACGAGTGGCGATCAACATCCGGCCATTGGTGGCGATGAAGTTCAAACTGGCGACCCTTGGCGCGCCCGCCTCTACCGAAAGCTGCTCCAGTGAGCGCACCGTCTTGGCGAGCAGCTGGGCGGCCAGCGCCGGCTCCAGCAGGACGTCGTCGGTCCGCCCGGTGTCCCGCAGAAACTTCAGAAAGAGCGCGAACGCAACCTCGCTTTCGGTATCGCCCGAGAGCTGACGCTGCAGGTGATCAGGCAGCATTTCGATCAGGCGCGTACGGATGCTCGCGAACCCGCCAATTTGGCCATTGTGGCAGAACAACCAGCGGTGATAGCGGAACGGCTGCGTGTTCTCCTCCAGCGAAACGCCCAAAGGCAGCATCGTGGCGTGATAGAGCAGCGCCTCGGACTCCAGCTTGTCCCAGGAGCTAAACAGCGACGACGGTTGAACCCCAGCGCCCGGGTAGCGCTGCAGAAGCACCTCTTCCTGCGAGTAGGAGCCCACGCCCGCCGCGTTGAGGGGTCGCTCGCTCAGAGACACCAGATGCTTCAGCCGATAGAGCTCGCATCGAAGGAGATTCGGATCGGAAGTAAAGACGCTGAACGCAATGGACATCCGACACCTCAGTTAAATTCTATAACCCCTCACACCCAGCCCCTCAATGCCACCACTCTGCGCGATTTCGGCATGTAAGCCCTTGAATTTCATGGATTTTACCGCGCGAATCGTTTGACAGACTCGAACCGCGCTGCGTAGGATTTCGCTAATCCTCGAGGGCGGCTGCCACAGCTGTGCCTCGGAGACGGCATGGCAGACAATATTGCGATTGGGATCGACCTCGGCACGTCTTACTCCTGTGCAGCGGTCGTTCAGGATGGACTTCCGATGGTCATTCCCAATGAGTGGGGCGACCTGACCCACGCGTCGGTGGTGTCCTTCCTGGAAAACGACAGCGTCTTGGTGGGCAACAACGCCAAGAAGAACATCATCACCAATTCCGAATGCACTGTCTATTCGGCGAAGCGTCTGATTGGCAGGTACTACTTTTCCGACGAGGTGAAGAAGGCGCAAGCAGTCATGCCCTATCAGATCGTCGAAGGAGAGAACAATTCGGTCCGGATCCTGGTTCGAGACAGAAAATATTCGCTCCCGGAGATTTCGGCCCTGGTTCTCAAGGAAGTGAAGGAAATCGCGGAGACCTACCTCGGCCAACCCGTGAAACAAGCAGTGGTTACCGTGCCGGCCTATTTCAACGACAACCAGCGTCAGGCCACCAAAGACGCAGGTCGGATTGCCGGTCTGGAAGTCCTGCGGATCATCAATGAACCGACCGCGGCGGCTTTGGCCTACGGCTTCGGCAAGGCGCTCAATCAGAAGATCGTGGTCTATGATCTAGGCGGTGGAACTTTCGACATTTCGATTCTGGAGATTGGCAAGGAAGTCTTCGAGGTTCTGGCGACTGCGGGAGACACCTACCTCGGCGGCGATGACTTCGACGACCGGATCATGAGCTGGCTGGCGGAGGATTTCCTCGCCAAGACCGGGCTGGACCTGCGCGAGAACAAGTATTGCCTGCAGATGCTCAAGGACGCCGGAGAGAGGGCGAAGATCGACGTGGGTCAAAACGGAACCGCAGACATCTTCTGCGGCGGGATCTGTCAGGATCCGCAGGGCAAGGTGATGGATCTGCGGGCCACCCTGAAGGAGGAGCAGTTCAACAAGATGGTGGGGGACCTGGTCCAGCGCACCTTCAAGGTGTGCGACGAGGCGCTCCAGAGCGCCCGGATGACCGCCTCGGATATCGACGCAGTGATTCTGGTCGGCGGACCGACCCGGCTCCCGGTGGTTCGAAACGGGGTGAAGCACTACTTCCAGAAAGAACCGTTGGAAGGCATCAACCCGGATCAAGTGGTGGCAATGGGGGCAGCCCTACAAGCGAACACCTTGCTGAGCGCCGGCGCCGATACCTTCCTGGTTGACGTCACGCCTTTGTCCCTGCGGGTCGGAACGGTGGGCGGATACACTGAGCGGATCATCGAGAAGAACACGCCGATCCCGATCGACAAGTCGAAAAGCTTCACTACCAGCCGCGATGGGCAGGAAAAGGTCAAGATTCGCGTTTACCAGGGCGAGTCCAACAAGGCGGAGGAGTGCGAAATGCTCGGGGAATTCGAATTCTCCGGCTTTCGAGTCGGGTATCGGGGCGAGGTGAAGATCGACGTTACCTTCGAGATCAACACCGACGGAATCGTCAAGGTGTCAGCCACGGACCTGGCGACCGGAAAGAAGACTTCCACCACGATCAGCCTATCGTCCGGGCTGTCGGAAGCGGACATCCAACGGTCGATCCAATCCAACCAAGCGACGCAGCTTGCCGGACACGCCGACCCGTCTTCCCTTCCCGCTTTGCCCGGTTAGTCGCGCACCATGGCGATTCCGCCCAAGGGCTCCGGCAAGCCTCCCAAACCCGCCGCGAAGCCACCGACCCTCTCGCCCGCCGCGCCGCCGCGGAGCGTTCCGGGCAAAGCCTCGCCGGCGGCGGAGCCCAGTGCTACCCCACCCCCGCTGCCACGGATGCCAACCGTCGATCCGACTCCTGCCGGCGCGCGCCCGGCAACCCGCCCTCCTTCAATCGAAGCGGTACGCCCGGCCGCCCCTACCGAGGGTGCGCGCCTGGATGCGCTTCTCGCCGAGATGGAAGCTCAAGACTATTTTCAGATACTGAAAGTGCAGAAGGGGGCCAGTCCGGCCGAGATCAAACGGGCTTTTTACAAGGGCAGCCGGGCCTACCATCCCGACCGCTATTACCAGCTCCCAGATCTGGAGCTGAAGGAGAAGATCAACCTCGTCTACAAGCGGATGACCGAGGCGTATTTCGTCCTTCGCGACGACGCGAAGCGAACCCGATACGTCGCCGAGATCGAGGGGCCCGAGCGCGCCAAGAAGCTGCGCTTCACCGAGGCCTCAGAGACCGAGACCAAGATCGCGGCGAAGAAGCAGGCGGAGGAGGAAATTGGCACCACCCCGAAGGGGCGACAGTTCTACGCAGCGGGAATCGCGGAAATCGAAGCGCAGCGCTGGTCGGCGGCGGAGCGAAGCCTTAAGATGGCTGTGACCTACGAGCCTTCGAACGCGCGGTACAAGGAAAAGCTAGCGGAAGCGCAACAGAAGATTTACGAAGAGATGAAGCAGAAGGGCGAAGCCTTTAAGATTAAGTAAACGTCACTATTGTCATTCGACTCGCGCGTCTTTTCGTATAGTGGCGCCTCTTTCTTTCCGCGGGAGTTCCTTACGATGCAGACGCCCCCACAACACCGCTGGACCCTGGCCGACGCCCTAGAGACGTACGCGATCCGAGCCTGGGGCGGGGGCTATTTCTCGATCAACGAGCGAGGCAATGTCTCGATCAACCCCGGGCTAAACGGCTCGAGTCTGGACCTCAAGGAGTTGGTCGACGAAGTGCGCCGAAGGGGAATCGGCCTTCCCTTGCTGATCCGCTTCACCGATGTGCTCAAGCACCGGGTGGTCCACATCAACGAGGCATTCAAGAAGGCGATCGCCGAGCACAATTACAAGGCGAGCTACCGCGGAGTCTACCCGATCAAGGTGAATCAGCACCGGTACGTGGTGGAGAGCATCGTCGAGACCGGTAAGCAGTACTGCTACGGACTGGAAGCGGGCTCGAAGCCGGAGTTGTTGGCGGTGATGGCGCTGCTCGACGACGAAGAAGCCCTGATCGTCTGCAACGGGTACAAGGATGAGGAGTACGTCGAGACCGCGCTCTATGCCTCGAAGCTCGGCCGCAACGTGGTGATGGTGGTGGAGAAGCCGACCGAGCTACCCCTGATCGCCGAGGTCTCCCGCCGAACCGGCATCTCGCCCCAGATCGGAATCCGGGTCAAGCTGTCCTCGCGCGGGGCGGGCCGGTGGGAAGCGTCGGGCGGGGATCGCTCGAAGTTCGGTCTTTCCAGCTCGGAGCTGATGGATGCGATCGCCTTCATGCGGGAGGCGAACCTGATCGACGCCTTCCAGTTGCTGCACTTCCACTTGGGCAGCCAGATCTCCAACATCCGGAACATCAAGAACGCGCTCCGCGAGGCGAGCCGCTTCTTTGTCGAGGTGTACCGCCAGGGCGCTCCGCTAAAGTACCTGGATGTGGGCGGAGGTCTGGGAGTGGACTACGACGGTTCCCAGACCAACTTCACCTCCTCGATGAACTACACCACCGAGGAGTACGCCAACGACGTGGTCTTCTCGATCATGGAGGCCTGCGATCTATCCGGCGTGCCGCACCCGACGCTGGTATCCGAGTCGGGGCGAGCGATCGTCGCGCATCACGCCGTGATGGTGACCGAGGTCTTGGGGGTCACCGAGTTTGACGTCTCCCGAGTCCCAGAGAGCTTGCCGGAGGGCGCCGCGCCAGTCCTGAAAAATCTGCTCGGTACCTACAAGGAAGTCACCCGCAAGAACGTCCTCGAGGCCTACCACGATGCGGTGGAGTACAAAGAGGAAAGCCTCACCCTCTTCTCGCTCGGACATCTCTCGCTGACCGAGCGCGTCTCGGCAGAAAAGATCTTCTGGGCGCTGTGCCAGAAAATTCAGCGGATCGCGCACGAGCTGGACGTCGTTCCTGAGGAGTTGGAAGTGCTCGAGCGCCAGCTCTCGGACACCTACTTTTGCAACTTTTCCGTTTTTCAATCGCTGCCGGACTCGTGGGCAATCGATCAGCTGTTTCCGGTAATGCCGATTCACCGGCTGTTGGAAAAGCCGATCCGGCGCGGGGTGCTGGCGGACATCACCTGCGACTCGGATGGGAAGATCGATCACTTCATCGATCGCCGCGACGTGAAGGACGCGCTGGAGCTGCACCCCCTGAACGACGACGATTACTACCTTGGCATTTTTCTGGTCGGCGCCTACCAAGAGATTCTCGGCGACCTTCACAACCTGTTCGGCGACACCCACGCGGTGCAGGTTTCCCTCGCCCCCAATGGCGGGTACTTGATCGACCACGTCGTGGCCGGAGATACCGTCACCGAGGTCCTCAACTACGTGAGCTACAACCGCGACGATCTGGTGGCGCGGGTTCGAAAATTCACCGAAAACGCCCTGCGCGCCGGTCGGCTCACCCTGGACGATTCGCGAAAACTACTTCGCGCCTATGAAGAAGGGCTCTCCGGCTACACCTACCTCGAGCGCGAAGTCGATGCGAAGTTCCATGCGGCCAGCCAGCTGCGGCTGGTGGCGCAAAACGAAATCAAGGACGCGAAAATTCAGACCGGTACGTGACGCTGCCAACAAGCAGGGAGGGCAGAATGATCATTCTGCTCCTGCGGCGTTTCTTGGGTCGATACCGGCCGTCCCGGTTTGGCCACTGGGAAGAGTCCTTGATCAGTCCAGTGACTGGATGCTCTCGCCCCCGCCTGCTTCCGAGAAGCCGGCCGAAGCAGAATGATCATTCTGCCCCTCGGCCTTCGCTAGAGAGCGTCAGTGCTTGAGCGGGCCGTGAGGCGTGGTTGCCTCGTCAAAGCCGTGCGCCATCAAGAAATGGTAGAGCGGATAGGCTTCGTCGCGAGGGCCCCCAACCAGCTCGAAGAGAAATCGACCCGGTTCCTCGCCTTCGGTATCCGGCGCCGCCTGTACGAAGAGAACATCGCCCGGGATGATCACCATCTCGCCGAGCGTCTGCTTGCCCCAGATCAATTGAACCGACAAGCTGTGCTCCGGACCGTCCTCGAGGTGCCAATGGAGGTCGGCTTGATCGTGGAAGGCGCAATCCTGAGAGCCGGCGCGCACGATGCAGTTCGGATGGCCCTTGAGCCACCGCCAAAAGCGCTCGAGCTGCAAGACGGTACCCGACTCCACCGTGACGCTCACGCTAACCTCCTTCGACGGCCCTAATCGGGATAGCCGAACCGGATCGGCATGCGCAAGTTTGGATGAAGGCTCAGCGCCACCGGGCAGTTGCGACCCACCTCCTCGAGGCGGGCCCGCTGCTCGCGAGTGAGCCCCGAGGGCATTTGGATTTCCAGGTTCAACTCACCGATCCGACGCCGCGGGTTGGTTTCCATCCGCTTTTCCACCTGGGCCGACGCCTCTCCCCAAGGAATCCCCTCACGAGTGGCCGCCAGGGCCATCGTAGTCAGAGCGCAAGATGCAAGCGCCGCTCCCACCATGTCGGTCGGGGAAAATGACGATCCCGTGCCCCCGTTGTCCTTGGGAGCTTCGGTGGTGATCGCACTTCCGGAGGGACCATGGGTGAGCTTGACCTTGAACTTTGGCGCCGATTCGGCGCGCATCTGAACACTTCCCGCAACTGGTGGATTCATCACGTCTCCTTGATCAGAGGCCCGCCTCATTCAGCCGCTCGCTGCACGCCGAACCCCTGAACGCTTCAGATACTTGTCCAGAAACCCGAGAATCTTTCGGTCTCCCTCGATCTCGTTCTTGATCTTTCGAAACCCGTGCCCCTCGTCGGGAAAGAGAACGTACTCCACCGGGACTCCGTTCTTCCTCGCCGCGGCGACGATCTCGTCGGATTCGGCTTTGATCACTCTCGGATCGTTGGCGCCTTGAAGAACCATCAGCGGCCGGCGGATTTTGTCGGCGTGAAAGAGCGGGGAGATGTCGCGCAGCATCTGCTCGTCCTTCTCTGGGTCCCCGATCTCCGCATAGAGCGCCTTCCGCTCGGATTCCCAATATGGGGGGATGCTCTTGAGCGTTCTCACCCAGTTCGAGACGCCGAACAGGTCGACGCCCACGGCGAATGCATCGGGCTGGAAGGCAAGGGCCGCCAGAACCATGTAACCGCCGTAGCTTCCGCCAATGATTCCAACCCGATTTGGATCGACAAAGGACAATGTCTGCAAATACTTCTTCGCTTCAACGCAGTCCCACAGGGGCTCGCGGCCGTGCTTTCGGTCATCGGCGGTGAAGAAGCTCTTGCCGTATCCGGAGCTGCCTCGGTTGTTCACGCCGAGCACCACGTACCCGTGGTTGACGAGATACTGCACCAGCGGCGAGTACACGGCACGGGTTTGCCCGCCCGGACCGCCGTGGACCAGGACCATCGCCGGCGCGGGATACTGGGTTGTCGCTTGATGCGGCTGGTAAAGAAGGTTGGGAATCATCAAACCGTCGAACGATTTGAAGCGCACCACCTGAGACTTCACCAGATCCTTGGGGTTGACCTCTTTGTTCAAGGTATCGGTCAGTTGGCTGAGCTTTTGGTCGGCCAGGTCGTAGACGTACAGGTTCCCCGGCTCGCGATCGCTTCCGAACTTGTAGCCGATCAGCCTCTCGCTGCGAGAGATCGTCACGTTTTGAATCTCTCCGTCCGGAAAATCGGGAAGGGCCACCGAGGTGCCACCGCGGGTCTCCCGAACTTTGATCCGGGTGTGGCCGTCCTCGTTTAGGCCGCTGACGGTGTACTTTCCGTTCCAGGAGAACGCGTAGAAGGTGTAGTCCCAGTCGGCGCGCTCCACCTCCTCGTGCTTCCCGGAGGCCAGATCGTACCGGCCAACTCGAAGGAATTCGCTCCCATCGTTGGTCAGGTAATAGAGCGAACGAGACGCGGGGTCGAAGGCTTCCGGTAGATACTGAGCGTTTCCCTGGTGAGCACTCACCGAGCGGATCTGCTTGGCCGACACGTCGTACAGGTAGATATCCGAATCCGAAGTCGTATTGACCTTGGCAAAGCTGATCCATTTGCCATCGTCGGAGACTCCACTGAACTCGTAGCCGACCTCGTCCTTGTAGACGAGCGTTCGCTGATAATTCTCGGAGTTGACGCGATAGAGATCGAAGAACTTGCTGTCACGCTCATTCGTCAGCAGGTAAAACCCCCGCAGATCGTGCGCCCAGCCACCGAAAACTGCCTTGGTCTTCTCGCCCGGGGTCAGGTCTGTCTCGTTGCCGTCGACCGCCCGGACGTAGAGGTGACTATTCTCATTGCCGCCCACGTCGTGGGTGTAGAGAATCCGATCGTCGGCGGGGAAGTAGGAAACCGCAAAGATGCTCTCGGTGCTCGAGCGGCTGACGGGTTTGGGTGCGCCGCCGTGGCTCAGCACGGTCCAGGCGTTGAAGATGCCTGACGCATTTGAGCTGTAGAGCACTTTGCTCTCGTCCGCGGAAAAGTGAGGCCCACTCACCCGCACGTTTTTGACCAGCTGCTCGATTGTGTACTGCTTAGGGGTGGCGCCAACTTGGCGAGGTTTGCCCGCTAGCGCGAAACCGGGCAGGCAGATGAGAAGGACCGCGAGGGTCTGACTTCGGCGCACAGAAAACGCTCCTTTGTTGGGGGAGCAGACCATAACCTTTCGCCGCGTCAATCGCAGCTCAACGGTGAAACAGGGCCTACCGTGCGTGGATTCCGGACGGTACGCTTAGCGAACAAACACGCGATGTCGCGGACGGTCACGCTGGCGGATTTCCCAATCCAGCGTGCGCATCAATTTCCCTCGCTGCCGGCTGACATCCCGATCGAGAAAAGCAGTGGCCTCCCCGAGCCGATCCATGAGGTGCTGCGGCTTGCGCTTCATTTTCGGATCTGAAAGCAGGGCGTGGGTGAGCCATGGAAATACTGCGGTCACATCGCAGTGGACGTAAACCGAGCCGGTCTCAACCGCCTCGACCGAAACCTTGCCCCAGGTGTGCCCTTCTCCGGCCGGACAGCTCGAGAGTGCTCCGTTGTCCACCGGATCGACGCAAAACTGCAGGTCGATGTCGAAGCCGGTGGTCGGCACGTTGAGGATCTGGTCCAGAAGCGGCTCGCCCTGAAGGGTGTAATTCTTGGGGACGCCCCCGCCGAGGATCCAGATCGCCAGTTTCTTGGAGAAATGGTGGCGGCAGTAATGCTGCACCGCCGCCATCGCGTAAACATCGTCATTGATGTCCAGCTCGAATTTGAAGGCCTCGCCCAGCACCCGCTTCAACTTGACGACATTCAGAAAGATCGATCCATCCTGCACGGCGCCGACAAAGACCGGCACGCCGTATTGATAGCAAGTGCTCAGCAGCGACGGCTGAGACACCCGGAGCGAGCGCTCGATCCGATGAATGGATTTTCCCAGCAGATGATGAAATTCGGCCGTGGTCATTTTCCGCTGGAACTCGGGCCCCCGAATGATCGCAGAGAACAGGCGATCGGTGTCCAACAGCGCCTGCTCCCAGAAACCCAAGTCGTAAATGCGGATGATCCGGGCCAAGCGTAGGGCCAGGTCTCCGGCGTCGGGGTTTACTTCGCGAATTGCGTGGCCGATGATCCGGTGGGCGTCGTGGTAGAGATTGGCGCCGGTGGTGGTCAGCACCGATACAAGGCCACGCTCAATCATTGGGATCAGGCAACTTTGGTGCAGGCCAGCAGGGGTCATCGCTCCCGACATGGTGAGAAAGATCGAGCAGTTTCCCCGGACTGATCGCTGCATCAACTCGAACGCGGTTCGCTCTTGCCGGCCGACATATGCCGGGAACGCGTGCTTGAGCAGGTCGCTCGGCCGTTCCCGGCCGGTGATCGGCCGTGGATCGACTTTCCGAGACTTCCGGTATGAGCCGACCACGCCAACCGCTTTGCTTCTCACCTTTTTCAATTCTACCTCCAATGACCTGGCTGCCCTTCATGCCGGAGATGCTAAAAGAGGGCAACGTCGCTGTTATGACGATGCATGATGATTGATCTCCATTCACACACCACTGCCAGTGATGGGCAGCACTCGCCCACCAAGCTGATTCAGCTCGCTTCCCAGGCCGGGATTACCCACCTCGCGGTTACCGATCACGACACGGTTGCCGGGCTCAAGGAGGCGGGCGAGGCAGCCCGAAACATCGGACTGACCCTGATTCTAGGGATCGAGGTGTCGGCTTTCATCGACGACAAGGAAGTCCACATCCTCGGGCACTTCATCGCGACCGAGGGTACCGAGATGGCGGCTTTCGAGTCCAACGCGCGGAAGGAACGCTACCAGCGGATGGAGAAAATGGTCCGCAAGCTCAACGATCTCGGATTTCCAATCACGATGCAGCAAGTTCTGGCCGTCGCGCAGGATGCGCAACTTGGACGGCCCCACCTCGCCGGAGTCCTGGTCGAACTGCGTTACTGCGCGACCATCAAGGAGGCTTTCGACCGATTTCTCGCTACCGGCAAGCCCGGATTCGTGGATCGGCCCCGTCTACCGAGTGAGAGAGCAATTGAGCTGATCCAGAATGCGGGGGGCGCGGCGACCTTGGCTCATCCTTCCACCTCCAGGGTTACCGATCCCGAGTTAGAAGCACTCGCGAACGCGGGTCTGTCCGGGATTGAAGTCTTTCGTGCGGATCACAGCCCGAGCCAGAGGACCAAGTACTTGGAGCTGGCCCATCGGTTGAATCTCGTACCCACTGCCGGAAGCGACTTTCACGGCGAGAAAATCACGCCGGACCGTCACCTCGGCAGCGTGTCGATGGTGGAAAGCTCGCTCAACGCCTTGCATCGTCGCGCCTTCGCAGGCTGATCTTCACCCAGGCTTAGAAGAGATCCTTCGACAGGCTCTTCTCGTCGCGCGGGTAGACCAGCCCCAGGCGCTCATCGATTCGATTGGCAAGGTGGTACCAGCGTTGAATACCGTTCTCCAGCCGGAAGTAGTGGAGGAGGTAGATCGAGGCGAGCGCGAAAAGCACCGCCACCAACACCATTCCTGGCCACAGCGGCATCGCTAGGATGAAGCCGATGCCGAGCAAAAGATAGGTCGCCACGAATAAGGTGACGATCAGATGAACCAAGCGCTCATGCTGCATGTAGCGAATCTGCCGCTCGTGAAAAGCCTTGAGCTCAGCCAGTGGAATATTTCCGCGCTGTCCCGCCAGGGCGGAGATGACGAACCGCTCGTGGAGCTTGAGATATTTCCACATCCCTGATCGCAAATGTATCCGTTTTACCCGTCTCGCCAATTTTTCGGGCTGGGCGGATCAGGACCGTCGTTCCTCGCTCACCACCCCGGAAGCGATCAACGCGTCGATCTCCGACTGCGAGTAACCCGCTTCGGCCAAAATCTCGCGGTTTGCTGAACCGAACTCAGGGGGCGGGCGACGCACGCTCGCGGGAGTGCGGGTCAACTTGACCGGATTGCCGATGCCCGAATATTCGCCCAGCTCGGTGACCATCCCACGATGACGGGTGTGAGGATGGTTGATCACGTCGGGAACCTCCAGCACCGGCCCGCAGGGCACGCCTTTGTCGAGCAGCCGCAGCGCCAGGGCTTCGCCGTCAATCTCCGCGAGCACCGCTTCCAGCTCCCGGCGCAGGGCCGCGCGGTTGGTGACTCGATCCGAATTGCGGCGAAAGAGAGGATTCTGCGGCAGATCCGGCCGAGCGAGCTGATCGCACAGCTTGGCGAACTGCCGATCATTGCCGACGGCAAGGAAGATTCGCCGGGTTTTGGTGTGGAACTGATCGTAGGGGCTGACATTCGGGTGTGCGTTGCCGGTTCGCTTCGGCGGCTGATGCGACAACAGCCAATTGGCCGAATACGGATAAAGAAGCGTGATCGCGCTGTCGTACAGCGTGGCCTCCACAAATTGCCCGCGACCCGATCGCTGCCGTTCCTGCAATGCGAGCAGAATCGCAATCGTGGCATTGAGGCCTGAGGTGAGGTCCACCACCGGTGTGCCGACTCGCAGCGGTGCGCCTTCCGGCTCACCATTGATGCTCATCAGCCCCGCCATTGCCTGCACCACCGCGTCGTAACCCGGATAACCACCGAGTGGCCCGTCGGCTCCGAACCCCGAGACCCGGCAGTGAATCAGACGCGGAAACCGGTCCTTGAGGAATTGGTCGTAGCCAATCCCCCAGCGTTCGAGCGTGCCGGTTTTGAAATTCTCGACCAGTACGTCGGCGGTTTTGAGCAGCCTCAGCAGTATTTCGCGCCCCTCCGGCCGGGAAAGATCCACCGCGGCGGCCCGCTTGTTGCGATTGACTCCGATGAAATACGAGGCAGTCTCGCCTCGAAAAGGCGGCCCCCATCCGCGGGTCTCATCGCCTTGCGGTGGCTCGATTTTGACGACCTCCGCGCCGTGGTCTCCGAGCATCTGGGTGCACAAAGGCCCTCCGAGAACCCGGGTGAGATCAATCACCTTGATCCCAGCCAGCGCGCCGCCTGAATCGGCTTGGCTCATCTTCTTTCACCTCGTCCGTCGCGCGGCGCTCCAAATCCCCCGGCGGCAAAGCTGGGATAGAGCTGCGCCATCTTTGCCGCGATCGGCCCGCGCAATATTTTCAAAACTTCGGCCGAAGGGGACGGGGTCGTTTGGACCGGCTCGGACCAATCGAATTCGAAGCCGGTGTTCTCAATCACCTCCTCGAGCCGGTGCTGAGGATGCAGGCTCTCGAGGCGAAAGCGCGCCCGGGCTCGGTCAAAGAGGAAAACGCACCGCGGCGTTACCAAGGCGGCAGGCCCACCCGGGCGGTAAACGTTGGGTGGGCTCGTTCCAGGCGCGCTGATGAAATCCACTCGTTCAACCAGGGTGCGACGCGAATGCTCGGTGCGAAAGAGGATCACACGAGGCACGACAAAGTAGAGATAGGAGGAGCCATAGGAACCGGCGAAACGCCGCTTGGGCTGCCCATAATCCCCCAAGGCGACCAGATTGATATTTCCGCGTCCGTCGATTTGCGCGCCCGACAGAAAAAAGACGTCGATCCGACCCTGCCCGGCGGCGTCAAAGAGCTCTCGCCCCCCATCCGTAAACACATTGTAGCGTGGGCTTTCCTGCAATGAGACGGTTGGCTTCCCCTCGCCGAGTTCCTGGGCGAGGAAGGCGGCCGCTGCGGGAATCGGCGAGTTGGCACCCACCCCAACATGCCGAGCATCGCCGATCATCCGAGCCAACGCGTAGATCAGGACTTCATCCATCTCAGCCCGCTCGTGGTGAAAGCACGTACTGCTCCAGATATTTTTGAAAACCTTCCTTGGTAGCGGCGGCCCGCAGGTACTCGAGAAGATGCGGTCGGTCCTCGGGATAACGTTCGCTCAACGCCAGCGGCCAGGCGCCGCGAGGCGCGACTGCCACCGCCTCCACATAGAAAGCCGGAATGGTGCTGCCCGACCTCATTGCATCCTCGAGCAAGTTGCCCTCGAAAAGCTCCTCGACCGTGGCGAAGGTTTTGGCAGCCGCGTGCGCGAGCGTGAAAAGCTCGCGGCGGCGCCCGACCCAAATGTTGCCGGCGGCATCAGCCATCGGCGCATGAAACAGCGCGACGTCTGGCCGGATTGCGGGCAGCAGCACGATTGGATCGTTCTCACCAAACGGGTTGTCGATCACCTTCCAGTCCGGTCGATGCGCGAGGACGTCGGAACCAATGATGCCGCGCAAAGGCATGAAGGGTACGGCCTTCTCGGCTGCCTGGAGCGCGGCATGAAGCGCCGGACACGTCGCATCCTTGATTCTTACGCTGCCGTCGGTGACGCTTGCGGTAAAGCGCGGCGCAGGCCCCAAGTCACCAAAGCTGACCCCCGAGGTTTCGATCGCTTCCACGCACCCAGCGCCGATGAGCAGATCCGCCTGGAGCGAGGACGTCGGCAGGGTCACGAGGCGGAGCCGCTTGACTCCTCGGCGAATCAGACCTCGGGTCGCCTCCATCGCCACGCCCCCGTAGTCGGCCGGAACGACGAGCAAGCTGCCGTCCGCGATCGGCGCAAGAGCATCGTCCAACTGCCGAATCTTTCCCTTCGTGGAGGCGGGGTCCATCGCGCCGACAGTACTATCACCGACGCGGTCGCGATTCAGACTGTCCCCGCGGGTCGTTGCCCATTTTAGGTGCAAGAACACGCCCGGCAACGACCCCCGGTTCGTTAGGTCACTGTTCCTGACCCCGTTGCGACTCCTGTTGAGCGTGAACGGGGCAGAACGATCATTCTGCTCGGGCCTTCTCCTCGGAATCCGGGGAGTAACAGCATCCGGCCTTCGGACCCGCCTAGGTGCGGAGCAGTTTACAACCCCTCGACCCGCTTAGCGGAGCGCTTTAGGATCGCTCCGAGTCGGCTAGCCGGAGAGGTCGCGGTGGCCGCTATCAATCCGTGAACGCCGCAAGGGCAGAAGGATCATTCTGCCCGGCTCGTTTCTGGCCGCACTTCTGCAGCGAATGCAGCCGACCAGGTTGAGAGAGGAGCCGGTTCCCGCGTGCGAGAGCGCTTCACTCACGAGCCGAAGGCGCTGCCCTCTTTACCTTTGCTGTCCACCCAGGCACGCGCCATTCGCGCGGTATTGAAGGCGAACCCCAACCTGCCCTCTTGATCCACCAGGATCACTCCGCCGTGCCCACCCACTCGCTCGAGCTCCTTGACGGACTGCAGCGCGGCACTCGTTGGCTCCTGCCCGGCTCGTAGTCGATCGACCGCGAACTTAGTCAACACGACTTTGATGATTGCCTCGCCCATCCCTGTCGCGGACGCGGCGCCCGCCAAGTTGTCCGCATAGGTGCCGCTTCCGATCAGCGGGGAATCCCCGACTCGGCCCGGCAGCTTTCCCATTGTGCCGCCCGTGGAGGTCGCAGCCGCCACCGTTCCACGTCCATCGATTGCGACCGCTCCGATCGTTCCGAGATTGCGGCGGCCCGAGCGCCATTTCTCCAAGACTCGTGGCGTCACCATCGATTTGGGATCGACGAAAGGGACGTTATTTTGCCTCGCGAACCGAAGTGCGCCCTCGCAGGCGAGCAACACGTGCGGCGTGCGCTCCATCACCAGGCGCGCCAAGCGAATTGGGTTTTTGATTCCCTTTACGCTGGCGACCGCACCGGCCGCCAATTTGTCTCCCTCCATCAGCGACGCATCGGTCTCCACTTCGCCGTCAGAGTTGAGGGCCGATCCAGTTCCTGCATTGAAGGTCGGGTCGT
>Ga0209588_1000042_pt1 | contig 59013 bp, 58 predicted proteins | sample Rivendell_Oct201_10_FD_188351 | JGI IMG/M metagenome (GOLD analysis project Ga0209588, IMG submission 188351) | Vadose zone soil microbial communities from the Eel River Critical Zone Observatory, Northern California, USA -... | ecosystem: Host-associated > Plants > Roots > Rhizosphere > Soil ...
CGGCCGCGAGGCTATGTCATAGCGGCAAGAGGCAGCTCAGACCACGCCGCGCTATATGCCAAGTACCTGTTCGGCGTGCGGAATCGGGCTCTGGTCGCCCTGGCGGCGCCGTCATTGTTCACGCACTACGCAAGTCCTCCGAACATCGAGGGCCAGTGCGTCATCGGGATCTCCCAGTCTGGCGCGTCGCCAGATGTGGTCTCGGTTGTCGAGGAGGCCAGGCGGCAGGGCGCGCTCACTGTCGCGATCAGCAACGATGCCGGGTCGCCGCTGGCGAAGGCAGCCGAGCTTGTCTTGACGCTTGGTGCCGGCCAGGAGCGCAGCGTGCCGGCCTCCAAGACCTACACGGCAAGCCTCTTAGCGCTCGCTCTCATCTCGCAGTCGGTGGATCCGGATGCAGCGTTCGGTGCCGCGCTGTCGCGTGTTCCGCAAGCGATGGCGAGAGCGCTCGAGCTGGACTCCGACCTGGAGAGACTCGTCGCCCCGCTGAACGGCACGAGGGCGATAGTTCTTGGGCGGGGTTTCAATTTCTCGACCGCCGAGGAGCTTGCGCTCAAGCTGATGGAAACGAGCTACGTCATGGCGCGCGCGTGGTCGGTCGCGGACTTCGAGCACGGGCCGATCGCCGTCGTTGAGGCTGGCATTCCGGTCATCGTGGTCGATGGGGGTGGCGCGGTGGCAACGGCCATGCGGTCGATACGCGAGCGCATCGGTGTGAAGGGCTGCCCTGTTGTTCAGCTCGTCGACGGCAAAATAGGCGATAAGACGATTGATGTCGATCCTGCGACGACAGTGCTGCTCGACTCAGGATTGCCTGAGGAACTGACCCCGATCAGTCTGGCCGTGCTGGCGCAGCTTCTGGCTCACCGGGTCGCTGTTGTCCGCGGGTTCGATCCGGACCGCCCGCGCGAGATTCGTAAGGTGACGCGCACCTGGTAGCCGCTGGCACTCCTGCGCACCGATGAATTCCGGGCGCCCCGGGAGTCTCTATTCACGGAACCCAACCTCTTCATCACCCAAAAAGGAGCATGACCATGGCCAGCGATCGAACCGCACAGGCGAAAGGCGGCGGCAAGTACGCGGAGGTCAACGGCATCAACCTCTACTTCGAAACTCATGGGAGCGGGCGGCCGCTGATCCTGCTGCATGGCGGACTCGGGTCGGGCGAGATGTTCGGGCCTGTCCTATCTCTGCTCGCGGAGCGCCACCAGGTCGTCGCCGTCGACCTGCAGGGACACGGCCGCACGGCTGACATCGATCGACCAATGGACGTCGGGCTGATGGCCGGCGACATCGCGGCGCTCATCGACCATCTCCACCTGGCCACGCCGGACGTGGTGGGTTACTCGCTCGGCGGCGGGGTCGCGCTCCAGACGGCAGCTCAGTACCCGACCAAGGTCCGGCGGCTCGTCATGGTCTCGGCGAACCTACGGCCCGACGCAATCTATGCGGAGATGCGGGCACAGCAAGGTCAGGTCAACGCCGCCGCCGCCGACTTCATGAAAGACACGCCGATGTATCAGATGTACCAGCGAGTCGCACCACGCCCTGAGGACTTCCCACGATTGCTGGACAAGATCGGCGCAGCGATGTCCAAGGACTTCGACTTCACCGAGGAGGTCCGCGGTCTCCAGATGCCGACGCTCGTGGTCGCCGCCGACGCTGACATGGCCCCGCCAAGCCATTACGTCGAAGTGTTCAAACTGCTCGGTGGCGGCCTCCGCGATGGCGGCTGGATGGGCGAGGGGCGGCCAAAGGGCGGTCACGCGCTCGCGATCCTTCCTGGCCAAACCCACTACAGCATCTTCAACTCGCCGCTGCTCGCCGCGGCCACCCTGGCGTTTCTCGAGGAGCAGCCGATCGCCAGTTCCTGAATTCATCCTTCGGAAGGCTGAAACAGCTTCATGGTCGAGAGCACGACGGCGAAGATCATCGTGTAGAGGCTCACCGTCGCGACCGACTCAGCGATGCTTCTGGTCTGCCAGACGGCACCGGCCGCATCGGCGATCGGCGAATTGCTGCCGCCCACGAGAAATGTCAGAACGGGTGTCAGCCCAATCGCCGCATACATCACGATCGCCTGCACGTAGTGAGACCTCGGCCACGTCCGTGCCGTGTCATTGCCACCCGGGCGAAACCTGATGAAGAGAGCGAAGAGCTGGAGGAACAAGTACACGGTGAAAAACCAGCCGAGGTAGTTCGTGAACGGCACGCCAAAGTAGCCGCCGCCTTGCTCCCAGATCCACTGGTGGTCGATGGTCGAAGCCCTTGGATCAAAGGTCAGGTCCCACATGACCATGACGAAGGACGCAATGAACGGAACAGCAAAAGTCGTGAAAGCGCTGGCTCCACGGCGTACTTCTCCAATCAGCACGTTCCCGATCACCCAGGCGAAGTAGCCGTTGGCAAAGTAGGCCGGGCCGATTAGGAGCGGAACGAGGAAGAGCTTCGGGCCGAGCAGATCCGTGTAGTGGTAGTGACCGAACGGAAAGCCCGTCAGGATGCTCGTGTTTTCCAGGATGTTGCTCACCACCAGACAGACGGCGATGAATACAGCGATGCCACTCCAGCCATAGCGGACCGCTCCGTGAATGAGCGCGAACACAACCGATAGCAAAAGCACCAGCGCAATGGGGATGGAAAGCTGGAACGCGATGTTCGCAACCAGGGCCACCGCATAGGCCGCCGCCAGAACCCAGAGGATCGTCGTAGTCAGCTTCGTGTTTCTCTGATTCATCCTCGACAGCCTCCCAATGAGAAGTTTTTGCTGGCCACTGATCAGCCGGTGATCGCGACGCTGCGGCGGCTGTATTGAACACTGGTTGCTGCCTGCACCATCCACGCGGCCACGTCCGCGCGCGAGATCTTCTGCGACATGCCGAGCTTGACCCCCTCAGGAACCGGTGCTGCAGATCCAGTGGCCGGGCCGTCTGTAAGCATGCTCGCGTAGACGACGGTCCATTCGAGGTCACTTCGGCGGAGCGCCTGCTCGCCGGCGCTCTTGTCCTTGATGACCGGGCCCATGGCGATGCCAGTCAGCAGCCGGGTCACGGCGTCCATGCGATCACGCTCGACGACCCACGATGAGAGCACAACGACCCGGCTGACTCCCGTCTGGCGGCCGGCTGCCACGATCGCCGCGGTTGAATCAGCGATCACCGATCCGCCGCCGCCGAGCGCGCTGATGACGGCGTCGGCGCCCTCCAGCGCGCGTGCCAACGCCGACCTGTCCGTCGCCTCGCCGGCGACGACACGAAGGTTTGGGTTGGCGACGGTCAGCTTCTGTGGCGAGCGGACGAGTGCGGTCACGGTGTGGCCGGCGGCGAGTGCCTGCTCGACCACGAGACGGCCGGTGCGGCCGGTGGCTCCGAGGACTACAAGGTTCATCGATCTGCTCCTTCGCTCAATTTCTCGAAGTTGAAGCTTCAAGTTGCTACCCTTACAAGAACTTGAAGCGTCAACTTATTCCGGCAAAGGATTCGGGCACCAAATCCGTCCAGCCACTCCGGCGGCTGAACCATCACGAGTGGAGTGCCTGGCTTCAGCTGGTCAGCACCTTCACCCTGCTGCCGGCAGCCCTCGATTCGCAGCTGCAGCGAGAGGCCGGCATGAGTCACTTCGAGTTCGGCGTCATGGCGGCCCTGTCCCGGCAGCCGGACCGCCGGCTTCAACTCAAAGAGCTGGCCGTGGTCGCCAACGGCTCCTTGTCTCGCTTGTCGCATGTGATCTCGCGATTGGAGCGGCGGGGTTGGGTGCGCCGGACGAGCGGGCCGAAAGGTCGCGCGACGCACGCCCAATTGACCGACGAGGGCTACCGGAAGCTGATGGCGGCGGGCCCGATTCACTTCCGGGAGGTTCGGCGGCTCGTCTTCGACGTGCTGACGCCGGAAGAGGTGAAAGCCCTGAAGCAAGTCACCGGCCGGATCAATGCCGGTCTGCTTGGCGAAATCAATCTCGGCACGCTGGCGCGGCAAACCCGAGAGCGCTCGATGCGCGAGTCGGGCTAGCTACCGATCTGTTGCGGACGCCCATCTAGGTCCACCACCGCCCGATCCCTCCAAGTGGGCACAAATCGTTGTCTCCCGGGCCTGGGATACAAACAAATTTGGTCCACTTGACCAGGGTTTAGTCTCGAACGACTACCTTTGCCCCGAACCAGTGACACGAAAGTGGACCGCCGAAGAAATCCCTGATCAGCAGGGCCGCACGGCCATCGTCACGGGCGCCAACAGCGGGCTCGGTCGCATCGTCGCGCGCGAGCTCGCCCGGCATGGTGCCAGGGTAATCGTCGCCAGTCGCGACAACGCGAAGGGCGCGGAAGCGGCGGGGGCAATCACAACTGCCTTTCCGTCATCCACCGTTGAGGCTGAACGACTCGACCTCGCGGACCTCAGCTCGGTGCGAGCGTTCGCTGACCGCATCCGAGCCGGCCACGACCACATCGACCTGCTGATCAACAATGCCGGCGTGATGGCTGCGCCGTACCAACGGACGGCCGACGGCTTTGAGCTTCAGTTCGGGACCAATCATCTCGGGCATTTCGCGCTGACTGGCCTATTGCTGCCCCTCCTGAACAATCGCCCCGACGCTCGTGTGGTCACCGTGAGCAGCAACAACCACAAGGCGGGACAGATGAGGTTCGACGATCTGCAGGGCGAACACCGGTACTCGCGCTGGGGAGCCTACGCCCAATCCAAGCTCGCCAACCTGCTCTTCGCTTTCGAACTCGACAGGCGGCTGAAGTCCGCCGGCTGGCAGCTGATCAGCCTTGCCGCTCATCCCGGATACTCGGCCACCAACCTTCAGCTCAGCGGGCCTCCCGCGCACGAGCGCGTCTTGTTGCGCATTGGCAATCGCCTCATCGCCCAGTCCGCAGAAGTTGGCGCCCTACCTCTCCTCTATGCCGCGACCGCCCCCGGCTTGCCGGGCGGCTCTTACGTGGGACCGGACGGTCCGGGAGAGATTCGAGGGCATCCGGTCCTGGTCCAAGCGACAAGGCGGGCCCATGACGCAGAGGAAGCGCGGCGTCTGTGGGACATTTCCGAGCGGCTGACCGGTGTCACGTACGATTTCCGCGCGCCGACCGGACGACTGGTTTAGACGCTAGCCGCTTCGTCCGGGGAGCGCGCCGCCGCGAGGCGGAGCGCACGACTTCCTCACCGCGAGCGAAGTCGACAGCTCGACGTGATTTGACTCGAGCCGCTCGCCGGCGATTAGTCGCAGCAGCATATTGACCGCCATCTTTCCGATTTCGACCAGCGGCTGGTGGATGGTCGTCAGCGGAGGGGACATCTGGGCCGTGTAGGTCACATCGTCGAAGCCGATCACGCTCATCTGATCGGGGACGCGAATGCCGCGCTCATAGAGCACCCGGTAGACGCCGGCGGCTTGAGCGTCGTTGCCGGCAAAGATCGCCGTGGGTGGATCAGGCTGGTCGAGCAGATATCGGGTCTGTTGGACTCCATCGCCCAGCAGGTAGCTGCCTTCGCAGATCAAGGCTGGATCGATCGGGATTCCCGCGCGCTCGAGCGCCTCACGGTATCCGGCAAGGCGCGCGCGCGAGGTGGTGAGGTGCAGAGGGAACGTGATGATTCCGATGCGTCGATGCCCAAGCGAGATCAGGTACTCAGTAGCTGTGTAGCCCCCAAGCCAGATGGTCGATCCGATGGTAGGAAACGCCGAGGTAGGTTCGTTGCGATCGCCGATCGCGACAAAAGGAATGCCCTGCGCCATCAACGTATCGGCAAGACCGATTTGCTCGTAGGGGAGGAGAAGCAGGACGCCGTCGGTGGACTGATCGAGGAGGCGGCGCAACCACAAACGCTGACTGGCCTCATTTTCGTTCGTGGAGAAGACCACGAGGCGGTAGCCGCTCTCTTCCAGCGCGTCCTGGATTCCATGCATGATGCCGACGTCGTAACCGCCCTCCAGGCGCATGATCACCAGGTCGATCAGGTAGCTCTGCCTCTTGCGCAGATGGCGCGCTGCGTGATTCTGCACATAGTCGTTTTGCTCGATCACCTGCCGAACGCGAACCCGCGTCGAGGCGCCTACGCCGGGGAGCTCGTTGAGCACTTTCGAGACCGTCGTGGTCGAGACGCCTGCCTCCTTGGCGATCTGCGCCATCGTCGACCGTCTAGCTGGTTTCTCCCCCAAAGCGGAATGGCCCCCCTTTCCTTTGGGTCAAACGATTCATCAATTTAGGTAAACGATAACCTGGTTTGCCCGCACAAAGTCGAAGTCGAAAACACTGGACACTCTTGACAACAGGGAATTTCTATGTTTACCTCTGGACCAGATCAGAGTAAACGTTACCCCGAAAGTTTGTTCGTCAATGCTGGCTCTTTTTTGGGCGACTCTTTTTTCAGGGAGGTCTGTGATGGGTACGGAGTCAAACTTTGGGTCGTCGGTCAGCCGGAGGAGCTTTTTGAAGGGCTCTGCTGTGCTGGTGGGGGCGAGCGCGCTCAGCTTCGAATCGTTTCTAGCCGCATGCAGCACCGGTTCTACATCGAGCGTAGCGACCGCGACGGTGAACTCGATGCCGCCTTCGAGCAATCCGGGTGCTCTGTACGTGTTCAAGCAGCTGGTCAAGCAATTTGAGTCGACGCATGCGAACGAGAAGATCGTAGGCAAAGACGACCCCTACGATCCCACGACCTTCTTCGCCAGGCTCGCGGCCGGTCAGCAAGAGGATGGCGTACAGAGCTATTTCACCGAGCCGCCCCTTCTGATCTCCAAACACGGTGCGGCGGACATCACGAGCCTGGCGCAGGGCTGGCCGCAGTTCAAGGACTACTCTCCAAGCATTGCCTCGATCGTGACCGATTCGTCTGGGAAGATCTACGGCATCCCCACCAACGGGTACACGTTGGGCATTCTCTACAACCGCAAGATGTTCACGGCGGCTGGACTTGATCCAGACTCGCCCCCGAAGACCTGGGATGACTTCCGCAGATATGCGAAAGCGCTGACCAGCTCTTCGGTATTCGGTTTCGCCGAAACCAGCACCGGCAACCAGGGCGGCTGGCACTTCACCAACTGGATGTACACGGCGGGCGGTGACATGCAGTCCGCCGACGGGACGAAGGCGACTTTCAACAGCCCGAAGGGCGCAAGTGTGCTGCAGCTGCTCAAGGACATGCGCTTCACCGACAACTCCATCACGAAGGCGCAGGGTTTCACCCAGGACAAGACGCTCGAATTGCTGGCCACCAACAAGGTGGCGATGGTGGTGATGGCGCCCGACCAGCTGAACAACCTGCAGTCACAGTTCGGCGCGGACTTGAAGAACTTCGGCCTTGGCCCGATGCCCCAAAACGGGGGCAATTTCACCCTGACCGGCGGCAACGTGTGGATCTTCAATCCCAAGTCATCGCCGGATGTGCTCAAGGCCGCGTTTGACTTCGTCACCTATACGAACTTCGACCTGGGCGTGCTCGAAACCGCCACCGCGCAGAGAGCCGCTAACGGACAGGCAGTCGGAGCACCGACCGCTCAGCTGTTCAAGGGCGACTTCCAGTCGAAGCTCACCGCGCTGGACCGCAAGTACGCCACTGTGCCACTCGACAACTACAAGACGTACATCAACTCGACGTCCGGCTTGCGTCCTGAGCCCCGCAATCAGGCGCAAAAGATGTTCGCCGCGCTTGATCCCTGCATGCAGGCGGTGCTGACCAGTGCCAGCGCTGACCCGCAGGCACTTCTGGACACGGCCGCCAAGAGTTTCCAGCAGGTACTCGACTCCTCGAAAGCGTAAGCGCGGTTCTGACCAGTGGAAGCACGCGATTCCTTCCCCAGGCGCCGGCCGTTCGCGAGGGCAGCAGTTGTCCTCGCGGCGGCTGCGCTCGCGGCCACCGCATCCGGCGTCTCAAGCGTGGGGTTTGCGCAAGCCTCCCCGCGCGAGACCATCGCCGCGATCGACCCGTCGCTCGTCGCAGGCCGCGGCGCTCAGCTAGGTATCGTCGAGCAGGAGGCCGAGAACGCCGCGACGAACGGCACGATCCTCCCGTTCAGCACGTCGGCCTACACGCTGGCGGGCGAGGCGTCGGGCCGGCAAGCCGTCAGGCTGACGCCCGGCCAGTACGTCGCTTTCACGCTCACTCAGCCGGCGAGCGCGATCACGATCCGCTACGCGATCCCGGACGCCCCGACCGGCGGCGGAATCGACGCTCCATTGACTGTTAGCACTGACGAAAGCGGCCAATTCAACGGCAATCGGGACACGCACCCGCAGACGATCACTCTGACGTCGAAATATTCGTATCTCTACAACCAGTACCCGTTCACCAACGACCCGACGGCGGACCTCCTGCACTCGGACTGGTGGATCACCGAGTGCTCGTGCGTACCCGCTTCTACTACACCTCCGCCGACCATTGCGAGGCCGTTCAGGCCTATGCACTTCTATGACGAGCAGCGCGTGCTTCTTCATCACACCTTCAAGGCGGGAGAAGCTGTCCGCCTGACTGTACCTGCCGATTCGAACGCAGCGTGGACCGTGATCGATCTGGTCGACTTCCAGGACGTCGCCCGGCCCGCGCGGCAGCCGGACAACTCCGTCTCCGTCACCGACTTCGGCGCCGATCCGGGTGGCATTCGCGACTCCGCGGATGCGTTCGACCTCGCGATTCGCGAAGCGAAGGACTCAGGCGAGACCGTCTTTATTCCCGCCGGCACGTTCCAGGTCAACAGGCACATCCTCGTCGATGACGTGAAAGTCGAAGGCGCCGGGAGCTGGTGGTCGATCGTCAAGGGCCATCAGGTCACTCTAGGAACGCCAGCGTCCGACGGCTCAGTGCACACCGGTGCCGGCTTCTACGGCAGGTACGCAGCCGACGGTGCGAGTCACAACGTGAAGCTGTCGAACTTCGCCATCGAAGGCGACGTGCGCGAGCGAATCGATACCGACCAGGTCAACGGTGTCGGAGGGGCGCTGAACGACTCAACCATCGACGGCCTCTACATCCATCACACGAAGGTAGGCATCTGGCTCGACGGGCCCATGAACAACGTGAAGGTCAAGAACACCGTCCTCGCGGACCAGATTGCGGACGGCATCAACTTCCACCAGGGAGTGACGAACTCGAGGGTTCTCAACTCGCTCGTCCGCAACACTGCTGACGACGGCCTGGCGATGTGGTCGCAGGCGGTCGGCGGGCAGCCCGGAATCGAGGGTGCCCACAACGTGTTCGACCACAACACGGTTCTGAATCCATCGCTCGCGAACGGGATCGCGATCTACGGAGGTCGCGACAACACGGTTTCGAACAACATCGTCGCCGACCCGGTGCGCGAGGGGAGCGGCCTCCACGCCGGGTCGCGCTTCGGATCGACCCCGTTCGCCGGCTATCTTAAGTTCAAGAACAACACGACTGTGCGGGCGGGCTCGTTCGAGCTCAACTGGAAAATCGGCCTCGGCGCGATCTGGCTCTATGCTCTTGAAGGGTCTCTCGCGGCCAACATCGAGGTCACCGGCGACAACTTCCTGCAGAACACCTACAACGCGATACTGATCGTTTCCGACTGGCCGGTTAAGGATCGCTATACGATCTCGAACGTACATTTCCAGGACGTCCGAGTCGACGGTACGGGCACGTCGGTGCTGAGTGCGCGAGCCGCGGGGAGCGCGACTTTCAAAAACGTCGTCGCGCGCAACGTCGGTGCCGTCGGCATCAACAACTGCGGCTCCTTCCACTTCACGCCGGCGGGCTCGGAGTTCCGGGTGATCGACCTCGGTGGCAATACGGGCGGCGGGACCACCGGTCCGTGGCTCGCACCGTGGGAGCTGCCAAACACGATCACATGCGACGATAGGCCGCCGGTCGTGGCGCCTCCACCGCCCTCAGCCTGGTAAGCGGAGCGATCGCTGAGTCAGGCCGCGCAACAGCTCAAGCTTGGACGTCGCCGGCGGTCGTGATGGCACCTGAAGGAGTTGACGGGACGGAGAGCGCGATAGTTCCACAGGTGTCTTCCGCAAGGGTTGAGAAGAGCGTTACCCAGGGTGAGCGCCGGGCGATGTTCAAGGCACGGCTGTTTCTCCAGCGCAATCTCGGCGGCTATCTGTTCCTGCTGCCGGCCTTGGTGATCTTCGCCCTGTTCGTCTGGTATCCGCTAGTGCTGGGGCTCGTCATGAGCTTTCAGAGCGTGGACATGCTCAATCCCGCAGTTTGGGTGGGCTGGACCAATTATCGGCACGTGTTCTCAGATCCCCTTTTCGCTGTTGCCTGGCGTAACACTTTGGTTTTTACGGGTTACGCGCTGCTCTTTGGCTATTTCGTTCCGATCGCACTTGCGCTGCTGATCAACGAGATGCGCCACGGCAAGGCACTCTTCCGCCTGGCCTTCTATCTGCCAGTAATGCTGCCGCCAATCGTGGTGGCCTTTCTCTGGCTGTGGCTCTACAACGCCGACTCCGGCTTGATCAATGCCTTACTGAACTCTTTTCATCTGCCCAGCGGCCTGTGGTTGGAGACTAAAGCGACGGCCTTGCCGGCGCTGGTGGTCGTCGCCACATGGGGTGCCGCCGGCTCAACTTTTCTGATCTATCTCGCGGCGCTGCAAGGGGTTCCTGCCTCCCTCTACGAGGCGGCAGAACTCGATGGCTCGAATCTCTGGCAGAGGATCTGGCACATAACGCTGCCAAGCATCCGTCCGATCATGCTGTTGATGCTGGTCCTGCAGATCATCGCCACGATGCAGGTGTTCACCGAGCCCTTCACGATCACAGGCGGCGGTCCGGAGAACGCCACGCTGACTGTTCTCATGTTGATCTACAGATATACGTTCCAGAACGCCGAGTTCGGCGAAGCAAGCGCGCTGGGCGTGATCCTGTTCCTGGTCCTATCCGTATTCGCGCTGGTTTACATGCGCATGACGGGCCGTTTGATGGAAGTGGATTAGGAATGGCGGTTCTCGGGCAGAAGAGGCAGCGGCCTCGCTGGAGTGAGGAGGACAGCAGCGAGCGAACCCTGGTCTCTCCGCTGACGCTGAGGAGCCCGAAAGGACGCGCGATCTACTGGACGGTGTTTGCTCTGTTGCTGGCTTTGACACTGGTCATCTTCGGCCCGCTCTACTGGATGGCCAGCAGCGCGCTCAAGTCGAGCATCGAGATTTTCCAGACGCCCCCGACAATCTGGCCGCTAAATCCAGCGTGGAGCAACTACGTCAATGCCTGGAACGTATTGCAGTATCCGCGCTATTTCGGCAACACGTTGATCCTGGCAGCGGGAGCGGTGCTCTTGCAGCTTCTTGTCTCCGCCACCGCGGCGTTTGCTCTTTCAAAGTTACGGCCGGCAGGAAAAAACATCATCCAGTTCATCTTTTTTTCGACCTTGATGGTGCCGCCGGTCGTCTACCTGATCCCGCAATTCGTGAACATCAGCAATTTGCCGCTGCTTCATGTGTCGCTGATCAACAACTGGTCAGGCGTCTGGCTTCCCGAGGCGGCGAGCGCCCTGAACATCCTGATCCTGAAGAGCTTCTTTGACACGATTCCAAGGGAGCTGACGGACGCCGCGCACTTGGATGGAGCGAACAGCTGGCAGCTGTTCAGCCGCATCATTCTTCCGCTCTCCCGCCCGGCTCTGGCGGTGGTCACGATTTTCACAGTCGTCGCGTCGTGGAAGGACTTTCTCTGGCCCTTGCTCGTGCTGTTCAATCCCGAGGTCTATTCGTTGAGCGTTGCCATCTACCACGAGTCCGGAATCAATTCGACCTACCCGCTGCCTTTCAACTATCTGATGGCCGGCCTTGTACTGGCCAGCCTTCCTCCCATCCTCCTGTTCCTGCTTTTTCAGCGCCAGATCATCCGTGGCGTCAATCTGACCGGTTTGAAAGGCTAGGAAGCCGCCATCCTTCTGGACCGCACAGAAGAAGAGAACACCGGCGCGCACGAGCGTCCTGCCGCGCCTGCCGGCTATCAGCTGCTTGGATCAGCGACCATCATCGACAAAGACGCCTCAAGAGTTTGCGTGCGCAGTGGCTCGGCGACTGTCGAAGTTACAACTCTGGCTCCGGATCTATTTCGCGTTGGGTTCTTTCCGCAAGGCCGCTCCGTGGATTACAGCTCCGTCGCCGTCGTCGCCCAGGACTGGCAATCGGGCCCAGTGAGGATTGTCGAGGCAGCCGGCGAGGTGAGCCTCGCAACTTCAGCAGCGACTGCGCACCTCTCGCTCGATCCCTTGCGGATTCGGTTTACCGATCAGACGGGACGCACGTTCGCCGCGGATGATGCAGATCTCGGTATGGGCTGGTTCACGGCGACTCGAGAAGCTCCTGTCATCGACCTGGCCGCTCACGCAGCAGCGCTGGGAATGCCGGTCCGAATGTATAAACGGCACCTGGCGGGCGAGCACTATTTCGGGTGCGGGGAGCGCACCGGCGAGCTGAACAAGACTGGGTCTCAGCAGCTCTTCTGGAACATCGATCCACCGCGCGGCCATACAGCGTTGCAAAACAACCTATATGCCTCGATCCCTTTCACCTTGGTACTCGCTGAGGGTCAGGCCTGGGGCTTGTTTCTAGACAGCGCGACGCGTGTTGAGTTTGACCTTGCCCATGACGATCCTCACCGGGCTTGGTTTGGCGCGGCCGGCGGAGACCTCGTCTACTACGTCTTTTGCGGTCCGACATCTCAGGAGGTCCTGGCCCGTTATACGGACCTGACGGGGCACACGCCTCTACCGCCGCTGTGGGCGCTGGGCTATGGGCAGAGCCGTTTCAGCTACGAGACAGCAGAAGAAGTGCGAGAGGTTGCACGCACCTTTCGGGAACGAGACATTCCCTGCGACACGCTCTATTTCGACATCGATTCGTTGGATGGCTATCGGGTCTTTACCTGGAACCCAATTGGCTTTCCGGATCCCGAAGGCTTGCTTGCCGAACTTCGCGAGATGGGCTTTCACGCCGTGAGCATCGTGGATGCGGGGTTGAAGGTCGACGACCACTATTCGGTGTACACAGAAGGAAGAGCGCGCGATCTCTTCTGTAAGACACCCGAAGGCAACGACTATCTGAACGCCGTCTGGCCGGGGATCTGCGCCTTCCCCGATTTCACCAATCCGGAAACGCGCACGTGGTGGGGAGACGAGCACCGACCGTTGATCGATGCCGGTGTCGACGGGATCTGGTGCGACATGAACGAGCCTGGCCTGTTCATGCCGCCGAACTCGACCATGCCGCCGGACGTCGTCCATCCGGGAGACGGAAAGGCTCGATTACACATCCAGGTGCACAACGCCTACGGCTCGTTGATGGCGCAGGCCACGCGCGAAGGTTTGCTGCGGCTGCGGCCGGAGCGCCGGCCATTTGTTATTTCGCGTTCCGGCTACGCGGGCATACAGCGCCACGCGTTGCTGTGGACGGGCGACAACTCCTCGACCTGGGAACACCTGACGATGAGCGTCTCCCAGCTGCAGAATCTCGGCCTCTCCGGCGTGGGCTGGTCGGGGGTCGACATCGGCGGCTATTACGGAGACACCAACGGGGAGCTGCTTGCCCGGTGGACGGAGTTCGGCATTTTCCAGCCTTTCGCTCGCAACCATTCGGAAAAGACAACGCGCCGCCAGGAGCCATGGCTGTTTGGTGAGCCGTACGAATCCGTCTCCCGCGCCATGCTCAAGCTGCGCCAGCGGTTACTGCCATATCTGTACACCCTCTTCGAGGAATGTCACCGCACCGGAGCACCAATCCTGCGGCCGTTGTTCTGGGCTTTTCCCGAAGACACCGCGACCTACTCGATGGACGACGAGTTCATGTGCGGAGATGCGCTGCTGGTGGCGCCTGTCACCCGTCCCGGTCTGGAGTATCGACACGTCTACCTTCCCGCGGGGAGCTGGGTTCACCACTGGACCGGAACGCGCGTAGATGGCCCGGCGCACATCCTGGCCCACGCTCCGTTGGGCCAGCCTGCCATCTACGTGCGGGTCAACACCGCGGTGCCGTTGTGGCCGGAGATGAACTACGTCGGCCAGCAAGAGGCGGACCCTCTGACGTTCGTGCTCTATCCGTCCGAGGGAAGCGGGACCTCCACGTTTTACGAGGATGCGGGCGACGGCTATGAGTACTTGCACGGTTCCTTTGCTCGGCGCGCGATCTCATGCGAGGTCGAGGCGGGAAATATTCGGGTGACGATGGGTGAGAGGGAAGGGATATTCGTCCCTGCTCGCCGGCATGTTCGCCTCGAGCTGCGGGAGATTGCCTCTGAACCAAAAGCTGTTCAGTCGGGTAAGGCTTCTGCCAGCTGGCTCTATGAGCCTGAGCAGCGGCGCCTGGTGATCGATCTCCATGAAACCGCCTCTTCGCAGCTGATCGATGTGTCGATGGAGTAAGCATCCTGGTCACCGGCGTACCTGGCGGAGAAGGACGACGACTTCTTCGATTAGGGTTCGCCCAGACGCGGCATCTCCTCAGTTTCGGGTTCGACCCCGGCCGCGTCGAGAACGCCGGCCAACATCACGTAGTGGCCGGCGAGCATCGTCAGCAGAAGTAACCTGGCGGGCTCATAGCGCTTGGCCAGGGCCATGTAAGTCGTGTCCGACAGCCGCCGTTCGTCGACCAGCTCATCCACTGCTCGCAGGAGCAGCGCGTCGGCCGGCGCCCAATCCGTATCGTCCGGTCCGCCTGCAATTCGTCGAATCTCGGCGTCGGTAAGGCCGACCTCGTGCGCGATCCGGGCGTGCTGCGCCCACTCGTAGGACGATTGGCATCGCCACGCGGCACGAAGGATCAAGAGCTCGCGCTCGCGCGGATCGAGTTCGCTCATGAAGAGGGCCCCGGCGAAGCGTTGCCAGGCCTTATAGAGCGCCGGGTTACGCGCAAGGGTGGTCATCACGTTGAGTGCGTGCGGGGTCGGGGTCAGCCCGAGCTTCCGCTCGACCGACCGGAACTCGGCTTCAGAAAGCGGCGGTATACGAGGGGCGTGTGCGATCGCGTCGCAAACGCTAACTGGCGGCGGCTTCAGACAAAAGGGACCGCACGTGACGAGATTTCAGCCGGTGGGCCCCAGACTGAGTCGCCAACGCGAGAAACACGTCACCACCTACACCTTCACGCCGTCGCGATCGCAACCTAGCCTTGGAAAGGCTGATCCCCATTGGGACGAAGCCGTACAGATCCTTCGTTGATCAGGAGAAACCGCTGGCCTACGTCATCACGCAGCCGTGCATCGGGAACAAGGACGCATCCTGCGTTGAGGTCTGCCCCGTCGACTGCATTCACACGGACGATGCGAGCCCTCACTACTTCATCGATCCCGCCGAGTGCATCGACTGCGGCGCGTGCGTCGACACGTGCCCGGTGGATGCGATCTATCCCGAGGACGAGGTCCCGGCGGAGTGGACGTCGTTTGTCAAAGTGAACGCCGAGTATTTCAAATGACGGGGGCAATAAACACCGTGGCTCATGAGTCTTCTGAAGAGTCCTCAACCGTCGGCGTGCGCGGATGGGTCGGAGAGCGATGCGTACGAATTGTCGAGCTGGCGGACGAGTGGATCCTCGTCCAGCCATGGGACGATCCACGCACCTGGGAGCTGGTCCAGGCCGACCTGGTGAACGTCGAGCGCCCGCGGAGCGCAGTATCAGCGGAACAAGAGGTTCCCGCATGACGATGACCCCCAACGTGACTCTGCTTCAGGACCCGACGTCGGAGCGGACGGTCCACTTGAGGCAACGCGCCCCGCGGATGTCAGGGCTGCATGGAAGGCGCATCGCCCTTCTCGACATCTCGAAGCCGCGCGGAGACGTTTTTCATGATCGCCTCGAGCAGCTGCTCTGGGAGCGGGGTGCCGTAGTTTCGCGCTACCGGAAGCCGACCTTCACCAAGCCGGCGCCGGTTCGCCTGCTCGAGGAGATCGTGAGCTCTAACGTGGCGGTGATCGAAGCACTCGCCGATTGAGGGTCGTGCATGTCGTGCAGTGTGCACGACATGACCACCCTCGAGGGTCGAGGGTTGGCGGGAGTGTACGTCGCTTCTCGCGAGTTCATCGAGGCGGGGCAGGCCCAGGCGAGGGCCCTCGGGTTCCACCCGGCCTCCGTATTCGTCGCACACCCGATTCAGGACAGGACCGACGCGGAGATGGGGGAGATCGCCGAGTCGGCGCTGGACGAGATCCTGGCCGCATTGCTCGAATGAGCTCACCCGGGAGCGCCCCATGAGAGCCGCGGTTTACCACGGGAAAGAGGACATCCGGCTCGAGGAGGTGCCCGAACCGTCTACACCTTCTGGTTTTGTTAAGGTGCAAGTTGCGGCGAACGGCCTGTGCGGCACCGATCTTCATCTCTTCTACGGTGGTGCACACCCGGCCATGAGCCTCCCCGTCGTGCTCGGGCACGAGTTCGGGGGGGAAGTGGTCGAGGTTGGCCAAGGCGTCGCCGATATCCGTCCAGGCGACCAGGTCGCGGTCGAGCCTCTGATCCCCTGCGGCGCCTGCCCGCAGTGCTCAGCCGGTGACTACAACCTGTGCGGCCGCATGCGCGTCCATGGCTTCTCGGGTGCCCAGGGTGGACTCGCCGAGTTCTGGGTCGCGGCTCGAGAGAACGTCTTCCGCCTCCCCGAAGGCATCAGCGGTCGCGACGGAGCGTTGGTCGAACCTCTGGCTGTTGCCCATCACGCGGTGCACCGGGCCCCGCTCGGCGGGCCCGTGGCGATCTTTGGCGCAGGACCGATAGGGATCGGCATATTTCTCTCCCTGCACGCGCTGGGCTCCGGACCAATCGTCGTCGTGGAGCCTTCGGAAACACGTCGCCGGGCGATCGCTAGCCTCGGCGCCGAGACGGTTCTCGATCCCGGCGCGGGCGATGCAGTCGCGGCGATCAAAGACCTGGTCGGTGGTGGCGTCCAGGTCGCCTTCGAAGCCGCCGGGACGGGACCCGCGCTCGCCTCCGCGATCGCGGCCACTGCCCCGAAGGGAACAATTGTTGTCGTCGCGACATACGAGCAGAGCGTCGCGCTTGATGCCGGGACGATTGTCCAGGGCGAGCGAAAGATCGTCGGTTCCTCGACGTATCGTGGTGACTTCGTCCCGGTGATCGAGCTGCTTGCGCGGGGCGCCTACAAGGTCGACCGCTGGGTCGAGCGGGTGGCGATGCGAGACCTGGTTTCGGTTGCGCTCCCGCGACTTCGCTCCGGCGCCGCCGTCAAGCTCCTCGTCGATCCGAGCGAATGAGGCGCCCCAATCTCGAAAGCGACACGCTTTGGTCCTTTGCGCTGCCTCGGCCGCTCGATAGCATCGCCAAAGACATCAGTAGAGGAGGATGACCATGCCTTCAGTCGAGATCAACGGCGGCCAGGTCGTTTACGAGGTGGTCGGCGACAAGAACGGGATCCCGCTCGCGCTGACCCCAGGTGGTCGCTTCTCGAAGGACTTCCCAGGAGTCCGGCCGCTGGCCGAGAAGTTGGCTGCCGGGGGAATCAAAGTGCTGCTCTGGGACAGACCCAACTGCGGCGCCTCCGACGTTCAGTTCTCCGACCGCTGGCCGTCGGAGTCGCACATGTACGCCGACACGCTGCAGCAGCTGATCAAGCACGTCGGATTCGGGCCGACGGTGATCGCGGGTGGCTCGGGCGGCGCACGCGCCTCGATCATCACGGCCATCGAGTACCCCGATGTCACCAGCCGTCTCTTCGTCTGGCACATCGTGGGCGGCGTCTACAGCTCGTTCGTGCTCGGCTGCTACTACGTGATGTGGAACATCACGACCGCCAAGCGCGGCGGGATGGAGGCCGTGATCGAGATGCCGGAATGGAAGGAGCGCATCGCGCAGAACCCGCGCAACCGGGAGCGTCTGCTCTCGATCCCAAAGGATGAGTTTGTCCGGAACATGAAGCTCTGGCTGAACGCCTATGTGTCGAAACCGGGACAAGCGATTCCCGGTGTGCCCGACGAGGACTTCGCTCGCATCAAGGTCCCCACGGTCATCATTCGCAGCGGCGAGAACGACGACGATCACCCGAAGCGGACGTCGTTCGAAGTCCACGCGCTCATCAAGGGCTCGCGCCTGGTGGAGCCGCCCTGGGCGGAGGACGCCTGGGAGCAGGCGGGGATCCTGTCGTTCAAGACCGGCGAGCCGCACACCTTCGACCCGTGGCCTATGGCGGCCCCCTTGATCATCGACTTCGCCCGGGAGCCCGTTCCCGCCTGACGCCTGGGGCCTGACACAGAACGAGTCGCGTCCGTCGCGGACCTGTCACGGATTGAGTCTTTACGGGTACGCCTGTCCACCCTAGGATCGCCTTTGAACTGGCGGCCGGACGTGACAGAGGTGTGGGAGGACACGATGATTGGTTCGCCGCGGGTGCTGCTTGGCGTGTGGAGAAACGTGACCGCGCGGACATGGGCTTTGCTGCTTGTGGCAGCGATGGGCTTGACCGCCTGCGCCTCATCGTCGTCGGCTACCGGGACCGACCAGTCGTCGAAGGGACCGATCAAAATCGCCTTCATCGGCGCCTTTTCTGGTCCGTTCGCGGTGTCGTCGGTTTCGGCACTGAACACGCACACGTACGGCGTCGACGAGATCAACGCCAAGGGCGGGATCAATGGACGGAAGATCGAATACATCCAGAAGGACGACCAGGGTCAGGCCAACAATGACCCGCAGCTCGTCCAGGAGCAGCTCGACGCGGGGGTCAAGGTCTTCTTCTCACAAACGGCTGCCGGCGTGCGGGCCATCGCGCCACTGATGAAAACGAACAACTTCATCCTTTACACCAACAACCCGCCGGCGTTCGAGAACGATCCGGCCCAGGTGCCTTACGGCTTCAACTGCATTCCATCAAACCAGGACTCGACGGACGCGATCGCGAAGTACGCGACCAAGAAGGGTCAGAAGAAATGGGCCGTCGTCGCCGACTCGAGCGCCCAGGTCCAGGAGTACGTGAGAACGCTTGGAATCTCCGCGCAGCAGTACGGCGGCACAGTGGTCTTCAGCAAGAACTTCGATACCGGCACTACCGACTTTTCGTCGGTCGTCAAGCAGGTCAAGGACGCCGGCGCGGACGCCATCATGTTCTTCGCCTTCGGGGCGCCGGTGGCCCGCTTCCTGCAGGCGGTGAAGGCCGCCGGCGTGACCCAGGACATCTACGGCAGCTTCGGAGCGGGCGGGGCGTCGGACCTCAGCACCGCCCCAGTTGACGTCGTCCAGAACCAGTACTACTTCCCGCTCTACAGCGCGGGCCTCCTCGACGTACAGAACAAGGCGCCGCTGATGAAAGAGTACGGAGACTTGCAGCTGAAGTTCTATACGCGATTCGGCAAGAAGCCTGGCGTTGGCGGTGGAACCGCTTACGACCAATGGCTGTCGGTCATTTGGGCGATCAAGCAGGCGGGCGGAGACGACCCGACGAAGATGCGCGCTGCGATGGAGAGCAGCACTGGCATGGGGGGTATCGGATTCACCTCATCGCAGCTGAAATACGCCTGGAGCAAAACCAACCACGGCGGCTTTCCGCCTGGCCAGGTCAAGCTTGCCAAAGCGCTCTTGAACTCGGATTGGCCCGGAATGTTCCCGATTGCCCCGGGAGCCTAGTTGAGGGAGGACACGATGATTCGTTTCAATTCCCCGGTGCTTCACGGCGTGTTGAGCGGTGCCGCTCCGGCGTCGGCTTTGCTGCTCGTCGCAGTCCTGGGCTTGACTGCTTGCGCCTCCTCATCGTCCGCGACCGTTGATCAATCGTCGAAGGGACCGCTCCGCGTCGCCTTTATCGGAGCCTTCTCAGGCCCGTTCGCGGTGTCGTCGATTTCCGGCGAGAACAACCTTGGATACGGTTCGGATGAGCTCAACGGCAAGGGCGGGTTCAACGGCCGGAAGTTCGAGATCATCAAGAAGGACGACCAGGGTCAGGCGAACAACGACCCGCAGCTCGTCCAGGAGCTGCTTGACTCGGGGGTCAAGATCTTCATCGAGGAAACCGCTGCCGGGGTCCGGGCCATCGTGCCGCTGATGAAGACAAACAACTTCATCCTTTACACGAACAACCCGCCGGCATTCGAAAACGACCCAACCCAGGTTCCGTACGGCTTCAACAACATCCCGTCCAATCAGAACTCGACAGACGCGATCGCGAAATACGCGAGCAGCAAGGGTCAGAAGAGGTGGGCTGTCGTTGCCGACTCGAGCGCCCAGGTCCAGGAGTACGTCAGGACGCTTCAGATCTCATCGCAGCAGTTCGGCGGAACGGTGATCTTCAGCAAGAACTTCGACTCGGGCACGACCGACTTCTCGTCTGTCGTCAAGCAGGTCAAGGACTCCAACCCGGACGCGATCATGTTCTTCGCGTTCGGGGCGCCGGTGGCCCGATTCCTGCAGGCGGTGAAGGCCGCGGGTGTCACCCAGGACATCTACGGCAGCTTCGCCGCGGGCGCTGCTTCGGACCTCAGCACGGCCCCGGTCGACGTGGTTCAGAAGCAGTACTACTTTCCACTCTTCAGCCCGTCCCTCCTCGACGAGCAGAACAAGGCGCCTCTGTACAAGGAGTACGGGGATCTGCAGCTGAAGTTCTACACCCGCTTTGGCAAGAAGCCGGGCGTAGGCGGCGGGGTCGGCTACGACCAGTGGCTGTCCGTCGTCTGGGCGGTGAGGCAGGCCGGTGGTGACGACCCGACCAAGATGCGGGCCGCAATGGAAACCACAGCTGGGCTTGGAGGTATCGGCTTCACCTCGCCGCAGGTGAAGTACAAGTGGAGCAAGACGGACCACGGAGGATTTCCGCCGGGCCAGGTCAGGCTTGCGAAGGCGTTGCTGAACCCTGATTGGCCTGGCATGTTCCCGATCGCACCGGGAGCCTAAGGAGATCACGCTCATGCCCTCAGTCGAGATCCACGGCGGTCAAGTCGTTTACGAGATCCTCGGACCTTCGGACGGCACCCCTATCGTCATCACGCCCGGCGGGCGCTTCAGCAAAGACGTGCCCGGGCTGCGGCCGCTGGCCGAGAAGCTGGCCGCGGGCGGCATGAAGGTGCTGCTCTGGGATCGGCCCAACTGCGGCGCCTCCGACGTCCAGTTCTTTGGACGCTCGGAGTCGCACATGCGGGCAGAGGTGCTGGCCGACCTGCTCAAGCGCCTCGACATGGCGCCTGCCGTCATTGCGGGTGGCTCAGGCGGCGCGCGCGATTCGATCATCACGGTGATGGAGCACCCGGAGGTCGCCACCAGGCTCGTCACCTGGTCGATCGTCGGTGGCGTCTTCAGCACGATGAACCTGGCCGGGGTCTACGTCTTGCCGAACATCACGACCGCGAGGGTGATGGGGATGGAGGCGCTGAGCGAGATGCCGGAGTGGAAGAAGCTGATCGAGGCCAATCCGCGCAATCGAGAGCGACTGCTTGCGTTCCGCAGCGAAGAGTTTGTCGACGTGATGCTGCGCTGGCTCAACGCGTTCGTGCCGAAACCTGGGCAGACGATTCCCGGGGTTCCGGACGAAGACTTCGAAAAAATCAAGGTGCCGACACTGATCGTCCGCGGCGGCGAGAACGACATCGATCATCCGAAGCGCACTTCGTTCGAGGTGCATTGCTTGATCAAGGGTTCGCGGCTCGTCAACCCACCGTGGCCGGAGGATGCATGGGAGCGCGCCGTGGAGGCGATGTTCCGGGGCAAGGGGCACATCTTCGACCCCTGGGTCCAGGCCGCCCCTCTCATCCTCGACTTCAGTCAAGAACCAGTCGGCGCCGCGGCTAGGTAGGGGGCTTTCCTTCGGTGATGGGGGCAGTTGCCTCCGGCAACTTCGCATCCAGCGGCTCAGTCGGTCCAGCCCATTCCGTGACCAGCGTTACTTCCTTGTTGAGACCTGACTGGAGCGCGGTCAGCAGCCGGCTCTCGCTCACATGCACGAATGTGTCGTCGCGGACGACAAACACGACTGAGTCGTCGTCCTCGCCCTGCGCGGTCCGGATCTCACCGGCCACCCCGAAAGCGCGGAAGATCCCAAGGGCGTCGGCAAGCGTGCCGGCGCTCGTGAACGTGATTGCCCCGGCGACGGGCTCGCCGGGCACGCCGGCCACGCGCATTGCCTCCCGCGCCAGAGCAAGCGCTCGTTCCCGTACCGACTGCGCGTCATCGTCGGCGAGCACCAGCTCGAGCTCTCGCCGCCGCGGAAGGCTTCGACTCACATCCGACTCCACAACACGCGCACCGCTCGCACGCAGTGTGTCGCGAATCGCGATCAGTCGGTCCAGGCCTAGCGCTCCCGCGGGATCCGGATTGATGCGGACGACGGCATGACGCACGACGCTGATCCTACCCGCTGCAACTCGGGTCAGATCGTGTCGCGTGTTTGCGAGACGAGTCACATTCTGTCGCTAGCCGCGAGAACGTTTGGTCGCTACGATCAACCTCTCGTGTGGCCGCTGCGACGACCGTCATCGGCGGGCGAGTTATGGGCAGCAATGAAGCCACGGGGAGGCCCGAATTGATCGCAAACCTGGTCGGGGGCCAGTGGAAGCAGGCCGGCACCGAAAACCATCTCGACATCTACAATCCTGCGACCGGCGAGGTGATCGATCGCGTCCCGCTCTCCACCAGGGCCGACGTCGATGGCGCGGTTCGCGCGGCCGAGACCGCGTTCGAGCATTGGTCGCGGACCCCGGTGATGGAGCGCGTCCGTCTGATGTTCAGGTACAAAGCGGTTCTCGAGGAGCACTTCGAGGAGCTCGCGGCGATAGTGACCCGACACCACGGCAAGACGCTGGACGAGTCCCGCGGCGAGATTCGGCGCGGCATCGAGGTGGTCGACTTCGCGTGCGGCGCGCCCACGCTCCTCCAAGGGCGCACGCTGCGAAATGTCTCGACCGCTGTCGACCAGGACCTCTATCGGTACCCGGTGGGCGTTTGCGCAGGAATTCCGCCCTTCAACTTTCCGGTGATGATCCCGCTCTGGATGTTTCCGATCGCAGTCGTGGCAGGGAACACATTCGTGCTCAAGCCGTCGGAGCGCACGCCGCTGGGGGCCGCCCGACTCGCCGAGCTGTTTCTCGAGGCCGGCTTCCCCGAGGGAGTGCTCAATCTGGTCCACGGTGCCAAGGACGTCGTTGACTCGCTGCTCGAACACCCCGGCGTGAGCGCCATATCCTTTGTGGGCTCGGCGCCCGTGGCGCGTTACGTCTACCAGACCGCCGCACTCCACGGGAAGCGGGTACAGGCGCTCGGCGGCGCCAAGAACCACCTCGTCGTGATGCCTGACGTCGACTTCGAGGTGGCGGCTCCCGCAATCCTCAACTCGGCGTTCGGCAACGCGGGTGAGCGGTGTCTGGCGGGAAGCGTGGCGGTGATGGTCGGCGGCGCCGCCGACTCCGTGATCGAGGCCCTCGTCAAGCAAGCGTCCGAGCTGACAGTCGGCCCAGGGGATGCACCTGGCGTAGATGTCGGTCCGCTCATTCGCGAGGACCACCGCAATCGCGTCGCCGATTACATCGGGCGCGGCGAGTCGGAAGGCGCGGATGTACTCCTCGACGGCCGCGGCCTGATGAAGCGGCGCGGCTACTTCCTCGGCCCGACGATTCTCGACAACGTCAGTGACAAGATGACAGTCGGTCGGGACGAGATCTTCGGGCCGGTGCTGTCCGTCGCGAGGGCGAAGACGCTCGAGGAGGCGATCGACCAGGCCAACCGGTCGGCGCTTGGCAACATGGCAGTCATCTTCACCACGTCCGGAAAGGCGGGCCGCGAGTTTCGCGAGCGCGTCCAGGCTGGGATGGTGGGCATCAACGTGCCCATTGCGCAGCCGTTCGCGTTCTACCCGTTTTCGGGTTGGAAAGGCTCCTTCTTCGGTGACCTCCACGTCCACGGGACAGACGGCGTGGATTTCTACACGCGCAAGAAAGTAGTGGTTACGCGCTGGTGAGCGCGGAAGAGGCACAGGTGGCAACTGACGAGCGGACCGAGTCACGCGAGCACGTCGTCTGTCGGGAGGAAGAGCTGCCGCCGGGCGCGATGAAGCTCGTCCCGATCGGCAAGTACGGCGTCGGCGTTTTCAATGTGAACGGCAAGTACTTCGCGATCACGAACTTCTGCCCGCACGAGGGCGGGCCGCTCTGCAAGGGTCGCCTGGGAGGGCAGGCAGAGGTCGACTCTGACGTCCCGGGAGGCGCCGTGCTCACGCGAGTGGGCGAGTTCATCTTCTGTCCCTGGCACCAGTGGGGATTCGAGCTGGCCACGGGAACGACGTCGGTCAAGCCCGAGTGGAGCATTCGCACATATCCGGTGAAGGTAGTGAATGGTGAGGTGGTGGTGACGAGATGAGCGAAAAGCAGCGAATTATCGATTCGAGCGTCCACATGTTCTTTCGGAAGGGCGGCGAGATCCGCGACTTCATGAACGAGCCGTACAAGAGCCGAGGCATTCCGGACGTGGAGATGGACTGGTACGGCGCGCCCGGAGGCGAGTATGACCCGGACATCGCCAAGCGCTCGGAGGGCGGCTACCCCAGCTCCGACCCGTCGCTGGTTTCCGAGCATCTTTTCGGTGAACAGGGAGTGGACATCGCGATCCTTCACCCGATGACGCGCGGCAACCTGCCTGACCGCCACCTCACCAACGCCGTACTCAGCGCCCACAACAAGATGCTGGTCGAGCGATGGCTCGAGAAGGGGAACTCGCACAAGCGGTTCCGCGGGACCATCCGCGTGAACCCGGAGGACCCGAAGGCGGCGATTCAGGAAATCGAGCGGTGGAAGGACCACCCTTATGTCGTTCAGGTAGGCGTCCCGCTTCAGTCACGGGAGCCGTTCGGAAAGCCGCAGTTCTTCCCTCTCTGGGAGGCGGCCGCCAATTACGGCCTGCCGGTGGCGGTCCATATCGAAACGGGAACCGGCGTCGACTTCGCGCCCACTCCCTCAGGTCACACCCGGACCTATCCGCAGTACGTCACGTTCATGGCGCTCAACTACCTCTACCACTTAATGAACATGATCGCCGAGGGCGTGTTCGAGGCCCTTCCGAACCTGAAGTTCGTTTGGGCTGACGGCGGCGGTGACCTGCTCACGCCGTTCATCTGGCGCATGGACACGTTCGGCCGCCCACACCTCGAGCAGACGCCGTGGGCGCCGAAGATTCCCTCGGCCTACCTGCCGGGCCACGTGTTTTTCATCCACGGGAAGCTCGACGGCCCGACCGCCGTCGACGAGCAGATGGTCGGGCAGTGGACGAGCCTGACCGGAAAGGAGAACATGTTCATGTACGGGTCGAGCTACCCGCACTGGAACGTGAGCACCCCCGACCAGATCCAGGAAGGGCTGACAGACGACCAACGCGAGAAGATCCTTTGGAAGAATGCGGCCGAGCTCTACAAGCTGGAGCTGCAGGCCCCGGTCCCGGGCTGAACAGGTTGACGCGGGCGGCGTCCGCTCGGCGTCGCGCGCGTCCTTTAATACGCCCGCTGTCTTAGTGCCCCGGTAACTTGATGGAGGAGAGGTAGTGGAGCTTGCCATCCAGGCCCTGATCGCAGGGTTGGCAGCGGGTGCGGTATACGCGCTCGTCGGCATGGGCTACAACATCGTCTTCTCCGGGACGCGCATATTCAACCTCGCGCAGGGCCAGGTGCTGATGCTCGGGACGATGTTCACCTGGACTCTGAGGGAGCAGATGGGCCTGCCGGATGTGATCTCGGTGATCCTCGCCGCTCTCCTGGCGGGCGTGGCCAACGTCATCATCGAGCGCACGGCGGTGGCCCCGCTGTACGCGCGCAAAGGCGGGTCCGAGCATTCCAGGATCCTCGGCACGTTCATCACGACTCTGGGCGCGTCGATCGCCATCCAGAACATCGCGGTGGCGATCTGGGGCCTCGAGCCCAGGCCGTTCAAGGCGTACTTCCCGCTCACCGGCTTGCATCTTGGGGGAGTCACGATCACCGCGCAGCAGGTCTTCATGGTGGCGATCGCCGTCCTCGCGGTGTTCGCGTATCGCCTGTTCGCCGTGCGGACGAAATGGGGAGTCGGATTGTCCGCCATGTCTGAGGACGCGGAGGCGGCGCTCATGCGCGGCGTGCCCATCATCCAGGGCCGGATGCTGGCCTTCTTCATCGCCGGCGTTATTTCGGGCCTTGGCGGCGCAGCCATAGGACCGATCGCGTTCGCCAATCCCAACCTTGGGTTCGAGTTTGGGCTCAAGGGTTTTGTCGCGATAGCCATAGGCGGCTTCGGCTCCACAACCGGCGCTTTGTGGGGCGGCATGATCCTCGGGATGCTCGAGGCCATCATGGTCACCTACGGCAACGACCAGTACCGCACCTATGCCGGACTGCTGCTGATGCTGGTGATCCTGCTGCTGCGCCCGAATGGGATCGCGGGCAGGATCTCGCTGCGACGGGTGTAGCGGTGGCATCAGGCATCGCCACTCTGAGCAGGTTCTGGACGCCGAGCGAAAGTATCCCCGTCGAGGTCGCCCGCGCGAGGCGCAGCTTCACCGTGAACTTCGTCGTCGCGCTTGTCGGACTGGTGCTGATCTGGTTCCTGCCTGACTACGTGGATTTGCCGCCAAGCGTCTTCCGGATGTTGACGCTGACGTACCTGGCCGCGGTTTCGGTGATCGGGATGAACCTTGTCTTTGGTCTCGCCGGCCAGCCCACCCTCGGTCCCGCCGCGACGTATGCCGTCGGCGCATATGTCTCAGGGCTTCTCGCCGCCAAGGCGGGTTGGGACCCGTGGCTCTCCATCCCGGTAGGCATCCTCGCCGCCACGTTGGTGGGCGTGATCATCGGCGTTCCCGCTCTACGCGTCGGGGGCTTTTACCTCGCCATGGTGACCGCGTTTGCGGCCCAGGCAGTGCCGGCGACCGTCAACATCTTCCACTCGCTCACGGGAGGTGACGACGGCCTTGTCGGCATCCCGGGGATTCGGATCGGCGGGTCGGATCTCGACCTGTTCGGCCGCTACCGGCTGGCGATCTTCGCTCTCGCCATTACCGCCTTGCTCGCCGCGGGGATCGCTCGATCAGCCTGGGGTCGCTGGTTCCGGACGCTGACGGTGTCAGAAGTGGGGACGAGCGCCCTTGGCGTCTCCGTCTATCAGGCGAAGGTCATTGCCTTCCTGCTTTCCGCCATCTTCGGCGGTCTCGCCGGGGCCCTGTACGCGCATTTCCAGCTCGTCATCAGCCCGGCGGCCTTCTCGTTCGACCTCTCGCTGATTCTCTTTGCATCGTGCGTGATTGGCGGCCTCGGGACGCTTTGGGGTCCGATTCTGGGTACGGTCTTTTTCTTCCTCGGTCCCCATTACCTCTTGCCTCAGCAATGGGGCGCGGCCTGGGCGCAGGTGATCTACGGCGTAGTCCTCATGCTGGTCGTCATCCTCATCCCAGATGGCCTTGCACCGCTCGTCAGAAGCGCGGGCCGCCGCCTGCCATATCTTCCCTTTCGCGAGCAGCTAGGCGATCTGAAGCCGTCATCGGCGCGCTCGGCGGCAAGTCGGGCCGTCACCAAGCTGCCGGCGCTGTTGCGGCGGGCAAGTGCGGCCCGAGCAGCGGGAACTAGCGCGGTGCTCGAGGCGAAGGGTGTGTCGAAGCGCTTCGGTGGTGTGCGGGCGCTCAAAGGCGCGGGAGTCGAAGTCGAGTCTGGCCGGATCACCGCGCTGATCGGACCCAACGGGTCCGGCAAGACGACGCTCCTGAACGCGTGCTGCGGGTACATCACACCCGACGAGGGATCGATCACGATCCTTGGTCACGACGTTTCGAAAGACCCAGCGTACAAACGCGCCCGACTCGGCATGGCGCGCACGTTTCAGCAGCCGATACTCTTCCCTTCGCTCAACGGCGCGCAGGGCGTGATGGTGGGCTACGCCGACCGGCGTCCTTCCCCATGGTCGTCGCTCCTGTACCTGCCGAAAAGTCTTCGCCATGAACGCGAGGCGGCTGCTCGCGCCGAGGCGATCCTGTGCGCGCTTGGTGTTGAGCACCTTCTCCTCAAAAAGGGCGAGGCCATGTCCCTCGCGGAGACGCGGATCCTGGACCTTGCTCGCGCGCTCGCGCTCGATCCTTTAGTCCTCATCCTCGATGAACCGGCGGCCGGTCTGGACGCAGACGAGGTGGCCGTCCTGGCCGCGATGATCAGGGCCGCCCGCGACGCCGGCGTCGGCGTCCTGCTCGTCGAGCACGACGTCGCCTTCGTTCTCGATCTCGCGGACCGCATCATCGTCCTCGATCAAGGCGCGGTGATAGCAGACGGGACACCGGCCGAAGTCAAGACCGACCATCGAGTCGCGGCCGCCTACTTCGGCAACGTCGCCTCGGACGCCGAAGAGCCTGCGGCGGAGGGCATCCAGGCATGACCGCGGTCGCGACCGACGGCGCGCTTGCCGTCCGAGGGCTCGAGGTCCGCTACCACGGCGCGCTCGCCCTCGGGAACGTCAATCTCGAGATACCGCGAGGCGCGCGCGTCGGCATAGTCGGTCGCAACGGGGCCGGGAAGTCGTCGCTCCTCCGAGCCATCGCCGGCATCGTGCCTTGCGCCAAGGGCACCATCGAATGGGACGGGGCGGACATCACGCGGATGCGCGCCGACCGGCGTGTCGGGAAGGGCATCGCGATGATCCCCGAGGGGCGTCGCGTGTTCGGCGGCCTGAGCGTTGCGAACAACCTCCGCGTCGGCAGCTTCGTCGATGGCAAGCATGCGAGCGAACGCCTGGAGCAGGTGTACCGGTTGTTCCCGATCCTCAAGGAACGAGCGCAGCTTCCGGCGGCTCAGCTCTCGGGTGGCGAGGCGCAGATGCTTGCCATCGGCGAGGCTCTCATGTCCGGCCCGCGACTGCTCCTGCTCGACGAGCCATCGATCGGCCTGGCGCCGATCGTGGTGGCTAATGTTCTCGCCACGATCCGCGAGCTTAGCGAGCGAGGGATCTCCGTCCTTCTTGTCGAGCAATCGGTGCGTCTGGCTTCGTCGTTCGCCGATGAGCTTCACGTCCTTGACATGGGCCGCATGGCCAAGATCAAAGATAGGCAGGGCGAGCTTGACGAAGAAAAGCTGCGCGAAGCCTATTTGGGAGGGCGGTAGTGCCAGATTGGTGCCCTCGGCAGCTGTTTTTTTGCCAGGAGTTCACGCTTTGGGCCTTCTGCAAGCTCAAACTCGCCCCTAGGATGAACTTGAATGGCGGGCCAGGCGTGAACGACGCGGGCACTGCCACAACCGGTTAGGAGGTTTCCATGGCGATCGAAGTCAAAAAGCCCCAGGCCAAGCAGGAGCAGGTGGCCGTGCGGGTGGTCGATTCCGACATTCACCCGGTCCCGAAAGCGGGAGCATGGCTCCAGCACGTGCCCGAGCCGTACCGCAGCCAGTTCTGGGCCAAGAAGAAGGTCGGCGACACAATCAACTACGACGCGCCCGACTACGTCCACGCCATGGCCATGCGCACCGACACCTTTCCGACCGACGGTGGCTTTCCCGGCTCCGATCCCGACCTTGCGTTCCGCCAGGTCCTGGTCGAGGCAGGCTCGGACATCGGCATCCTCGAGCCCTTTGCCGGGCACCACATCATCCCCGAGGTTGACCAGGCATCCAAGATCGGCACCAATCACTGGCTCGCCGGGAACTGGCTGGACAGCAAGGGCAACTGGCACGAGCGCTGGCGCGGATCGATCTGCGTGAACATCGAAGATCCTCAGGGCGCCGTCCGCGAGATCGAGTACTGGGCCGGCCACAAATACATGGCGCAGGTCCTGATCGACGCCGAGCGGCGACCCTCGTGGGGCGACCCGAGGTACGACCCGATCTGGGACGCGGCCACACGGCACGACCTGCCGGTCACCTGCCATCTCGGCCGCGGCAAGTTCGAGCAGTACCCGATGCCGCCGGTCGGCTTCCCCAGCTACAACCACGACTTCATGGTCACGTACTCCTTGCTCGCAGCGAACCAGGTGATGAGCCTGATCTTCGATGGCGTCTTCGAAAGGTTCCCCACGATGAAGGTCCTGCTCATCGAGCACGCCTTCAGCTGGATCTTGCCGCTGCTGTGGCGGATGGACAAGGTCTACGAGGCTCGCCAGGCTGACCTTCCTCACCTGAAGAGGAAGCCGTCCGATTACGTGTTCGACCACATTCGGTTCTCGACGCAGCCGCTCGACTACCCCGATGACATGAACGAGCTGACGAAGGCGCTGGAGTGGATGGACGGAGGCCGGATCCTGCTGTTCTCATCTGACTATCCCCACTGGACGTTCGACGACCCGAAGTGGGTGGTCAAGCACCTGCCCAAGGCGATGCGGGACAAGATCATGTTCGAGAACGGGATCGAGTTCTTCAAACTGCCCCGGACGGTCCCGTCGATCGATCGGGCGCCGATCTACTGAACGAAGAAATCTTCGAGGAGAGTGTCGATGGCGATTGAGGTAAAGAAGCCCCAGGCGAAGCCCGCCGAGGTAGCAGTTCGAGTGGTGGACTCGGATGTTCATCCCGTCGCCAAAGCCGGCGCCTGGCTGCAGCACGTGCCCGAGCCTTGGCGCAGCAAGTTCTGGGCGAAAAAGAGCATCGGCGACACCATCAACTACGACGCGCCTGACTACGTCCATGCGATGGCGATGCGGACAGACACCTTTCCAGAGGATGGCGGCTTTCCGGGCTCAGACCCTGATCTTGCGTTTCGCCAGCTGATCGTGGAAGCCGGCTCGGACATTGGCATTCTCGAACCAGGTTCGCGTTCGCAAGTTGTTCCCGAGATCGATCAAGCAGGGAAGATCGGGACGAACCATTGGCTGGCGAACAACTGGCTGGACAGCAAGAACAACTGGCACGAGCGCTGGCGTGGTTCCATCTGCGTCAGCGTCCAGGACCCCGAGGGCGCGGCGCGCGAGATCGAGTACTGGGCCGGCCACAAATTCATGGCGCAAGTCCTGATCAGCGCCGAGCCGCGCCCGGCTTGGGGCGACCCGCGCTACTACCCGATCTGGGAGGCGGCGACGCGGCACAACCTGCCTGTTGCCTGCCACCTCGGGCGTGGGTATTTCGAGACCCTGCCCATGCCCCCGGTCGGCTTCCCAAGCTACAACCACGACTTCATGGTCACGTACTCGCTGCTCGCGGCGAACCAGGTGATGAGCCTCGTGTTCGACGGCGTATTCGAGCAGTTCCCGACCTTGAAGGTCATCCTGGTCGAGCACGCCTTCAGCTGGGTGCTGCCACTTCTCTGGCGCATGGACAAGATCTACAAGGCGCGCAAATCTGACCTCCCGCACCTCAAGCGGAAGCCGTCGGAGTACGTGTACGACCACATTCGGTTCACGACCCAGCCGCTCGACTACCCGGACGACATGAACGAGCTGACACGGGCGCTGGAGTGGATGGATGGTGGGCGAATCCTGCTCTTCTCCTCTGACTACCCGCACTGGACGTTCGACGACCCGAAGTGGGTGGTCAAGCACCTGCCCAAGGCGTTGCGCGACAGGATCATGTTCGAGAACGGGATCGAGCTCTACCACCTCCCGCGAACGGTTCCCTCGATCGACCGGCCGGCTGTCTACTAAATAGTCCTGAGGTCCGCCTGACCGAGTGGCGCCGGGAGGAATCAACTCCTCCCGGCGCCCCTGTGTTCGCTGCCGCAGCGCGGCCCGTCAACTGGCGGCGGAACCTGGTCGCGCTCTGGATCACGAACTTCACCGGCATCCTCGGGGTCACGGCGATGATCCCGTTCGTCGCGTTCTTCCTGGCGCGGGATCTCGGCGTCCACCGGCCCTCGGAGCTGGCGCTGTGGACGGGCGGCGCCGCCGCGTCGTCAGGGCTCGGCCAGGCGATCGCCGGTCCTGTGTGGGGTGCGCTCGGAGACCGTTTCGGGCGCAAGCCGCTGCTCTTACGAGCGGTGCTGATGGGCGGCGCCTTCATGATCCTGACGAGCCTGTCCCGCTCGCCTCAGGAGCTGCTCCTGTACCGGTTTGCGTTTGGGCTGCTCGCGGGTCCAATCCCGATTGCGATGGCGATCGTCGCCACTGAGACGCCACAGGTCCACGTCGCCCGCTCGCTCGGCATTCTCAACTCCGCGACCGCATTGGCCGCGGGCATTGGTCCGGCGCTCGGGGCGGTCATCGTCGGAATCGTCGACGTGCGCTACATCTTCGCGGTCGCCGGCGCCGGCCTCCTCATCTCGTCGGTCTTCGTGATCACGATGGTCACCGAGTCGCCGCGACGAGCTCGAGCACGTGACGCCCAGGCGCCTTCGGGGCCGCTCCGTGGCGCGCTCCTCGGCACCGTCGTGTTCATCCTGGTGGCTCTCGGTATCGCGTCTGCCGTGACGACCATGGTCCTGCCCCTGGTGTCCCTGCGGTTCCTCGAGCTCGTGCCGGACCGGGCGGCAGCCGTGACCGGGATTGCTTTCGCCATCTCGGGTGTCATGACCGCGATCGCGGGAGCCGCCTTCGGCAGCATCCTCTCGCGGCTGAGGTACCGGCGTACCGCGGTGGGCGCCGCGTTCATCCTTGGCCTCGCGGTCATCGCCGTTGCGGCGTTCACGAACCTGCCACCCGTCTTCGCCGCCTTCGCGGTTTACGGCTTCATGCAGGGCCTGTTGCTGCCGGTGATCTCAAGCGTGATGGCGGTCGAGGTGCCGAGCCGGCTTCATTCCACCGTCTTCGGGATGAGCGCAAGCGCGGCCGCCCTCGGGTATACGGCCGGCCCGTCGCTGGCCGGCACCGTGGCCGCATCCACATCGATCGCCATGGCATTGGCGTTTGCGGGAAGCCTCTCCGTGGTCCTCGCCGTCCTGCTCGGCGTCCGATTGCGTGAGCCGGTAGCGCCGGCTAGCGTTTCGTGAGCGGGTTCGGTTCTGCCTTCTGGCGGAGGAGGTCGAGTCCGTAGAGCGCGAACGTGAGTCGCGTCTGGTTCTCATGATTCGAGATCTCTCGGCCGAGGATTTTCTCCAGCCGTTCCAGCCGCCGGTACAGCGTTCGTCGCTCGATGTGCAGCTCGCGCGTCGCGTCGGCCTTCTTGCCCGAGCGGGCTAGGTAGATGCGCAGGGTTTGCAGCAGTGGTGACCCCGACCTTGCGTCGTGCGCCAGCAGCGGGCCGAGCTCTGACTCCACAAATCGAGCCAGCTCGGGACGGTCGGAGAGATGAAGCAGGAGCTGGTGGAGGCCCAGCCCGTCGTAGTGCTGCACCCCTGCACGGTGGCCAACCTGCCAGGCGTAGCGGGCCGCATCGCTTGCCTCTTCGAACGCGAGCGGCAGCGCATCGGTGCGCGTCTCCCTGCTGATCCCGACGACCGCTTCCAGCTCCTCGGTCGCGCCGATGCCTGTCACCGTCTCTGCGGCGATGGCCTCGAGCACGGGCCTGGGATCGCCGCGCAGCTTCAAACCGACGAGGGCGACGACGCGGTCGCCTTCGGTAATGCCGGCCAGGCAGACCGCTTGCGCTCGTGCGACCGCCTTGCGCACCTCTGACATCGCGGCGAGCCGGATTCGCTGGCGGTCGCGCTCAGACAAGGGACGAGATTGAGCGAGTTCGGGAAGTCGCGGTATGTCGATGACGAGGACCCCAAGCCGCCGACCCTCGAGGTCGACATTCAGGCTTCGTGCGCGACGGTAGAGCTCGTTCGTCGAGCTGTAACGCCCACGTACCAAATCGGTGATCAGAACACTTCGAGCGCGATCGGCCAGATGTGACGCGTCGCGCTGCGCGAGCAGGCTGAGCGCGATCGTCGCCGCCGCTCGGTCGAGCACCAGGGCCGCAAGCTCGTCGGGTTTCGAGTCGATGTGCAGGACGTGAACGCGCCCCCAGAACTCTCCTCGGAGCCAGATCCCAATCCACGCGCAGGGAGGCTCGCCCTCGCTGAAGTGGACGATCCCCCGCTCGCCGGCGTCGTCGTGGCCGGACCGCGAATGGGCCTCCCACTGCCGAAGCGTTGCGTCGACCGGCTGCGCGTAGGTCGCAAACTCCACGACCTGATGCGCGAGGTCTTCGAAGACGACCGGGTTTTCCACCAACCCCGCAAGGCTCTCGAGAATGAGCTTTAGCCCGGCGCCTGTCAGGGCCAGGTCGGTGAAACGACGCGCAATCGACTCCGCGCGCTGGAACAGCTGGAACTGGTGGTTGACGATGGCGCTGTGGACCTGTTCGGTCACGTCGACATACCGAATCTCGCGATGCAGGGCGATCACCGGCAGCCCGCGCTCCTCGGCGCGCTCGACCATCGCGTCGGGGATCTGGTTGACGGCGCTCCCGAGCTCGACGATCAGGCCGGCGACGCCGGCGGACACCAGCTCATCGATGTAATGGCGCTGGCCGGGAGGGTCACCGCGGAATCCCATGCCGGTCGTCAGCAGCAGCTCGCCCCCTTTCAAAAGCCGTGCGATGTCTGGCAGCTCCGAGATGTGAACCCAGCGCACAGGGCGGTCGAGATGGGTCGCTCCCGAGACCACCCGCGCGGCGGCGAGCTGGAAAATCTCGAGCTCGAGGACATCTTTGATCGAAAGCGCCACAGTCGAATTTTAGGGGTGAATCTGAAGTACCAAACGTGTCGTCTTTGGTGATTTGCCGACACAGTTCGGCCGTTGGCTCTCTGGCCTGCGCTTTATACGATTCCGGCATGAGCAGCATCACAGACCGACTGGGCTTCGCGGCGCGCCAACATCCAGCCTTCATGAAGGCCCTGGGAGACGTTTCGCGCGCCCAGGCTGAGGGTCCGCTCGACGCGCGGACGACGCGGCTGATCTACCTGGGAGCGCTGGCGGCGCTCGGCGCTGAGGAGTCGTTCCGCTTCCATCTGAAAGAGGCAATGGACAACGGGATCTCCGAGGCTGAGGCGCTGCACGCCGTAATGTGCACGTTCACCGCGGCTGGAATCACGCCGATACTCAAGGTGCTTGATGCATTTACCAGGGAAGGTGAGTAGCCAGGGCCTGCCGGACGGGCTGGTCGTCTTCGTCAGCGCTGACTGCCCGACGTGCCAGATGGTGGCCCCAGTTCTGCGCGACCTCCGCCACCGCACGGCCAATCTGACCGTCTTCACCCAGGACGATCCCCAATTTCCACCGGGGCTGGATGCGGTGCATGACGCCGACCTGCGGCTCTCGTGGGACGCCGAGATCCGGACGGTTCCGACACTCCTCCGTGTCGAGGGCGGCACTGTGACGGGTTCGCTGGAGGGTTGGCTCAGGTCCGAATGGGAGCAGCTGACGGGCGTACGCGATCTCGGCGCCGGGCTGCCCGATTACCGTCCCGGCTGCGGCTCGCTCAGCGTCGACCCGGCGCACGCCATCGCCCTCGCCCGCACGTTCGGTTCGCGGCGCCTGGGCTCGCGGTCGATCGAATTAGGTGGACTCGAGGACGAGTTCGAGGCCATGCACGAGCGCGGCTGGTCAGACGGACTGCCGGTCGTGCCTCCCACGCCCGACCGCGTGCTCGCGATGCTCGAGAGTACTCAGCGCGACCCGAGCGAGATAGTCGCGACAGTGCCACCCGATCTTGCCGAGTGCACTGTCGAGAAGGTCGCGGTCAACGCGGTGCTGGCCGGCTGCCGGCCCGAGTACCTTCCCGTTGTCATTGCGGCTCTCGAGGCCGCGTGCACCGATGAGTTCAACATGCACGGGCTGCTTGCGACGACGTGGTTCGCGGGCCCGATTCTGATCGTCAACGGCCCCATTCGCCTGCGACTCGGGATGAACTCGGGCGTCAACGTCTTCGGTCCGGGGAACCGAGCCAACGCTTCCATCGGCAGGGCGCTCCAGCTTGTCGTCCGGAACGTCGGGGGCGGGCGGCCCGGTGGTGTGGATCGTGCGACCTTTGGGAACCCTGGCAAGTACACCTTTTGTTTTGCGGAGAACGAGGAGGGCTCGCCCTGGGAGCCGCTGTCGGTGGCACGAGGGATTGCTCCGGGCGCGTCGGCGGTGACGCTGTTCGGCGGCTACGGAGTCAATGCGCTGAGTGACCAGCTTTCGCGGACGCCTGCCGATCTCGTTGCGACATTTGCCAGAGTGATGGCCCATTTACCAAGGGACGTGGTCCTCGCCGTGGCGCCCGACCACGCTCGACTTTTCCGTGAGGCCGGCTGGTCGCGCGCGCAGCTGCTCTCCGCACTCGAGAATCGGCTGAAGCGTGACACCTCAACTGTCCTGCTCGTCCATGCCGGGGGAGGCGCGGGGCTATTTTCGGCGCTGCTGCCGGGATGGGTTGGCGGGCCTGAAGGAAGTCAGCCGGTGACGCGGTCGATCGATGCTTGATCGGCGCTGCTCAGGTGATGGTTACGCCGCCGTCGACAACTATCGTCTGGCCTGTGATGTAGGAGGCTGCGTCGCTCGCCAGGAAAATCAAGGCTGACGCAAGCTCGACCGGCTCACCAAAGCGGGACAGCAGCACTCGCGGCATCTGGGACTCGATGTAGCTCTTGGGAAACACCGAGGTCATCTCGCTCGGGAAGAATCCAGGCGCGAGGGCATTCACCCGAATTCCTTTTCGACCCGACCATTGTTGCGCGAGATCGCGCGTTAGCCCGATCAGCCCCGCCTTGCTCGCCGAGTAAGCAGCCTGCGGCAGCCCGGCGGTCGTGAGGCCGAGGATGCTGCTGACATTCACGATCGAGCTTCCCGGTTTCATCACGCGACCGCATTCTTGCGCCATCCAGTAGCAACCGTTCAGGTTGACGTCGATGACCTCGCGGAACTGTTCCGGCGTCTCCCGCGTGGCAGGGAAGGCGGTTCCTTTGCCCGCATTGTTGACCAGGATGTCCACGCGGTCGAACTGCTCGACGGCGGCGCTGACGAGGCGGTGGCAATCCTCGGGAATCGACACATCGCACTGGACGGCGACGGCGGTTCCGCCGGCATCTGTGATCGAACGCTGTACGTCGTTCAGCTTCTCGACCCGGCGAGCTCCGAGAACGACGGTCGCGCCAACCTCAGCCAGCGCTTTTGCGAATGCGACGCCGAGCCCGGAGGACGCCCCGGTCACTATCGCGACGCGGCCGTCGAGGCGAAATCGGTCTAGGATTCCGTTTGGCTTCTGGTCAGAAGGCCCCAATTGACCACCCACCTCTAATCAACAGAAACTCATCCACATCGAGCCGTCCGGCCGAACACCTTGCTGGGCTAAGGAGAGGGTAATGCTTAAGCGATTGGACCATGTGGGGGTCATCGTCGACGACCTCGAAGAGGCTTCTCGATTTCTGAGCGGAATGGGAATGCAACACGACCGCGATCTAGAAGTTCCAGGCCGCTTGAAGGCTGCTTTCTACAGGTGCGGAGACGCCAAGGTGGAGGTGATCGAGATCATCGACCCGGAAGAGCGAACAAAGCGATTGGGCTCAGAAAGGGCACGCATCGAGCATATCGCCCTAGAGGTGGACGACCTGACGACGACAATTCAAGCGTTGGAGGGGTTGGGAGTGAGGACTCAGACGGCAGATCCAGTCCGAGTCGGCCCCAATCTCAATTTTTGGACCGTGGCCGATACGTGCGATGGCGTCGTCTATCAATTGTTGCAGCGCCAACCTCAGGGTTAGCGGTAACAGAGGCGAACTAGATCGGCTCGACGGCGACGGCAATGTCGCTTGCGCGGGCGTCAACTTCCATTCGGCGCCGGTCCGGACCGCGAAGGGCGGAGGCCACGCCGGCGAGGACCGACATCGCGACGCAAGCCACCAGCGCGACACGGATTCCTGTCACGAATGGCTGGGCCAGCAGGCTCGCGAAGAAATGGGGGTCGGTGACGCGAGCTGCCACCCCTGGTGGCAGAGAGGCGAGCAACGACGCCGGGATGAGGTGCGAGACGGGGTCGTACCCCAGCATCGCGGCGAAGACGGCAGCGCCAGGCGGCAGGGCTGCGATTCGCTCGGCGAGATCTGGAGGCAGCCCGGCCTGGCCCGCGCCTGCCAGCAAGGCCGGCCCCAGGTTTTGAGACAGGCTCGCAATGACGATGGTGAAGAAGATGGCGGTGCTGGCTGTCATGCCGGCGTTGAGCACCATGGCACGCATCCCTGACGCCGCCCCACGTTGATCCGCAGGTACGGAGCTCATGATCTGTGAAGTGTTCGGGGCGCTGAAGAAACCCATGCCGGCGCCCATGACCGCGAGGTAGGCGGCGAACAGACCGAGGTTGAAGTTCGCCGGCAGCGTCATCAGGAGTGCAGCTCCGACGCCCGCGAGCAGGATCCCGCCGGTCGCCAGCAGACGCGAGCCGTAGCGGTCGCTGAGCCAGCCGCCGAGAGGTCCGCACACGACGAATCCGAGCATCAAGGGCATCGTGTAGACGCCCGCCAGAAGCGGGGTATCCACATAGGCAACGCCATGCAGCGGGAGCCAGATGCCCTGCAGCCAGATGACGAACATGAACTGCAGGCCGCCGCGCGCCAAAGAGAAGAGGAAGGCAGCGATGTTGCCGAAAAGGAAGTCCCGGATGCGGAAGAGCTGGAGGTCGAACAACGCATACCGAACCCGGGTTTCGACCACCACGAATCCGGCCAACAGGATGACCCCGGCGCCGAGGACAAGCACGACAAGCGGGTTTGACCATCCCATCGCCTGGTTTCCATAAGGGGTCAATGCCTCGGTTAGACCGAACATCAGAGCCAGCAGCCCGCCCGCGAATGTCAGGTTGCCCATCCAGTCGAGCGGCTGAGCCTTCCGCGTTCCGATCTCGTGCAGCGCCCGGTATGCCCACACCGTCCCAAAGAGGCCGACCGGCACGCTGATGAGAAAGTCGAGGCGCCAGTTGATAGCGGCGAGGAGTCCGCCAAGCACGACCCCCACCAAGTTGCCGGCGATGAAGGCGATCTGATTGATCCCCATCGAGAATCCGCGCTGGTTCGCGGGAAACGCGTCGGTCAACAGGGCGATGCTGTTCGCAAACAGGCAGGCGGCGCCCACCCCTTGCAGCATTCGAAACACGATCAGCTCGATCGCGCCGGTAGTCCCCTCGGATGGGGTCAGCGCGCAGAGCAGCGAACCAACGGTGAAGACGACGAATCCCAGGTTGTAGACGCGCACCCGACCGAAGATGTCCGCGATCCGGCCGAAGGTGACGAGCAGAACCGTGGTGACCGCCGAGAAACCCATCAGCATCCAGAGCAGTAAGTTCGAGTTGCCGGTGGCAAGGGGATCGACATGGAGACCCGAGAAGATCGCGGGCAAGGAGATGAGGACGATCGTCTGGTTGATCGAAGCCATGAGCATGCCGAGGGTCGTGTTGATCAGCACGACCCACTTGTATTCGAGCTTCACGCTTCGGTCTCCACCAGGAGAGACTCTTCCTCCACCTGCCTGACGGCGGTCGTGAACTCGTGCATCGCCGCAGCGATCCGCTCGCGGTCGGCCACTGTCATGCGCGCCACCGCCGTGCGAATCGGGGTCCCTTCCAGGAATGGAATTGCGCTGACCAGCCGGCGGCCCTCTGCCGTGATGGTGGCCAGCACCTTGCGGCGGTCGTCATCGTCCCGGCGCCGTGCAATCAGGCCGCGCTCCTCGAGGCGGTCGACGAGACGCGTCATGGACGGGGGAGCGAGCATGAGGTCGGCTCCCAGCTGGCCGAGGGAGCGCGGCTGCTTCGCGAGCCGGCGCAGCACTCGCACCTGCACGAGGGTCAGCTCAGCCGCGTGCCAGATGCGCGTTTGGAGTGCTTCGCTGAGCGTCACCGCGTCGAGATAGGCGCGGAGCAGGCGGACACCCGAGTCGGGGGGATTAGTTGTCGGCAAGGCAACATTATACAAATGAGCAAATGATGGGGCGGCACCGCTAATACGCCGGCGTGAAAGGTGCAGATCAATGTATCGGGGCCTCTTTGGCCACCTCGTCGACCCTGCGCGCCTTGCGGTCGGAATAGAACCTCAGAAGGATGTCGCGGCGCGTCAGGTCTCGGAGCGTCCCCAGGGCGCGCTCCATGTCCAACGCCATCTTGGCCAAGCATGCCCCGGCAAGCGAGTTTGTCGGGTCCTCGCCGGAATTTCGTCATTTTTTCGTTTAACTCATTGACTTAACGGGGCCGTTTTTGAAAGATTATGTCCCCGCTCTACGCGCGGAAGGGGAGAGTTGATGAACATGGGGTGGCACGGAGGCCGCATTAGGGGGTCCGTCCTGGTGGCGCTCGTCGGCTGCGGCACCTCCGCAGCTCTCGGGGCGGTGATCTTGCCGGCCTCGGCCATGACACTGATCTCGGCCACCTCTGTTCAAAACATCAGCTTGCCGGGCAGGTCTCAAGTGCCATTGCCGTCCACGACCGCCCTGCCCACACTCCCGCTGCCTACGCCCAGCGTCACCGTCTCTGTGCCGCCGGTCCTTCCGACGCCCAGCCTGCCCGCGGCCAGCCCGCCTGCTGTCCCTACCCCGTCGCTTCCGGTCACGCTGCCTGGATCGTCGCCGAGTCCATCGGCGTCTCCATCTACGCCGGTTGGCGCGGGGACCAAGCCGGGGACAAACAACGGCGGGTCGAGCCAAGGCGCGCCACCCTCGGGGGATGGGTTTCCTGGTGTCGGATTGACCGTGCCCATCCTTGGGATCGTGCTGTCCACGCCTCTGGATGTAGCCCTGGCGGCGGCAATTGCCGTGCTTCCATTGCTGGTGGGAATCTGGCTGTTGGTGTTCGGCCGAACCTGGAAAGAGGCCCGGCGCGCGCGAGACGCCAGCATTCGCCTCGCCCTGGCCAATGACCTGGGCCTCCGCCCGCGAGAGTTCAGCTCGATGTCCACCAAGGGCCTGTTCAAGCTGCGCGAGCAGGCTGCCTTTGACGACCTGACAGGTGTCTTGCGGCGAGCAGCGGGGATCTCAGCGGCCGACCGCGAGATCGCCCGCGCGCGGCGCCAGAAAACTCCGCTTACGGTGGCATTCCTCGACCTTGACGGGCTCAAGCAAGTCAATGACGGTCGCGGCCATGTCGCGGGCGACCAGGTGCTGAAGGGCCTTGCCTCCGGCCTCAGGGGCGGCCTTCGTGGCCAGGACCTGGTCCTGCGCTATGGCGGCGATGAGTTCGTTTGCGTCTTGCCGGACACCGCGATCGAGGCGGCCGCGACGAAGCTTCAGGAGATCCAAAAAGAGCTTGCGGAGGCCGGGGTTACATTCTCCTTTGGCCTCGCTCAATTCGAGCGAAAAGACGATGTGGTGAGCCTGTTGGGCCGCGCCGACGCCGAGCTGTACAAGGCCAAGGCGCGCCCGCGAGTCGTCCCCCGACCCGAAGACAAAGGCCGCCGATCGAGCCATCAATCTGAGTTCTTGACAAACTAGCCCATTTCGTGTTTAGTGGGTCGTTACCCGACAAACTCGGAGGAGGTTAACGATGCGACGAGGAACGACATTGACACTGATGGCAGCCTGCGTTGGGCTGCTTGTCTCCACGGGCAGTCTCAGCGCAAGCGCGGCGGACGCGCCCGGGGCGCCTCCCATCGCGGCGGGCACGCAGCCGTCATCGGCGTCAGTCGGCAGCTCGGCGAGCGTGGCGACCGGACGGTCGAGTTCGAGCGCGCAGGGCCAGACCGCGAGCAGCGGCATCTGCGGAGCTGGTGTCGGCGCTGCCGGCAATGGCTACAGCGCCCAGCCAACACAGGCGGGCACGTCCGGCACTTCCACACCAACCGGCTGCAGCTCTCCCGCCGGCGGTCAAAACGTCGGCGCGGACCAGGGCTCGACCGCGGCCAACCCAGGCGATGGCACGTCGACCGGAGGTCAAACCGCCGCAAGTCCATGGGACAGCGCCCCGACAGAAGGCTCGACCCGAGGCCCGTTCTCGATGCTTTTGGCCGGGTCTCAAGACAACTGGCTGCTGGCAGCGCTCGGCACGTTCGGCTGGTGGCTGCTGCTCCTGCTGGTTGCTTTCCTGCTCATCCTTTTCGGCGCCGTCATCGCGCGGCGGCGCAAGCCGGCCGCCCAAGCCGCGTGACGTGACCTACCCTCCCTCCCTTCTGGTTCGCTCCGGCCGGCGCCTTGGCGCCGGTCCGGGGCACCAGGCTTCGGCGCCGGAGGGGCTCGGACGCGCGCTCGCCGCGGCTCTCCTGGTTGTTCTCTGCACGGCACTCATGGTGTCGCCGGCTCTCCTCGCGGCGATGTGGGTGGTCTTTGCCGGCGGGCTTGTCGAGCAGCCCGCCCCGTGGGTTGAGCATCTCCACGGGATACCGGTTCTAGAGGCAGGGCGAGTTTTGGTGACTGTTGCCCTGGTCACCAAGGTCACCAGAGCCAAGGAGCTGGAATGAGCGTGGCAGAAGGAACCTTCGTGGGTCCTTATCGAATCGTCGACCGCATTGGTCGCGGAGGCATGGCCACCGTCTACCGCGCCCACCACCCGGCGCTCGACCGCTTCGTGGCCATCAAGGTGCTGCCCGAATTCTTCGCCGAGGACGAGAGCTACAGGGAGCGCTTTCAACTCGAGGCGCAGTCGGTGGCGCGGCTGAACCACCCCAACATCCTCAGCGCATTCGACTTCGGCCAGGACAGAGGAGTCCCTTACCTGGTCATGGAGCTGGTCGAGGGCGGCACGCTGGCCGACCGGATGGGCAACCCGATGGAGCTTCAGCAAGTCGTGCGGTTGCTCCGGCCGATCGCCAGCGCCCTGGACTACGCCCATGCCAATGGCGTCTTGCACCGCGACATCAAGCCTTCGAACATCTTGATCCGCCCGGACGGAACTCCCGTGCTCGCCGACTTTGGCCTGGCCAAGCTCGCCGATTCGGTGAGGAAGCTCACGGCCACAGGCGTCGTGTTTGGAACGCCCGAATACATGCCCCCGGAGCAGGCTGTCGGCGAGCCGCTTGGCCCAGCCACCGATCAGTACGCGCTGAGCGCCGTCGCCTACGAGATGCTGACCGGTCACGTTCCCTTCCAGGGCGACACGCCGGGCGCCGTCCTCCTTTCGCATATCAGCCGGGCCATGCCGGCCACGCGCGAGCTGCCGGTAGAGATTTCGGGTCACGTGGACCAGGTCCTCAGGCGAGGCATGGCCAAGGCTCCTCAGGACCGTTATCCGACAGTCGGAGCTTTTGTCGCCGCCCTTACCCCGGCTGCCTGGCCCAGCATTCTTGCGGACGAACGGATAAACGTCATCGCAGCCCAGCCCCGTGGCGATGGCGCCACCCACCGCGTGCCGGTTGTGCTGGTGGTCGACGATGGCGCGGCGAATCGGGAGCTCATCGAGGCCTGTCTGGCCGGCATCGACTGCGAAGTTCGTACCGCCGAGGACGGCAGAACCGCGCTGCAATTGATCGAAGAAGACGCGCCTGATCTCGTGCTGCTCGACGTCCAGATGCCCGGCATGGACGGCTATGAGGTCTGCTCGCGAATCAGGGCGCGACCAAGAGGCGCCCTGCTGCCGGTGGTCATGATCACCGCCCTCGACCACACCCACGACCGCGTGATGGCGCTCGAGGCGGGGGCGGATGACTTCATGTCCAAGCCGGTGGAGCGAGTCGAGCTGGTCGCGCGTGTCCGGTCAGCGCTTCGGTTGAAGGCCCTCTACGACACACTCGACAGCGTTGACCAGGTGATCTTCTCCCTGGCGGCAGCGGTGGAAGCGAAGGATTCGCGCACCGAACAGCACACGCAGCGCGTCGGCGAATGCGCCCGCCTGCTCGGCGAGCGGATGAACCTCCCCGAAGCGGACCTGGACGCTTTGTACCGAGGCGGCATCATCCACGACATCGGCAAGATCGGCCTTCCGGATTCGATCCTGCTCAAGCCCGCACCGCTGGATCCTGACGAGGAGGTCCGCATGCGTACCCACCCGATCATCGGCGAGAGCATCGTCAGGCCGCTGCGCTCCAGCAACAATCTCTTGCCGATCATCCGTCATCACCACGAGCGCTATGACGGAACCGGATATCCAGATGGGCTGCGCGGGGAGCAGATTCCGCGTCTGGCTCGCATCGTGTCTGTTTGCGACGCGTACGACTCGCTGGTGAACGATCGACCCTATCGCCCTCGGCGCTCGCCGGAGGAGGCGATGGCGATCCTGAGCAACGGCGCCGGGGCGCAGTGGGATCCCGCCGTGGTCAACATTCTTGCCAGCCAGGTGGCGTCCGCCGACGGCGTTGGAGCGGCCTGACCGGATGCAGTGACAGAAGTCCTGCCGTACCTGCAGAACCTGGGCGCGATTGCCTTCTTCTTGCTTGGCGTCGCCACGGTCGCCGCCTGGATGCGGCATCGAGATCACTCCCTCTTGTTCCTAGGGCTGGCCATCGTTCTTCTTTCCCTGGTCTCGCTCGTTGGACGTCTCACTGTTGTCGCGAAGATCAATCCGCCGCTTTTGCCCGAGATCAGCCTCATTGCCTTCATGGCCTCCGGCTACGCCTTGCTGCTGTACAGGAACTCGCTGATCCCGTTGAGGCGGGCATGGCTCGTCGCGGCGCTGCTGGCGATCGCAGCCGGCACCGTTGTCTACGAGGCGGCACAGGCGCTCTCAGCGCCCAAGGGCCTTCTCGGGTTGACAGGCATCGTGCTTGTCCTGGTGTGGTCGGCCACCGTTCTGGAACCGATCATTCGCTTCTGGCTCGCGGCACGGGGACTTCCTGCTGTCCAGGCGTGGCGCCTGCGGACGCTGAGCCTCGGTTTCGCGGGTCTGGTGGCCATCCTCCTGTTCGCGGTCGCCGCGGGAACTCTGGCCGCCAACCCGCTGGCACAGGTACTCATCCAGCTGGTGGTGCTCGCCATCATTCCTCTCCTCTATGTGAGCTTCTCGCCTCCGGCCTGGTTGCGCCGGGAGTGGCGCGCTTCCGAAGAAGAAGGCCTGCGCGCCTTCATGCAAGACCTGCTGATCATCGACGGCGACCCGGAAGTTATAGCCAGGCGAGCGCTGGACTGGGCCATGAGGATCGTCGGAGGTGCAGCGGCGGCGTCCTTCGATGCCACCGGGCATCTCCAAGCCTCGAGCGGCCTCACCACGGATTACGTGGCGGCGCTCCGCACGCGACTCGCGGACCTACCCGACGGGGTCAGGCGCGAAGCGATCAATGGATCTACCCGAACGCTGATCGTCTTGCCCATGGCTCGCTCGGCAGGCGCGGGCAAGATCGTCGTCCTTTCCGGACCGTTCACTCCGGGTTTCGGCGGCGACGAGATCAGCCGGGTGCAGCAGTTTCTGAGCGCGGTCGCGGCAGCGCTTGACCGCGCGAGACTGATCGGCGAGCTCAAAGAGACAAACCGGCGACTCGAAGAAGCGAACAAGCACAAGAGCGTCTTCCTCGCCAACATGAGCCATGAGCTGCGCACGCCGCTGAACGCGATCATCGGATTCTCAGAGCTGCTGGTCGACTCCGGTGGCAAGCAGTACGACGCAGCGACGCAACAGCGATTCTTCGCTCAAATCCACACGAGCGGGAAGCATCTGCTCGGCCTCATCAACGACATCCTCGACCTGTCCAAAGTGGAAGCCGGCCAGATGGAGCTCCGGCTGCAGACGGTGACGGTAAGGGAGGTCGTGGACCAGGTCATGGAAACCGTCGAGCCCCTTGCTGCCCAGAAGCGGATAAAGATGCGCGCGGACGCAGCGAGTGGTGGAGAAGTGTTGGTGGATGCGGGCAAGCTCAAGCAGATGCTGCTCAACCTCGTTTCCAATGCCATCAAATTCACCCCGGAGGACGGCGAGGTCGCGATTGTCGCAGCGCGTGTCCAGGCTTCTGTGGAGATCTCCGTCATCGACACAGGCATCGGCATCTCAGTGGCTGATCAGGCGCTACTGTTCCAGGAGTTTCACCAGGTCGACCAGGGGCCCGGCCGCCGCCAGCAGGGCACAGGTCTGGGGCTGGCCCTGACGCGCCGCTTCGCCGCCCTGCACGGTGGAGAGGTCTTCGTCCACAGCGAAGTCGGAAAAGGCAGCGTCTTCACGCTCCGCCTGCCCCTCCAGGCGCCGGCGGCCGAGAAGCCCGCGCCCGTCGTGCCAAAAACCCACGACATGTCACGTCCCCTCGTGCTGGTAATCGAGGACGATCCTGCCGCGGCCGAGCTTCTCGTGCGCCAGCTGGAAGGTGCTGGATTCCGGACCCAGATCGCGCGTACCGGCACCGCGGCACTCGCGATGGCACGCGAGCTGCGGCCGGCCGTGATAACCCTCGACATCTTGCTGCCGGAGCTCGACGGGTGGGAAGTCATGACGCGGCTGAAGCAGGATGCGGCGACCAGCGACATTCCCGTGGTGGTGGTAAGCGTCGTCGACAACCCCGAGCTCGGGATGGCGCTCGGCGCCCTGGACTACTTCGTCAAGCCCATTGACGGCAAGGAGCTGGTCACGCGCCTGAGCCGGTTTAACTTCAGGCGTTCCAACCGGAGCACGGTTCTGGTCGTGGACGACGACGCATCCAACCGCCTGTGGCTGACAAGCGTTCTCGAACCAGCCGGCTTCGTCGTGATCAATGCCGGAGGAGGGCGCGAAGCGATCCAGCTCACCAAGTTGCATCACCCCGACCTCGTGTTGCTCGACCTCATGATGCCTGACGTCAGCGGCTTCGGCGTCGTCGAAGCACTTCGCGCCGATCCGTCCACGCGGCATGTCCCGATCATCATCCTGACCGCGCGGAACCTCACCGAGGCGGACAAACGCCACCTCAATGGTCACGTCTCGACGATTCTCAGCCGAGGCTCGACGGCAGCCACAGACCTGATCGACCACCTGCGCCAACTGGTGGCGGAACCCGCCGCCGTCTCATGAGCTACCAACCGCTCGTACTTCTCGTCGAGGACAACGAGGCCAATCAGCTTCTTGCACGTTCGGTCCTGGAGCGCGAGGGATATCGGGTCGAGGTGGCCGGAGCCGCCGATGAAGCGAGAGAAAAATTGGTCGAGAGGCTTCCCAACCTCATCCTGATGGACGTCCAGCTGCCGGGCCGGGACGGGCTTTCGCTCACACGCGAGCTCAAGGCCGATCCAACGACCAAGAACATTCCCGTGATCGCGCTGACCGCCCACGCGATGACCGGAGACCGCGAGCAGACAATCGCCGCCGGCTGCCTGGGGTATATAGCCAAACCCATCGATACCAGGACCTTTGGCAAACAGATCCGCGAGATCCTCGAACTACAGTGAGCGCCCGCATCCTGATCGTCGACGACGAACCCGCAAACGTATTTCTGCTCGAATCGTTCCTGGCCGACCCCGCGATCAAAACTCGAGGCATCACCGACTCGAGGGAGGTCGAGCATGCTTTCTCAGAATTTCAACCGGACCTCGTCCTCCTCGACCTCCACATGCCTTCGCCCGACGGGCAAGAGGTCTTGCGCCGGCTGCGAAGCGCGCGCGAGAGCCTGGGTTTTCTGCCGGTGATCGTGCTCACCGCGGACTCGAGTCACCTCGCTCGCAACAGCGCCCTATTGCTCGGAGCGGACGACTACTTGACGAAGCCGCTCGACCGAACCGAGGTCATGCTCAAGGTGCGCTACCTCCTTCGCGTGCGCGAACGATTCGTCGATCTTCTGACCGCCAAGCAGGCCCTGGAACGCCTACTCGAGGGTCAGCGCGTGCCCTAAGCGAAGCGTGTGCGCGTTCTTCTTATACGTGGTACCGCGAGCAGAACCCCTTGACCTCCTAATTCAACGCCTCGATCGCGTCGGCGTCCTAGCCATTCCTCATTCGGGCACAGATGGGGGTATCTCAGGCCATTTATTGCCCCCTTCCGGCACAGTTGCCGCGTGTCGGATTCTGGGGCCTCTATAGTCCGCTGACATGTCCGCGGATGCGCTCGCAACAACATCGAGCCGAAAGGCATCCACGTGGATCACGCTTCTCGTGCTGTTCGGCATCGCGTCGACGATCGAGGCCTCCACGGTTTCGCACGTGTTCCGCTTCCTGCCTCTCTACCTGGGCACCGTGCATGTTCCTCCGGCGGAGGTGCCCGCGTGGACCGGATACCTCAATGCCGCGTTTTTTCTCTTCGGCCTGCCGCTGGTTCCGTTCTGGGGAGTCTGGGCGGAGCGCTACGGGCGCATCCCGATCATCGCCCGCAGCGCGTTCGTCGAGATGGTGGTCTTCGCCGTGCTCTGGCTGGCGCAGAACCGGTGGCAAGCGGCGTTCGGTTTGCTCCTTGTCGGCTTCCAGCTCGGCAACACCGGAGTGATGCTCACCGCCCTTCGCGCGGTCACTCCGCCGGGTCGGGTTGGCTTCGCGATCTCTCTGTTCGGCGTCACGCCATCGCTCGGCTTCGCGCTCGGCCCAACCGCCGGTGGCTGGCTCGTCGACCACGGTGTGCTGAATCTCCACACCTTGTTCGCGGTCGACGCCGCGATGTCGCTGGTGGCCGGCGTCATGCTGCTTGCCTTCGCCCGCGAGGGCCCGCGGCCTCCTGGGCCAACGGGATCGGCGACCCGGCTCGCTCTCAATGCTCTGCGACTGGCGCTGACGGGGCGTGTGACCTTGATCATCTTTGGCGTTTTCGGTCTGGCTTACTTTGCGCTGCAGATCGCGAACCCGTTCTTGCCCTTGCTCGTGATCAGACTCCACGGCGGCGCGGCCGGTGCGGCGGGCCAGATCGGCATCGTCTTCGGCGCGTCGGCTCTGTTGGGAGCGCTTCTCTCGCCGCTTGCGGGCGCCGCGGGCGATCGCTTTGGGTTCCGGCCCATTCTGGCCGGGGCGTGCGTGCTCGCTGCAGCAAGCCTGGGCGCACTGGCGGTGGCGCCCAACTTGATCTGGCTCACAGGGGCCGCGGTGGCTCTCGGTGCTGCGAGCGCCAGCGCAATCTCCATGGTGTTTGCGCTGCTGGCCACAGCGGTTCCGGAGGAACGGCGCGCCACCACGCTCAACCTGGTCTTTGTGCCGATCTACCTCTCAGCAATCGCGGGCGCGATCGTCGGAGCGCTTCTGGTCCGCGAAGGGCTCAACACAGTGCTGTGGACAGGAGCGGCGATTTCCCTGGTCGCCGCGCTGTTGACCACGAGACTGCCCTCGGTCGCCCGGCCAGTGCCATAGCCCAACTATGCTCATCCGCGTGGCCGGCGAGTTCACGGGGTGGAAGGGTGATTTTCGCGGCTTTTTCCTGGGCCTGAAGGCGAACAACTCAAAGGCGTATTTCGAGGCTCATCGGCGGCAGTACGACAACGAGGTGAAGGGACCGATGGTCGCTTTGCTCGCCGACCTCGAGTTCGAGTTCGGTGAGGCCCGGCTCTCGCGCCCGAATCGCGACATCCGCTTTTCGGCCGACAAATCTCCGTACAAGACCAACCTTTACGCGACCACCGGCGGCGGGTACGTGGCTCTGGACGCCGAGGGTCTCATGGTCGGCGGCGGGCGCTACGAGATGGACACCGCCCAGCTCACCCGCTTTCGCGAGGCGGTTGCCTCTTCTGCTTCCGGAACGAAGCTCGCGGCGATCATCGCCGCGCTGCGCGATGAGGGGTACGACATCGGCGGGGAGGAGCTGAAGCGAGTGCCTTCACCGCACCCCCAGGACCATCCGCGCGGAGATCTCCTTCGGCACAAGCGGCTGATCTACTGGCGCAAGTGGCCGGCCGGTAAGTGGATTGCGACGACGGCCGCGCGCGAGCGCGTCGCGCAGGCCTGGAAGGAGGGGGCGAAGTTGGATGCGTGGCTGGCGAAACATCTCGGGTAACAGATGACCGACTGCTGCACGCCGAAGGGCTACCGCACGATCTTCAGCGAGAAGAGCGCGGTCACTGAGGCAAAGCGGTACCGGCGCAGAGGCCTGGATGCGACATCTCGGCGAATCTTCGATTTCATCAAGAGACGAGGGATCGAAGGCAAAACGGTGCTCGAGGTGGGGGGCGGCATCGGCGCCATCGAGATCGAGCTGCTCAAGGCGGGGATGGCCCGAGCGGTCAACGTCGAGCTGACGCCGACCTACGAAGCGGCGGCCGTTGGACTGCTCGGAGACTCCGGTCTGGCCGATCGCGCGGAGCGAAAGATCATGGACTTCGCCGAGGCGGGGAACGAGGTCGAAGCTGCAGACGTCGTCGTCATGAACCGCGTCATCTGCTGCTATCCGGACATGCCGAAGCTCGCCGGCGCAGCGGCCCAGCACGCGAAAGAGGTGCTGGTCCTGAGCTTCCCCAACGAGCGATGGTGGACGCAGCTCGGCCTGTCATTTGCCAACTTCGGATTCGGCCTCTTCAGGATTCAGTTCCGAGTTTTCTTGCACTCGCCAGACGCGATCCTGGCCGCGGTCGAAAGGCGCGGTTTCAAGACCACCTTCAACGAGCGAGGGTTGCTGTGGCAGGTGGCTGCCCTCGAGAGGGTCGTCTGAGAGAGTGCTAGACACCCCGCGTTTGTGAAAGGGGGCCCATGTGTGGTCACCCCTCGAGGCCTGCTTCGAGCCAGTCGATGATCCCCGCCACCTTCTTCCAGTCTTCGGCCTTTCGCGCCGCGATCAGCTCGCGCAAGGCGTGAGGCTCCCAGGCCAGGAGCGATTCCGCGCCTGAGCTCGCGTAGCGGACGAGCGCGTGATGGACGACGTCTTCGTAGGTCAGACCGGTGTTGCGGGCGAGGTTCTCCAGGGTCGGGCGCGGGTCGATCAGCCGCGAGAGCGCTGCGGAGTCCCGGAAGCTCTGGTTGGAGTCCTGCGGAGCCATGCGATGCAACTTAATCGATCCCCGGGAGACCGATGAGTTTGGTGCCGAACCTCAGTCTCTAGATCAGGCAGAATGCGAACTCAGGAGGATTTGGCCAATGACCAAGGTGCGGGTACTGATCGGGACACGGAAAGGCGCGTTCCTCGCGAGCTCGGACGGGAGCCGGAAAGGGTGGAAGGTCGAAGGGCCCCATTTTGCGGGCTGGGAGGTCTACCACCTCAAGGGGTCGCCGGCTGATCCAGACCGCCTGTACGCGTCCCAATCCAGCGGCTGGTTCGGCCAGGTCATGCAGCGTTCGAACGACGGCGGCAAGACCTGGGAGGCGGTGGGCAACCAGTTCGCCTATGAGGGCGAGGTCGGTACTCACGCGTGGTACGACGGTTCGCCACATCCTTACGAGTTCAAGCGCGTCTGGCACCTCGAACCATCGCTGGACGACCCGGACACGGTATTTGCGGGCGTCGAAGACGCCGCCATCTTCAAGACCACCGACGGCGGCAAGACATGGGGTGAGCTGCCCAGCCTCCGGACACAAAAATCATCCCCTGGCTGGGCACCCGGTGCCGGCGGCCTCTGCCTGCACACCATCCTCATCGATCCGAGCAATCACGACACGATGTACGGCGCGATCTCCGCCGCCGGAGTCTTCAAGACCAACGACGCGGGCAAATCGTGGCGCCCGACGAATCGCGGATTGCGTTCCAACACGATGCCTGACCAGGACGCTGAGGTTGGCCACTGCGTCCACCGCCTGGCGATGCATCCCTCACGACCGAACGTGCTCTTCATGCAAAAGCACTGGGACGTGATGCGGACCGACGACGGCGGTGAGTCCTGGCACGAGATCAGCGGCGACCTGCCGACCGATTTCGGCTTCGTCATCGACGTGAACACGAATGAGCCGGACACGGTCTACGTCGTCCCCATCACGAGCGACTCGCTCCATTTCGTGCCGGACGGCAAGCTGCGCGTCTACCGCAGCAAGACGGGTGGAAACGAATGGGAAGCCCTGACCAAAGGACTGCCGCAGAAGAACGTCTACGTCAACGTGCTGCGCGACGCGATGGCGGTCGACGCACTTGATCCGTGCGGCGTGTATTTCGGCACCAGCGGTGGGCAGGTGTACGCGTCTGCCAATGCGGGTGACAGCTGGGATCCAATCGTCCGCGATCTGCCGCCCGTGGTTTCGGTCGAAGTCCAGACCCTGGCGTGATCAAGGTCGTTCTTCCGGCGAATCTCCGAACGCTGGCCGGCGTCGGCTCCGTCGTGGAGCTGGAAGTGACCGCTCCGATCACCCAGCGGACGGTCCTCGATGCGCTGGAAAGCAATCATCCAGCTCTCCGCGGGACCATCCGCGACATGGACACCAAGAAGCGCCGGCCGATGGTGAGGTTCTTCGCCTGCGAGGAGGACTGGTCGGACGCTTCGCCCGACACGGCTCTGCCCGATGAAGTGGTGTCGGGCAAGGAGCCCTTCCTCATCATCGGTGCGATAGCGGGCGGCTGACGAGAGCAGCTACCTTGAGAGTCTGGCAGCTCCGACCGGAGTTTTGACCCTCGCCGGCGCCGGCCGGCAGTTGGGACACAGGCCGGCAAAGACCACCTGGTGGCTCTTCACCAGGTATCCGGTGCCGGCCTCTACGGCAACAGTCGCCTCGTCGACCACGCACCCCGGCACCTCGGCGATGGCGCCACAGTTGGTGCAGCGGACGTGCTCGTGGTGAGCGCCGCGCGCTTCGTACCTGGCTTTGCCATCGCCGATGTCGTAGCGCTCGACGAGCGCCTTTTTCTCCAGAGTCAAGACCGCCCGCAGGATCGTCGAGTAGTTGGCGCTCGGGATTCCCTCTCTGACCGCAAGCAGGAGCTCATCGAGGGACCAGGTGCGATGCCCGGCATCCTCGACGAGCGACCGCACCGCGTCGGTGACCGGGCTGGGGCGTGGCACCTAGAGCGCCGGTGTCGGCTTAACTCTCCTCAGGCACGTTGAGGGAGTCGAACGTCGCCTTGTTCAGGAATTTGAACATCTGAAGTGGCTTGCCATCGACGTGGATGCTCGCCACCGCGGCGTACCGCTCCTGCCGCGTGCCGCCGCTGGTGGTCCGTACCATCCGGCGCTTCTTGATGTCGTGCTCCGCGACTTCGACCTTCTTCTTGGTCTTCAGGTTGTAGAACTGCATTCAATTCCTCCAGAAAGTTGTTTCGTTCGGAAAGGCAAGTGAGTTGCGCAGGTAACAAGCGCGAACTCTAGCACCGAACGCACTGCATCGTAGGCGGTTTCGACCTGAACGGGGACCGGGTCTAAAATCCTTGATGTGCACCAATCGACGGTCTCGGCGACCCCTGCCTTTGGCGAACTGGAGCCCCATCGGGCGGAACTGACCGCCTACTGCTACCGAATGCTGGGTTCGCCATTCGACGCGGAGGACGCCGTCCAGGACGCTTTCGTGCGTGCGTGGCGCAGTCGCGACCGCTTCGAGGGCCGCGCGGCCATGCGGTCGTGGCTGTACCGGATCGCGACGAACGTATGCCTCGACATGCTGAAGGGACGAGAGCGGCGAGCTCGGCCGATGGACCTTGGACCGGCTCTCGAGCCTCTGGAGTCGAACCTCAACATGCGGAGCGCCAAGGAATGGATCGAGCCCATACCTGAGAACCTGATCGCCCCGGAACGCGACCCGGCCGACCTCGCGGTGGAGCGCGAGTCTATCCGCCTCGCGTTCGTGGCAGCACTGCAGCACCTTCCGGCGCGACAGCGCGCGGTGCTCATCCTCCGCGAGGTTCTGCGCTGGGAAGCCTCCGAGGTCGCCGAGCTGCTCGACAGCTCGGTCGCGTCGGTCAACAGCGCGCTCCAACGCGCGCGGGCGACGATCGCCACGAGCAACGTGAGCTCCTCCGACAAAGTGCCATCACTAACCGCCGCGGACCACGCGCTGCTGGAGAGATACGTCAAGGCATTCGAGCAGTACGACATGGACGCACTGACATCGCTCATCCGAGACGACGCCACGCAATCCATGCCGCCATACGACATGTGGCTGCAGGGTCGCGATGACATCTTTGCCTGGTGGGTGGGGCCAGGCAATGGCTGCCGCGGCTCGCGCGTGATCCCGGTAGTCAGCGCGAACGGCTCGCCGGCCTTCGGGCAGTACAAGCCCAGCCCGCAGGGCGGCTACGAGCCCTGGGCGCTGCAGGTCCTCGAGCTAAAAGAGGGACGGATCGTCGAGCTGACCTTCTTCCTCGATACAGCACGGTTGTTTCCGCTGTTCGGCCTGCCCCTGAAGTTCGACTCCTAGCACTCCGGCAAGCCCGCAAAAGCCGATCAGATCGGCGAGCTCGGGCTCCAGGTTCCTCAGCTCGACCTCATAGCCGATTCGCTTCGCTCGGAGCTTGAGGCGGGCGACCTGATCGATGGTGGCGGCAGTCGGCCTTGGAAGCCCGCCGCAGTCGAAATAGACAGTCCCCATCGCTGATTAAGACCGACGTGGCGATTGAAACTAATCGAAGGGATGCGTCGCCTCCCCACTCGTGGGGAGGTCGGCTCGGCTCGCTCCGCGAGCCCAGCCGGGTCGGGAGCGATGAGTTTTGCCCTGACGCGGCGTCTAAGAAAGCGTGAAGACCTCGCGCTGGCTCTCGCTGATGATCCTGTGCACCGGATTCCTTCTGATCGTCGTCGACATGACGATCGTCAACGTCGCGCTCCCGTCCATTCAACGCGACCTGGGCTTCACGCAATCAGGTCTCGCCTGGGTCATCAACGCGTACCTGATCGCCTTCGGCGGGTTCTTGCTGCTTGCCGGCCGTCTGGGCGATCTGTTCGGGCGCAAGCGGATCTATCTGATCGGCCTCGGCATCTTCATCGTCGCATCAGTTGTGTGCGGTCTTTCCTTCGATCAGCGGATGCTCATCGCGGCTCGGTTCATCCAGGGCATCGGCGGGGCTGTCAGCTCGGCCGTGATCCTGGCCATGATCGTGACGCTGTTCCCCAAGCAGGATGAGCAGGCGAAGGCGTTCGGAATCTTCAGCTTCATCGCCTCGGCCGGCGCCGCGATCGGCCTGCTTGCCGGCGGCCTGATCACCCAGGCTGTCAGCTGGCACTGGATCTTCTTCGTCAATCTTCCGATCGGGCTCGTGACGGCTGTGGTGTCCGCGAGACTCCTCGCGTCCGATCGTGGAACTGGAGCCGGCAAGGGAGCGGACGTGCTGGGTGCGGCGCTCGTCACTGTCGCACTCATGCTCGGGGTGTACGCGATCGTCGAGTCGTCCAACTACGGGCTCGGCTCGCTCCACACTCTCGGTTTCGGCGGAGTGGCCCTCGCGCTGCTGGCGGCTTTCATCGTCCGGCAGGCAACCGCGCGCAACCCGATTCTGCCACTGCGCATCTTCGGTTCGCGGAAGCTGTCCGCCGCCAACCTCGTGCAGGCGCTCATGTCATCCGCGTTCCTCGGCTTCTTCTTCGTCGCCTCGCTGGACCTGCAGCGCGTCCTTGGCTACGGTCCTCTGGAGATCGGGCTCGGGTTCTTGCCCGTCGCCGTCGTGATGGGTCTGTTCTCGGTTCGCTTCTCAGCGCTGCTCATCAACCGGTTCGGCCCGCTCCGGGTGTTGGTGGCCGGTCAGGTGGTGATCGTGTGCGCGCTGGCAATCCTGAGTTTTGGACCAACCAGCGAGAACTACGTGGTTCACCTGCTGGTTCCGCTGGCGCTCCTCGGCCTTGGCGGCGGCCTGTCGTTCCCTTCGCTGACCATCATCGCGATGGCCGACGCACAGCCGAGCGATGCGGGATTGGCCTCGGGCGTGCTGAACACCACAGGCCAGGTTGGCGGGGCCCTTGGTCTCGCGATCCTCGCGACGCTGGCGGGCGCTCGGACAACGAATCTGATCCACGATGGCGCCGGCAGCATTGCGGCGCTGGCCGCCGGCTACCACTTTGCCTGGATGATCGGGGCTGCCACAGTTCTGATCACTCTGGTCCTGACGATCTTCCTTTTGCGCGGATCGAACGCCGCGAAGATGGAAGTCCAGCTCGATGAAACCGAAGCCGTCGCCTAGTCAACTCCAAAAGGAGGAAGTTATGGAAAAGGTCATGAGTCTTTTGCAGAAGCAAGTCCAGAAGGCCATCGATGAGCTGGTCGGTTCCGGCGCAGAGCGAGGCCTGCAGGTCGCCGTCTACCAGCACGGCAAGCTGGTCGTGGACGCCGTCGCGGGCATCGCCGACACAACAACCGGGCGCAAGGTGACGCCCGACACACCCTTCTACTGCTTCTCGGTCGTCAAGGCCGCCGCGTCTACCGTGGCGCACATGCTCGCCGAGCGCGGCTTGTTCGGATACGACACGCCGGTGGCGGACCTGTGGCCCGAGTTTGGCGCCCACGGCAAGCAGAAGGTGACGGTGCGCCACGTCCTCAGCCACACCGCGGGCGTACCCGGTGTACCGCTGGACACCACGGTCGAGGACCTGTGCGACTGGAACAAGATGTGCGCCGCGATCGCCGCTTCGGAGCTGTGGTGGGAGCCGGGCACAAAGATCGGCTACCACGCCTACACGTTCGGCTACATCGTCGGCGAGATCGTCCGGCGTGCCACGGGCAAGCCCATCTCACAGGTCCTGCTCGAGGAAGTGTCCGGCCCGCTGGGGGTCGGCAGCCAGATGTACTTCGGCATGCCGCGCTCCGAGCAGCACCGGCTGGCCATGCTGGAGGACGCACCCATGGATCCCCAGGCGATGGCGGCCATGGCCTCGATGCCTCCCGACCTTCCGATGTTCAAGGCCGCCCCGATGTCTCTGATGCCCAACGCTGAGCTCGGCACTCGCGCCGACATCCTCGCCGCCGACATTCCCGCGGGCGGCAAGACTTCGGCGAGGGCCACCGCTCGCATGTACGCAGCGCTCCTCGGCGAGGTCGACGGCATCCGGCTGATCTCACCGGCGAGGCTGCGCGAGGTCACCACTGCGGCGGCCACGGGAATCGACGAGGTTTTCGGGATGCCGACGACGTGGGCGCTGGGGTACAGCATCGGCCGGCCTGGCGCGATGGACTCGGGCAGCGTGTTCGGAGTCGGCGGCGTCGGCGGGAGCTTTGCGTACGGCGACACGTCGACCGGGATCGCGTTCGCCATGACGAAGAACCGGCTGATTCATGACTTCAACGCGGCGGCTCAGCTCAGCCAGCTGGTCACCGACGCATTACGTAAATAAGGAGAACCGAAATGGGACGGATCTACGTGACCGAGTTCATCTCCCTCGACGGTGTCATGCAGGACCCCGGCGGTGACTCGAAGTGGAAGCACGCGGGATGGAGCTTCAAGATCAGCCGCGGAGAAGAGGGCGACAGGTTCAAATTCGACGAGACGCGCGAAACGGAAGCGCTGCTTCTCGGTCGGGTGACCTACGAGGGCTTTGCGGCCGCATGGCCACACGTGCCAGGGGAATTCGGCGACCTGTTCAACAACATGCCCAAGTACGTCGTCTCGTCAACCCTCAAGAAGGCCGACTGGAAGAACTCGACCATCCTGAAAGGGGATGTCGTCAAGGAGGTATCCGCGCTGAAGCAGCGGCTGAAGGGAAACATCGGGGTTCACGGCAGCGCACGGCTCGCGCAAACGCTCCTGGAGCATGATCTTGTCGACGAATTGCGCCTGATGGTCTACCCGGTCATCCTCGGGAGCGGCAAGCGCCTGTTCGGCGAAACGACCGACAAGAAGTCATTCAAGCTCGCGGAGTCGAGGACGGTTGGTGACGGCGTCGCCATCCTAATCTACAAGGCGGCCTAACGAAAGCCGGAGGTTTACTGCAGGCGCTGGCCAACGGGTGAGTTGAGGGCGGCAAGGGTTCTCAGCTCGGCAAGATATGGCACCGTCGGGTCTTTCGTGACCAGGTTGAGGGCGACCTGGTCCGCCCCGGCGCTGAGTAGACCATTGACGCGCTCGCGAATTGCCGCGACGTCACCCCACGCCACGACCGCATCGAAGAGAGCATCTGACCCAGGAGGCTCGAGTTCCGCCTCGGACCACCCGATCCGCAGAAGGTTATTTCGATAGTTGTCGAGTCGGAGGTAACGGCCGGTGTGCGCATCGCCTATGGCTCGAGCTTCTTGGCGTCCGGCAGCCAGAACTACCGGCATGTCAGACACCAGGAATGGCTCGAGCCCGACCTGCTCGCGAACTTGCCGGATGTGCTCGGCCGTCGTGAAGTAGGGGTAGGCGCCGGCGGTGCGTTCCGCTGCCAGCTGCACCATTCGCGGGCCCAGCGCCGCAAGAACTATCGGGGGCATCTGCGCTTCAGGACCGCGCCAGGGAGCCTGTCCCATCCGGTCCAGGTAGTCGCGCATCGCGGAGAACGGCCGTGCGTAGTCGTGCCCGCGCATGGCGACCGAAGGCGCGTGGCTGACGCCGATACCCAGGATGAACCGATTGGGCCACGCCTCGGAGATGGCTCGCGCGCCGGACGCCATCGCCATCGGGTCGCGCGCCCAGATGTTGGCAATGCCGCTGGCCACCACCAGACTCGAAGTCGCACTCAAATAGATCGCGGCCTGGACGAACGCCTCTCGACCAACGGACTCGCCGTACCAGAGCGTGCCGAAGCCAAGCCTCTCCATCTCGACTGCGAGCTCGCGCTGCACGGTGGCCGGTTGGCCGGATAGCGAACCCGCAAAAATCCCCAATCTGCCCGGGGTGATACCGCCCAGCCGAGTCAGGCCCACGTAGTTGACGTTACCGTGCGGGGTAATAACGGCGCGGCGTCAGTGCGGTGCTGACGGATCAAGAATGCGCTTGGCTGTTCCGGTGACCCAGCATCATTTATCTCTGCAAAACGGGCAATCACGCGTGAAAGTCATTGGGACCGGATGGATCCGCCTCAACTCGACTGTCACGACCTCGCCCTCAGGGTGCCCAACGACGGAGACTTCGTAATGCAGCTCGTCTACGCCCGCGATGCGGCCTTCCCACAATCGATACGGCGCATTGGCATCGTGGACCAGGATGCGGTCGCCGGCTTTGTAGGCCAAAGGACGCTCCACTGATTCTTCGGCTCCCTCGGCAATCAACATTCGTTCGATTTCGGCCCGTACCTTCTCGAGGGTAGCGCCGAGGTCCTCGAGCACGTGAGCTGCGATTCCTTCGCCTTCTATGAGGAGTCCGAGCAGCAAGTGCTCGGTGCCCACGTAGTTGTGACCTAGCCGGCGCGCCTCATCGAAGGAGATCTCGATCACCTTCTTGACTCGCGACGTCGGGATGATGTTCTGGATGAGGATGCGCTCGTGGCGAATGAGCACCGACTCGATGGTGCGGCGAACCATGGTGGTATCAAGCCCAAGGTTGATGAGCACAAGAGCGCCAAGGCCTTGGTTTTCACGAAGGATGCCCAGTAAGAGGTGTTCGGTGCCGATGTAGCTGTGGCCGGAGCGCTCCGCCTCTTCCTGAGCCAGGGTCAACACTTTCTTTGCGCGCTCGGTAAACCTTTCGAACGGGTAGATCGCGATCCCTCCACGTCAAGGGTAGGCCCGTTACCGGTCGATAGGGGACCCTGACCCTCCACACGCTTCAAGCACCAGGCGGTCGAGCTCCTTGAGGCGCCGGCGGTAGGGATCCAGCCGGGTCCGGTAGGGGCTCGACGGGCGGAAGTTCAGAGCCAGATGTTGGCC
>Ga0209588_1000044_pt1 | contig 55363 bp, 55 predicted proteins | sample Rivendell_Oct201_10_FD_188351 | JGI IMG/M metagenome (GOLD analysis project Ga0209588, IMG submission 188351) | Vadose zone soil microbial communities from the Eel River Critical Zone Observatory, Northern California, USA -... | ecosystem: Host-associated > Plants > Roots > Rhizosphere > Soil ...
CCTCGATAAACGGGTCGATCTCGCCATCCAGCACCGCCTGGGCGTTCCCCACCTCGAGCCCGGTACGGACGTCCTTGACCAGCGTGTAGGGCTGCAGTACGTAGTTCCGGATCTGGGAGCCGAACTCGGCCGGCAGGATCTGGCCCCGGATCTGGTCCATCTGGGCTGCCGCCTCCTGCTGCTGCCGCTGAAAAAGGCGCGCCTTGAGTACCTTCATCGCCATCTCGCGGTTCTTCATCTGCGAACGCTCGTTCTGGCAGGTGACCACGATGCCCGTGGGCAGGTGCGTGATCCGGATGGCCGAGTCGGTCTTGTTGACGTGCTGGCCGCCGGCTCCCGTGGACCGGTATGTGTCGACGCGCAGGTCCTGGGGATTGATCACGACCGAAGCCTCGTCCGAGCTCTCGAGCTCCGGCATCACCTCCACAAGCGCGAAGGATGTGTGGCGGCGATGGTTCTGGTCGAAAGGCGAAATCCGCACAAGCCTGTGGACGCCGTGCTCCGAACGCAAAAGGCCGTAGGCCCGCGGGCCGCGAACGATGAACGTCGCACTCTTGAGCCCCGCCTCCTCGCCGGGCGACGTCTCCAGGATCTCAGTTTCAAAGCCCCTGCGCTCGGCCCATTTGAGATACATCCGCATGATCATCTCGACCCAGTCCTGCGCCTCCACGCCGCCCTGACCGACGGAGATCGTGATCACCGCGTTGTGGTTCGCGTAGGGATCGGTGAACAGCAGGTCCAGCTCTCGAGACCGCAGCTCGGCCTCGATCGCGGCCTTTTCCGCTGCCAGCTGCTTCTCGAGCTCGGGATCGCCGCCGGCCAGCTGATCGAGCTCGATCAAATCCCTGGCTCGCCTTTCCAGGCGATCCCAGGTGCCGATCAGCTGACGGAGTTCGGCAGCCTCACGCGCCATCTGCCCCGCGCGGGCGGGGTCATCCCATACGCCTGGCTGCACCAGCTGAGCTTCGAGCTCAGCGGCGCGCTTGGCTTTGCCTGGAAGGTCAAAGGTGCTCCTTCAGCTGCAAGATCCGCTCGAGAAGCTCCTTAGGGTTGAGTTCAGCGTCCATTACTTCTCCAGTTACTCGCGTGGCAGGCTTGGCCCGGATTCGCCGGGCCATGACTCCGCGTTCATGACTAAACCAAAACGTGGCCTGTAGAGCGGGTTTCCGTAACGGGGACGGAGTCCCCCTTGCGATCTAGCGTCCATGACACCTCTTGAATTTCTTGCCTGACCCGCACCAGCACGGGTCGTTGCGACCGATCTTAGCCTGGGCACCAGCCGGTACCGCGGCGTTCGCGGCAGGTGCCGCGGGCCGCGGCTTTTTCGGGGCTCCGTTCGAACCTGATCCGTCCGGATCTCCTGGACCGCTCTCGAAGACCTGGCGGACGACGGGTGGAGGCGGTGGCGCATTGCGTTGGATCTGGACCCGGAAAATCCGCGCCACGATCGAGGCCTGGATGCGGTCGCGAAGCTCGGTGAACATCTCAAAAGCTTCGTTCTTGTATTCGACGAGTGGATCGCGCTGGCCGTACGCGCGCAGCCCGATGCCCTCGCGGAAATGCTCCATCTGCGTCAGGTACTCCATCCACTGCCAGTCGACGGTGCGCAGCATCACGTCTCGCTCGACCAGCGGCATCAGCTCGGCTCCGACCTCCTCCACCTTCTTGTCGTAAGTCTCCGACGCGGCTTCGACGAGGTACTCGACAAGGCCCTCGGGACCGTTGCGGAGCGCCTCGTCCGGGATCTGTGTGCCAGCCTCCAACGGCAGGTAGGCGTTCAGGTACTTGACCAACCCTTCCAGGTCCCAGTTCTCCGGGTGGCGGCTCTGGCAGTGCTGCTCGACGCCCTTCTCGATGAGCTCCTTCGTGTAGCCGAGGATGTTGTCACGGGCGTCCGCGCCCTCCAGCACCTTGCGGCGCTCTTCGTAGACGATCTGGCGCTGCTTGTTCATCACGTCGTCGTACTCGACCACGTGCTTGCGGGCGTCGAAATGCATTCCTTCGACCTTCTTCTGAGCGCCGGCGATCGAACGAGCCACCCAGGGATGCTCGATGGGCTCGACCTCGAGGCTGTCCATCAGCCTTCCAATACGATCTGCCGCCGGACCGAAGATCTTCATCAGGTCGTCTTCGAGCGAGATGAAGAACCGGCTCGAGCCCGGGTCGCCCTGACGGCCGGCGCGGCCGCGCAGCTGATTGTCGATCCGCCGGCTTTCGTGCCGCTCGGTGCCGATGATGTGCAGGCCGCCCACGTTTGTCACGCCCTCGCCGAGGACGATGTCAGTCCCTCGTCCAGCCATGTTGGTGGCGATCGTTACCGCGCCCGGTTGACCGGCCTCGGCGATGATGCCGGCCTCGCGCTCGTGCTGCTTTGCGTTGAGCACGTTGTGCTTGACGCCGCGCTTCTCGAGCATGCGCGCAAGCCGCTCGGACTTCTCGACCGACACCGTGCCCACCAGGACAGGTCGTTTCACTTTATTCATCTCGACGATCTCATTGATGACCGCCTCGAACTTCGACTGCTCCGTCTTGTAGATCACGTCGGAGCTGTCCGTGCGAACCATCGGCCGGTGCGTCGGGATGATGACGACGTCCAGCCCGTAGATCTTGTGAAACTCTTCTGCCTCGGTCAGCGCTGTGCCGGTCATGCCGGCGAGCTTCTCGTACTGCCGGAAATAGTTCTGAACCGTGATCGTGGCGATCGTCTTCTGTTCCTGCAGGACCTTGACGCCCTCTTTCGCTTCGACCGCCTGGTGCAGGCCGTCGGACCAGCGGCGGCCGGGCATGGTGCGGCCGGTGAACTCGTCGACGATGATCACTTCGCCGTCCTTCACGAGATATGCCTCGTCGCGGTGGAACAGCGTTTTCGCCTTGAGCGCCTGGTTGATCTGGTGCGCCTCAACCACGTTCTCCAGGTCGTAGACGTTGCGGATCCCGGTCCAGCGCTCCATCTTCGCGATGCCGGCCTCGGTGAGCGATGCCGACTTGTGCTTGAGGTCCACCTCGAAGTCCTCGCCTTCGGACAGGCGCGCCGCCCAGCGGGCGTACTCGTAGTACTTCTCAGTGGATTCGTCCGACTGCCCCGAGATGATGTGCGGCGTGCGTGCCTCGTCGATGAGGATGGAGTCGACCTCGTCGACGATCGCGTAGTGCAGAGGCCGCTGGTTGCACTGGGCCAGGTCGTGCGCCATGTTGTCGCGCAGGTAGTCGAAGGCAAGCTCTGAGTTGGTCGCGTAGGTGATGTCCGCCATGTAGGACTCGCGCTTCGTCGTAGGCCGCAGGTGCTGAAGCCGGGAGTCCGGGTGGGTCTCGTCGACATACTCCGGGTCGTAGACGTAGGTGGCAGCGGTGCCGACGTTGACTCCGACGCTCATGCCGAGGAGGTGGTAGATCGGCGCCATCCAGCCTGCGTCACGCCGGGCGAGGTAGTCGTTGACGGTGACCAGGTGGACGCCTTTGCCGGCCAGGGAGTTCAGGTACAGGGCGAGGCTCGCCACCAGGGTCTTGCCTTCACCGGTCTTCATCTCGGCGATCTTTCCGTGGTGGAGGACGATGCCTCCGACCAGCTGGACGTCGAAGTGGCGAAGCCCGATCGTGCGGCGGCTCGCCTCGCGACACAACGCAAACGCCTCGATCAGCAGCTCGTCGAGGTCGGTGCCTTCCCCGGCCCGCCGGCGCAGCTCGTCCGACCGCGCCCGCAGGGCGGCGTCGTCGAGCGCCTTGAGCTCGGGCTCGAGCTGGGTGATGGCGGCGGCCACCGACATGTGGCGCTTGACCTCACGCTCGTTGGGGTCGATCAGCCGGGTTAGAGGGGCAAGGAGCACGAATCTAGGTTACCCGGCCAAGCCGAATCCGAATCTAGGGGAGTCCTACGTGACGACCGGCTCGATCACCGCCACCGTGCCGTCCGCCCGCCGGGCGACGATCTGGATGGCCCCTGAATCCTCGTCCAGAAACACCAAAAAAGGCTGGCCATCGGCCTCCAGCTCGGCGACGGCGTCCGAGATCGTCATCGGGCGCAGCTTCATCCGTATCCTCTCCGGCGCCGGCGACCGCGCCTCCTCGTCGCCATCCGCCGTGGACACCCTGGTGGGCGACGTCGGCTTCTTGCGGTGGGTGACCTTTTCCTTGTACTTGACGACCTGCCGGTCGATCTTGTCGAGCGCGAGATCGAGGGCCGACATCGCGTCGGCGCCTCTTTCGTGAGCGCTCAGGACCGGGGTGCGCCGGCCGTCGAGATGGATGTTGATGCGGCAAACGATGGTGGCCAGACCGTTGGGGTGCTTACCCTCTTCGGAAAAGTCCACGTCCGCGTCGGCCACCTTTCCAAAATGGCGAGCAAGCCGCGTCAGCTTGCGCTCGGCGTTCTCGCGAACCTCCGGCCCCACCCCGGCCGTGCGGTCGTGGAGCACGACCTTCACAACCCGAGTATATGACCGATCGGCGGCAGCCGACTACTTCGTAGAGGGCTTGTATCCGGGAGGCGGCGGGAACAGAGCCGTGATTTCCTTGGGCAGCGGAATCCCCTGCGAGAAGATACGGTCCAGGATCTTCGGCCGCAGGCCGGTCGGCTGGAACGAGGCGATCACTTTTCCCTCCTGGGTCGCGCCCTTCTGCTCCAGGGCGAAGATCTCCTGCATGGTGATCACGTCCTGCTCCATGCCAACGATCTCGGTGATGGAGGTCACCTTGCGCGAACCGTCGCGGAGACGGTTCAGCTGGCAGATGATGTTGATCGCGCCAGCCACCTGCTGGCGGATGGCCCGCACGGGAAGGTCGACACCGGCCATCAGGACCAGAGTCTCGAGCCGGGCGAGAGCATCGCGTGGGGTGTTGGCGTGCAGCGTGGTCATCGAGCCGTCATGGCCGGTGTTCATGGCCTGAAGCATGTCGAGTGCTTCGCCGCCACGACACTCACCGACGACGATGCGCTCCGGGCGCATGCGCAGGGAGTTGATGACCAGCCGCTGGACGGTGATCTCGCCTTCTCCGTTGATGTCCTTCGGTCGGGTCTCCAGCCGGCAGACATGCTCCTGGTGAAGCTGAAGCTCAGCCGCGTCCTCGATGGTGACGATGCGGTCCTCCACCGGGATGAAGCCGGACAGCACGTTGAGGAACGTGGTCTTACCAGTACCTGTACCGCCAGAGATGATGATGTTGGCCTTGGCGAGCACTGCCGCCTTGAGGAAGCCGAACCCGGCCTCGTTGCAGCTTCCGAACCGGATCAGGTCTTCGACCTGGAACGGGTCCCGTGAAAACTTTCGGATCGTGAGCAGCGGTCCGTTCAGGGCGAGCGGCCGGATGACGGCGTTGACACGCGAGCCGTCGGCGAGGCGAGCGTCGCAGAGCGGTGAGCGTTCGTCGATCCGGCGGCCGACTGTGCGCACGATGAATTGGATGACATTGAGCAGCTGATCCTCGTCGTTGAACTTGATGTTGGTCAGGACCACCTTGCCGCCCATTTCGACGTAGACATGGTCGTTGCCGTTGACCATGATTTCGGTCACACGGTCGTCTCGGATGAGGGGCTCGATGGGCCCTAGCTGCTGGTAGTACTCATCGATGTTGATACCGGGGATCCGGACTGCCATTCACTAGCCTCCGCTCGCGGATTTGAACCGAGCGCCAACTATACGGTAACCCTCGCCACACTGACCCCCATTACAGGCCCAGAACCGGCCGATCTCAGAGCTGCCGCGCAGGCCTCCAGGGTGGCCCCGGTGGTGGTTACGTCATCGATCAGCAAGATCGAACGGCCTTCCAGAGGCCCACCTTGCCACTCAAAAGCGTCGTGCACGTTCGCAAGGCGCCAGCGTCGGTCATGGCCGACCTGAGGCGGCGTAGCGCGCGTGCGGACAAGGTTGCCGGGCGGCTTGGTGAGCGCAAGGCGCCGGCACAGCTCGTCCGCGAGCAGCTCCGACTGGTTGAACCCTCGCTGCCGCAGCCGAGAGAGGTGGAGGGGCACCGCGACCGCCCACGAGGCAGCCAGGCCCTCCACCACCAGGCGCTCCGCCATGAGCAACGCCAGCGGCTCTGCCAGGCGCCTCCAACCGTGGTACTTGAAACGCTGGAGGGCGAGCTCGACAGGACCTTCGTACGCCGCGGCCGAGCGCAGCCTTGTGAGCGACCTCAGACGCTGGCGGCAGCCGCAGCCCACGCGTGGCGACTCCACCTCCGCGCCGCAGCGGCGGCACAGCGGTTCTTCAAGGCGCCGGATGCGCGACCGGCAGTGGTCGCACAGCCATGAACCCACGATGCGGCAGCCACCACACCGCGGCGGCAGGATGATGTCGAGCAGCCGGCTCCGCACCACCTGAGCCTACGTTCGACTGTCAACCTTTTCTTTACAACGGATCAAGAGATGACGATCTGATCGCCGCGCTGCAGGTCGATGTCCGCCGTGGACGCTGCAGGAAGCTCGAGGACGCTGCGGGCGCCCCACACGAACCACACGACCCCGTACCACTGCGGCAGTTTGCGATAGACCTTCTTCACGCGTTCCCTGCTGTCGAGGAAGACGGCGTCGATGGGAAAGTTCATGAACATCATGTGGATGCCGTTGCAGGGATTTAGCCACAAGCCGCGGCCCGGTTCGAGCGTGCGGCGGAACATGAGGCCCGCCGTGAGAGCGATCATCGATGTGGCCATCTCGAGCTCCTCCGCGAGCACTTTGCCCGTTCGCTCGTGCACCGCGCGACGACCTTTCATTGCGATCGACTAGCCTAACGAAGGCGCATGGACTTCGACAGCGACGGCGTGAGGCTGCATTATGAAGTACATGGGCCAGAGCGCGGCGCGCCTGTGGTCGTGGTGCACGGCTTCGCTTCGGACTACCGGTTGAACTGGGTCGGCACGCGCTGGCAGGAAGCTCTCATCGCCGCCGGCTTCAAAGTTTTCGGACTCGACTGCCGCGGCCACGGTCACAGCGACAAGCCTCACGACCCAGCCGCCTACGCGATCGGCATCATGGCCGGCGACATCGTCCGTTTTCTCGACCACGTGGAGTTGCCATCTGCGGCCTACCTCGGTTACTCGATGGGCGCACGCATCGGGCTGCAGGTGGTGATGGATTTCCCAATTCGAGTGCAGCGGGCAGCGTTGGGGGGCATCGGCGCGGCGGGAGCGATCAACAGCGCCGGCGCGATCGCCGAGGCTCTTCTTCGGGGCGAGCCAACCGACAATCCGATCGCGGAGAGCTTCTACCGCTTCGCGTCAGCTCGCCCGACGAACGACCTGAAGGCTCTGGCTGCGTGCATCACAGGCCTGAAGCCGCAATGGGTGCCGGCGAAGCTGTTGGCGATTGAGACGCCGATCCTCATCGTGGTCGGAGATCGTGATGAGCTGGCCCGAAACGCACCGGAGCTGGTCGAGCTGATCCCGTCTTCGCGCCTGGTGACAATCCCGGGTCGGGATCACATGGGCGCCGTGCCGGCGCGCGAGTTCAAGGAAGCAGCGATCGCGTTTCTGTCGGAGGAATAGGCGAGCTCCACCTCCCCCATCTGGCCTGACGCTGCGCGTGAGTCCACCTTCCCCACAAGTGAGGAAGGGACTAATTCGCTGCAGCTAGCCGGCTCGGTGGTGGTAGCGGATCCGATGCTTGGTCCGCGTCATGGCGACCCCGGTCGGCACGATCGAGATCGTCCCGTCCGCCTCGAGCACCGCAAGCTGCACTTCCTTCGGGTCGGTGATGCCGTGCTCCCGCATCGACATCTCGACCTCCGCCTGGTCGACCCCCTCCCTCTTCATCACGGCGGTCACGTACTGTCCGTCCCTGACAATCACGGCCGGGTCCGGAGTGAAGACCCGGTGGAACTGGGGCAGCCGGTCGAGCTTGCCGACCAGGTAGTTCGTACCCACCAGCGCCGCCGTGAGCACCAACCCGCCCGTCAGCGAGGTATCAGGACCGGTCATGGCCGGCTGCAGCGCGTTGGCGACGAGCAGGACGAAGACCAGGTCGTACAGCGTGAACTGGCCTACCTCACGCTTGCCGAATAGCCGCAGCGCCAGCAGCAGCCCCGCGTAGATGATGACCGCTCGGAGCACGAGCTCCAGCGGGTTGACACCCAGCTGCAGAAAAGAGGGCGTTCCTTACCTCGGCTTCATGAGGATCAGCACCGCGGGTCCAAGAAGAACGATCCACAGCGTCGGGAAGATGCAGCCCACCATGGGGAGCATCATCTTCAAGGTCGCCTGTGCGGCTTTCTCTTGTGCGCGCTGGCGACGCTTGCGCCGCATCTCGTCCGCCTGGATGCGGAGGATCTTGCCGATGCCGGTGCCGAACTGCTCGGACTGGATGATGGCCTGAATGAAGTTGTGCAGGTCGTCGACACCGCTGCTCCGGCCCATCTCGTCCATCGCTTCCAGGCGGGGCCGGCCGAGGCTGACCTCGCGTAGGACTTTGGCGAACTCTTCGGAGAGCGCGTTCTTGTACTTGTCGGTGACCCGCGCAAGCGCGGCATCGAAACCGAGGCCTGCATCGACCGCGATGACCAGCAGGTCCATGGCGTCCGGAAGGCCCTTCTGGATCTCAAGCCTGCGTGCGTCCACCTTCTGCTTGAGCCACAGCACCGGCACGTAGTAGCCGAGGATGGCACCGGCGACCAGAGCGATCGCGACGTAGATCGGGTTGGCCAGGAGAAAACCAATCCCCAGACCGACCGCGGCGAGGACCGCAGCCGAAACGATGCGCACTGCGGCGAAGTCCTCTGGCGTCAAGTTGCCAGGACGTCCCGCGAGCTCCAGCCTGTTCATCAGGTCCTGACGCGCCTTCTGGGGTGTCGAACGCGAGAGCATCGATCCCAGGCGCTCGATCGCGGGACGCAGCACCCGCTCGCTGAAAGGCCGCCTCAGCTCGACTTCTTCGATTGTCAGCGGCTTCTCCCCTCCATACACGGAGAGGCGCTGCTGGACCATCTGGGCGGTGTTGGTCGTCGGCGTTCGCGCAAGTCCGATGAACATGATCAACACGCCGAGGCCGCAAACGACTGCAAGGATGATTACTGGGCTCATCAGCTCAAACCTCGATCGCGACCACGCGCCGGATGATCATGTTGCCGATGAAGATCATGAAGCACCCGAACACGATAAGGCCCCAGCCGACGATGCTCTCGAACATCGGCCGGAAATAGGTTGGGGTGACGAAATACATGAAGGCCGCCAGGACGAGTGGAAGGAACGTGATCAAGGTGCCCGATGCTCGGGCCTGGGCGGTCAGCGTCGCGATCTCGCCCTTGATCCGGACCCGTTCCCGGATCGTGTAAGCGATGTTGTCGAGGATCTCGGCCAGGTTTCCACCCACGGTCCGGTGGATCGCGTAGGCGGTGGTGACGAGGTCGAAGTCGGCGCTCGCGATGCGCTTGGTGATGTTCGCAAGCGACTCGTCAGGCGAGCCACCGAGGTTCATCTCGCGGACTGCCCGGCCGAACTCGTCAGAGATTGGCGGCACGCCGTTCTTGGCCACGGTGTCGATGGCCTGCGCGAACGAATAGCCGGCCTTGATGGCGTTGGACAGCAGCGTCAGAGTGTCGCCCAGCTGATTGTTGAACGCCTTGAGACGCTGGTTGATCCGGTACTTCACATAGATGCCGGGTACGAGGTAGCCGATGATGCCGGCCACTATCGTCTGGATGAGCCCCTGGAGGGGCAGGCCGAAGCGGATGATCGCGATGAACACGAACAGCACGGTGCTCCCGATCTGGATCATGAAGAACTCGGAGGTGCGAAGCTTCAAATCTGCCCGCTGCAGCTGCTCCGATACCGACGGCTTTCCCTTCTTGGCGTTACCGCGACCCACACGGTCCGCCGCCGGCTGAAACAGCCGGTTCAGCGAGTCGCGCAAACCACTCGCCGGTGGCAGCTGAGTCGCGCCGGCGGTCGTCACGCCATAAGCGGCCAGTCTCGCCTGGAAGTCCTCAGCGCCGCCGGCGGCGCGCCGCATCTGGCCGAGGCCCAGGAAAAACAGGAAGATGCCCGCGAAGGCGATGAGTCCGAATATCACTGGCGCTGAAAGTGCTGGCATGGGAACCTCCTAAGGGTCAGTACAGCTTATCCGGCGATGGTTTTGGAGTGGGCTTGAAAAGGGTTTCCGGCACTTCCTCGCCTTCCGCCTTCAGATGTTCCATTCGCATCGGCAGCAGGCCCGTCGCGGTGTGGTACCCGACCGCCTTGCCCTCGGCGCTGACGCCGAGCTGCTTGAACACGAAGAGCTCTTGAAACTGGACCTCGCCATCCTTGATACCCGTGATCTCGGCCACGCTGACGATGCGGCGCACGCCACCGCGAAGCCGGGACTGTTGAACGATCATGTGGATGGCGGCCCCGATCGTCTCGCGGATGGCTCGCGACGGCAGGTCCTGCCCGGCCTGAAGCACCAGCGTCTCGAGACGGACGAGGCTCTCGTGCGGGTTGTTGGCGTGGATCGTGGACATCGAACCATCGTGGCCGGTGTTCATGGCCTGCAGCATGTCCAGCGCCTCGCCACCACGACACTCGCCCACGATGATGCGATCCGGTCGCATACGCAGACAGCTCTTGACGAGCTCGCGGATCGTGACAGCGCCTTTGCCTTCCACGTTCGGCGGACGCGACTCGAGCTGGATCCAGTGTGGCTGTTGAAGCTGGAGCTCCGCGGCGTCCTCGCACGTGATCAGCCTTTCGGTCTCCGGGATGAAGGACGACAGGATGTTGAGGAGCGTCGTCTTGCCGGAGCCGGTGCCTCCCGAGACCAGGATGTTGAATCTTGCGCGTACACATGAACGCAAGAACGACATGAGCTCCGGGCTCGACGACCTGAACCGGTTGACAACGTCGGCGGGACCCCACTTCTCCTTGGCGAACTTCCGGATGGTGAGGCATGGGCCTTTGAGCGCGATCGGGGGGATGACGACGTTGACACGGGAGCCGTCCTTCAGGCGGGCGTCACAGATCGGCGTCGACTCGTCGACGCGCCGGCCCACAAGGCTGACGATGCGGTCGATGACCTGACGCATCTGGCGCTCGCTCTCGAAGGTCACTGCCGAGAGGGTCGGCTCGCCGGCCTTCTCGACGTAGATCTGCTTCGGATGGTTGGCCATGATTTCGGTGATGGCAGGGTCGGCGAGCAGTGCTTCCAACGGACCCAGTCCAAGCACGTCGTCGAGGACCGAATCGACAAGGCGTTCCTTGTCGTTCTTGGTCATCGTCATCGCCGTGGAGCGGAAGTACTCCTCGGCGAGCTCGAGGATCTTTTCGCGGACGCCCGGCTTGTTGCTCGAGTCGATCTGATCCGCGAACTTCTCGATCAGGCGGGCATGGATCTGGACCTTGGCCGCGGTGAAGGCCGGGGTGAGGTCGCCGCCTGTGGCGGCAGCCCCCGCGCGCTGCGACAGGCTCGGCGCCGCGGCGGGGGCTGCGGGGGCTGGAGGAGCCGTCTGGGGAGCCATCGGTATCGAAGTCGCCGGGCCGTACGTGGCAGCCCCCGGGACGGTCCCCACCGCGGGACCGTTGGCCGTCCCAACCGTCCCTGGGGGAACCGTCTGGTTCTGCTTGACCCTGTCGAGGAGACCCATCTCAGCTATTGCCGGAGATCACACAGTCGTGAAGTGGTACCGCTGTTCCACCGCTTTCTGGCTGACGCCCTGGGCCGCGAGAACGGTCGGGCAGGTCGGATCCGGGGCGCTTGGGGGCTGCGCCAGGTAGTCCTTGAACGACTCGAGCGTGTACTTCAGCGACGTGTTGTTGAGGAACCAGGTGAAGAACTCGGCGTCACACTGCGTCAGGACGATGGTGAGGCTGGAAACCAGCCCACTGACAGGGCCTTGTGAACCTGCGGCCGGGGCGCCGTTCGCCGGCTGCACGTTCGAGGCGGCCGGTCCTAGGCCGATGACGCGGACGTTTGTGAACACCGTCTTGCTGATGATCTTGGGCGCCCCCGCCGCCGGCGTGCCGCTGACCGAGTAGACGGTGACGCTGGCGGACGAGATCACCGTGATGTAGTCACCCAGCGTGATGTGGCCGGCCACACCCTGCTGCTCACCGGTTGGGATGGTCATGGCAACGTAGCCGCTCGGAAGCGGCAGGTACGCAGGCGCGGCGCCTGAGGGGATCGAACCGATGTCCTTGGCCAGCATGTCCGACGTGATGATGGAGCCCTTGCTGATCTGGATCTGCGCGATCAGGTCCTTGACGTCGCTGGGATTCAGGTAGGTGTTGTTGATGCTCGTGAACGGACCCGACACCTTCTGGGTGTCAAGGTCGGCCAAGGTGATGGTATGCCGAAGCGGGATGGACTGCTTCGCGAAGACCACCGTCGTGGTCCCGCCGCCGGCTCCGCCGCCGCCGCCGATTCCGCCGAGGAAATAGGCCCCGGCGCCTGCGAGGATGGCAAGGAGCAAGCCGACGATGATGAACAGACGTCCACCGCCTGGTCGCGGTCGTGCTGCTGCTGGTGCGACGGCCAAGAGTTAGTCACCTCCGGAGTTTGAGTTCGCTAGAGTGCCGACATTGTAGCGAGGGGGACCGTGATCGTCCCCCACCTTCGCGGTTGATTCCGGTAAAGAAGAGAGCCCCTTGTCGGGGCTCTCTCTTTGAAGGTGCTACTACGTTTGGTTCTCGTTAAGCGGAAAGTGCGGCTACGACGTTCGAGAACACGTTCTTGATCTGGTTGCCCATCGTAAGAAGGATGACGATGACCACGATTGACACGAGGACGAGGATCAGGGCGTACTCAACCATTCCCTGGCCTTCCTGACGGGTCGTAAGGCTCCGAAGCTTCATGTAAAGGTTCAACATCTGCGATTCACCTCCTTTTTCATTACTACGGCACTGGTCTGAATGACGCCGCCGGGTCCCGATTCTTGCGGGGTTTGCCACGCCGTCGGCGGCGGTGATGCTACTCGGCGGTCCCGGGCAGGTCAATGAGTTAACGCAGGCAGGCGCCGGGCTGGTCGCCAAGGGGGAAAACAGGGTCCGCCCGACGCTGGCCAATAAGATGTCGCCGGGAATGGCAGCCTCTAGCGTCGCGGAAGGTGTGGAAAGACGCTCCTGGGCCTACTGGCGGGAGCTCGTCTTCAGCCGGCTCATCCCGGCCCTGTTCTTCAGCGTGTTTCTCGCCCGCCAGCTCCTGTTCACGTGGGACGGGCTCCGTTCCGTGCACAAGCCTTCTGACTACCTGTTCGCGGTGCAGCAGCTTCTCGCCCTGGCGTTTTTCACGATGCTGGTAGTCCTTTACAGCACCCGCCTCCCCAAAAGCGGCATGGATCACCGGTGGGCCGTCGTCGTCATCGCCTTCATCGGCACGTTCGCGGCGCTTTCGACGCCGTTCTTGCCCGGGGGCGGGCGTCGCGAAGGACTCGTCCTGTTTGCCGACATCGTGGCCACGGCCGGGTTGGCCTACACGGTGTGGGCGCTGGCCTACCTGCGGCGATCGTTCTCGATAGTGCCCGAAGCTCGCCGCCTCGTCATGGGCGGCCCGTACTCGCTGAGCCGTCATCCGGTTTACCTGGGCGAGATCGTGACCGTCGTCGGCGTCAACCTTGCCACCGCCGGCTGGCCGGGCGCGCTGGCCATCGCCTGTGTCATCGCATGCCAGCTCCTTCGCATGCGCTGGGAGGAGGGAGTGCTCCGGCGCGCCTTCCCCAACGACTACCCGGGTTACGCGTCGCGGGTTCCGCGCTACCTCCCCAACCCTTTCAAGACCCGGCGCGGCGGCGTCTAGCCGAGTTGCATTGCGGCTGACCGAGCGGCTCAGCGCCCGAACGCTGCTCTTGGGTGGCGTGATGATCGTGATCCTCTCGCTGTTCATCGCCAGCGAGCAGGACCCCGACTTCTGGTGGCACGTGCGCATAGGCCGCTGGATGGTCGACAACGGCCGGCTGCCGTCAACTGACATCTTCACCTTCACCGTGCCAGGCCACGTCTGGACCGATCACGAGTACCTGACCGAGATATTGATGTGGCTCGTCTACCGGGTCGCCGGTCCCGTGGGGCTCAGTCTGGCGTTTGGGCTGGTCACGTGGGCCGCTTTCTGGCTCCTCTACCGGCAGGTCCGCCGGCAGCCGTGGGTGATCGTCGGTGTAGGTCTCGCGATCGGCGCCGTGGCCGGTTCGCCGATCTGGGGCCCTCGCGCGCAAATGATCACGTTCTTCCTGACCTGTCTCGAGCTGTACTGGCTGCATGGGTATTTGAGCGGCCGCAGCCGGGCGCTGAGGTATTTCCCGCTGGTCATGGTCCTGTGGGCCAACCTGCACGGCGGGTGGGTGATCGGCTTCGTCTGGCTTGGCGTCGCCCTCGCGGCCGAGCTCATCAGCTGGGCGTGGAACCCGTCAAACCCCGCCCACCGCGCGCACGTCCGCTTCCTCGCCACCATCACGGCGTTCTCTGTGGTGGCCGTGGCGGCAACACCTCACGGTTTCAGTCTCTACCCCTATCCGTTCCAGACCCAGGGAAGCGTCGCCCAGCAGAAGCTGATCGTCGAGTGGTTCTCGCCCGACTTCCACCAGGTCTACCTGCGCCCGTTCGAAGCCATGGTCTTTCTCGTCCTCATCGGCTTCGCGCTGCGGCGGCCGCCTCTGTACGAGTTCCTGCTCGCGCTGGTAGGGCTAGGGCTCGCGTTTCAGTCAGTCCGCAACGTGGTGCTTTTCGTCGCGGTCGCCACGCCGGTGATGATCAACTGCTACTCCGCTTACTGGAGAGAAGTCTCGGCGGCCCGCGGATGGAAGTTCGAGCTGCCGCCGCGCCGGATTTTCGCGGTGATCACGGCCGTCGTTCTTGCGCTCATCGCGCTCGCGACCACGTTCAGGATTTACGACAGCGTCAATCCCGCCAAGCAGGAGAGCATGGTGCGGGCAGACTATCCCGTGGCCGCCGCCGATTGGCTGGAAGCTCATCCCGAGTTTGGGACCAGGATGTACAACCAGTACGGATGGGGCGGCTACCTCGCCTATCGGTTCTATCCACGGGACAACCGCAGGGTCTTCATCTTCGGCGAGGCGGCGCTCATGGGCGACCCGCTGCTCAACGAATACGAGGACGTGCAGACACTGCGGTCAACGTGGAAGCAGAGGCTCGATCAGTACCAGGTCGACTATGTCGTGTACAACAAAGGCGAAGCGCTGGCCAACGTTCTGGCGACGCAGACGGATTGGAAGCTTGTTTACGAAGATCCCGTCGCGGTCATTTACGTGAGGCAGTAGGCAGCTTCAGCCCCTCACCCTTCATCCCTCTCTCTGAAGGGGAGAGGGCATTGCCTCTCCTTAGTACAGCTTCCAGATCTTGAACGTCGGAGTGTCGTAAGCCGGAGGGCCAAGCGCCGAGGGCGGCGAAGTCTGCAGGTCCGTGGTCCACACCACATACCGGATGTGGTTTTCCTGGATGAACTGGCCCAGGTCGGCCTTCCCCGTCAGCACGTCGTACGCGGTCTGGGTCTTGGCAAGGTAGTCGAACGTCTCGTCGTAGTGGCCGACGTAAACCGTGTCGCCGCTGTAGGCAGGCACGTACAAACCGACGCCGGGCATCGCCAGGACCCGTCCCGCCGGCTCGTTGCCGAGCCAGCTGAGGCCGTCGTAGAACGCGGTGGTGACGTTGTATTGGGGCTGCCCGGCGACAGCAAGCGGAGCCAGCACCAAAAAGGCGCTGCCGATAGTCGAGAAGGTGACATAGGAGAAGGGCACGAGGGCTCGGGCACGGACGCTGCGCAGGCGCGGCACGATCGTCTCGTACATCCCGCGCGCACCGAGAATCACCAGGGGTAGGTAGATGCCGTCCAGGAATCGCCGCCGCAGGTCGCCGGCGGGATTCGGTAGATAAAGGATGACGGCGAGCAAGACGAGCCAAGCGACCAGGAACAGGTCCTCGCGGCTGCGCCGGCGTAGAACGCCCGGCAGGCCGGTCAGCGCGAGCAAGAGCTGCGGCGCGAGGGCGAAGAGGAGGCTGACCGACTCAGGCGGAAGCGCGTTCTTGGAGTGGAAAGTCCAGCGCTGCACCTCTGGGTTGCCGACAAATGCCAGGTACGAATAAAGGATGTAGGGCGCCGGGATCGCGAAGGCGATCGCCGCGGCAAACCAGCCACGCGGAGAGGCCGGGCGCAGGATCAAAGCAACAGCCGTGGCGCCGCCCATCAGGATCGGCATCTGCGGGTGAATCGAGGCCTGGCCGAGCCAGCAAAGCCCGGCGAGGACTCCGAGGAGGAGGCTCCCCCTTTGAATCGCCAGGAACGTGAGGGCGATACCGGTGGCGGCAAAAACGCCGGACCACGCGAAATGCGGCAGCGCGAGCACCGAGTAGAACGCGGTCAGCTCGGGCATACGCCAGTCGAGCGTGTCGGTCACGTTGCCGAAGATGACCGGGTGACCCAGCGCCTGGATGACGAAGCCCCACCCGAGCCCAACCGCGCAGAAGAAGAATGCGAACCGCCTCGCCGAACGGTCCTCGATGAAGTGGCAGATCATCAGCCACGCCGCCGCCATGAGGGCGAACGCCCCGGCCATCCTGGCGAGATGGAAAGCCACCATCAGCGGCAGGTGCAGGATCGCCGCGAGGTGGCCGATCACGATCCAGAACATGAACAGGTACGCGACCGGGCTCGACTCGGTCGTGTACCGGTTGTGCCATCCCCAGGCTCCCTCCCACCCCTGGCGCATCTTGGCCAGGTATGTGTTCGCGTCGTCCCCCAGATAGAAGAAGCCCATGAAGACGTGGCCCGGCGGCTGGGCGGCGTACGCATAGAGGTAAGGCACCGCGGTGACGGCGGCGAGGATGAGGCCGGTGATGAGGGGAAGGCGCCACGTTTCGCCGGATAGCAAGGTCCACTTCCCGATCCGGCGCTTCGCGCCACCTTCCCCACGAGTGGGGAAGGCGACCATTCCCGCGTCTGCTTTTTCCTTCACCTTGTCAGGCTCAGGCGCAGCACGGTCCACAGCGCCCGGCGCACCTCGCCCCGCGATACCTTCGAGGCGCCCGCCACCCGATCCTCGAAGCGGATCGGCACCTCGACTACCGGGTAGCCCAGCTTCTTCGTCCGGTGGACCATCTCGATCTGGAACGAGTACCCCTGCGACACGACCTCGTCAAGGCCGATCTGTTCCAGCAGCTCTCGCGTGTAGCAGCGAAATCCCGACGTGCAGTCACGAGTGGACAGTCCCAGGAGGATTCGGCAGTAGACGTTGGCGGCCCAGGACAGGAGCCAACGGTGAAACGGCCAGCCCTCGATCTCGCCGCCACGGATGTACCGCGATCCGATCGCCAGACCGCGGCAGCCGCGTGCGGCGTCGATGATGGTTTCGAGGTCCTTCGCGAGGTGCGAGCCGTCTGCATCCATCTCGACGAAAAGATTCGAGCCTTCGACGAGGCCGATCCGGAACGCGTCTTCATACGCGCTCCCGAGCCCAAGTTTGCGCGGCCGGTGCAGCACGCGCACGCCGGGGTCGGCGCCCGCCAGCTGGTCAGCGATCTCTGCCGTCCCGTCAGGAGACGAGTCGTCGACGATCAGCACGTCGTGTCCGAAGTAGCGCACGCCAGCGACCACCTTCTCGAGGTTCTGGCTCTCGTTGTACGTGGGCAGCACGACCAGGGCCTCGGTCGGCGGCTGTTTACGCTGGGCGATGCTCACCGGCGGAACCTGATCCTCACGACATGCTTGAACATGTCGTACGAGCTCTTGATAGGCATCACCTTGGTCGGCGCCGAGTTGCGCCAGACCACCGGAATCTCTGCGATTTTCACGCCGCGCTTCTTGGCGAGGTACAGGACCTCGGGGTCGTAGCCGAAACCGTCGGTGGTGAGGCCGGCGAACACCTCATGCGCAACGTCGGCGCGAAAAAGCTTGAAGCCGCACTGCGTGTCCCAGATTCCGGGCAGCAGAACGGCCTGGACGAGGAGGTTGAACACCTTGCCCATCAGAACCCGATACACCGGCTGCGAAATCTCCACAAGCGAACCCCGCAGTGCTCGCGATCCGATCGCCACCCCGGCTCCGGCGTGCAGAGCAGCGCGGAGCTTGTCGAGCTCCTCGATAGGAGTCGAAAGGTCGGCGTCGGTGACAAGGATCTCCGCACCCTTGGCCACCGCCACGCCCTCGGCCAGGGCGCGGCCCTTACCCCGATTGCGCGGCAGCGCCTCCACGCGCACTGACGGATTGCGCGCGGCGGCCGCATCCTGCACCTTCCGCGTCCCATCGGAGCTGCCGTCGTCGACGAGGATGAGCTCGTACGAGATTGGCCTGCCCGCGAAGTAGCTCTCGATCTGCTCGATCGTGCGGGGCAGCCTCTGCTGTTCGTCGTAGCAAGGAACGACGATGCTCAACTCCGGCGTCAGTGGTGCTAGAGGCACGGACGGGAGCCCCAGCGAGAGATTTGGCGGATCGGCGGCCCAGATGCTAGGAGACGCCGAGCACCGGAGCGAGCGCATCCGTCGATGCGCGAGCGAGGAGCGCAGAAGTCGACAACGCAGATGGGTCGCCTAGACGCCAAAGATCCGTTGGGGATTCCCGGCCGCGCCTCTTCCACGATGCGCCATCCTACTTGCCCGCGCTGAGAACCTTGAACGCGTAGATTGGCAGCACCGCCATGCGGCGGATCCTCCACGGCTGGTACGCAAGCCTGTGCAGCCACTCGAGACCGGCCCGTCTCATCCATACGGGTGCCCGCTCGACACGGCCGGTGAGGTAGTCGAATGCACCGCCGACGCCCATCGCGACGGCGACTCCGGAACGGTCTTTCGTCCGGTCGATCCACATCTCTTGCTGCGGGGCGCCGTACGCGACGAGCAGAACCTCGGTTCGATGCGCTCGAATCAACTTCAACGCTTCTTCGTCAGCTGCAGGATCCGGCGAGCCAGGGTGCGCCGCCACCTCGAGTCCTGGGTGCTCGGCCCGCAAGCGCGACGCAAAGTCCGCCGCGACACCGGTCGCCGCCCCAAGCAGGAAGAGCCGGAACCCACGACGCGCGCACATTGCCGCCAGAAGCGGGATGAGGTCGACTCCGGTGACCGGCGCGCCGATCCGGCAGCCCTGGCGCCGGGCGGCCCAGACCACGCCGGTGCCGTCCGCCAAGCACAGCTCGGCGGATTCCAGGATCCGCGAGAAGTTGCGGTCTCTGCTCGCCCTCATCACAAACTCGGGATTGACCGTGGCGACGAGGTGATGCCCACCGGCTTCGACAAGCTGCTCGACGCGACCGAGGGCGGACTGCATGTCGATGCAGTCGACCCTGACCCCCAGGACGCGGACCTGGTCCATTAGTGTCCTGCTCCCGAGGATCGCAGGATATTTCGCGGCATCGACGGGCGGAGCCAAGGAAAGGGTGGCGCAAGGAGGAGCGCATCCGTGGATGCGTGACTCCGGAGCGCCAGGCCCCTTGACGCAGGCTTTAGCGCCCTCCGGGGTCCCCGCGAAATCGAAGATTTCGTGGGGTGGGATGGCGCCCGCCCGTCTAGGCCGCGAAGACCCAAGAAACTCGGGAGCGGGACACTAGGATTTGCGCAGCAGCAGTGCCGGCCTCGGCATTGGCGGCAGCGGGATGCCCACCGTTTCAAAGCCCAGGGCCGTGACGACGGTGAAAGGCATTGGAGTGCCAAGGCTGCCAGCGAAATCGGAAAGACTCTCGCCGCCGCCCACCCGGACTCGCGTCCACGTGTAGCGGTCCGCGCGACTGTGATCGACCGAGAACATCTCCGTCACGGCGGTGTCATATCCGGCCTGCTTGAGCGCGGCGATTGACGTCGCGTTGAACTTCCCGGACGGGTACGCGAAGTCAACCACAGGATGGTCGAGGAGGTTCTCCAGCCAACGCTTCGAGTCAGTCAGCTGGTGCAGCGCGGTATAGAAGGACGCGTTGCCCCCGATGTTTGCGTGGTCGACGGTGTGCGAGGCGATCTGGATTCCGTGGCGGTCCATCTCCACGACCTGGGCCGCGGTCACGTAGCGCGACTGGCCGACGAAGCTGCTCACGATGTAGGCGACGGCCTTGAAGCCATGTGCGTGGAGAATCGGGTAGGCCGTCGTATAGAGGTCGGCGTAACCATCGTCGAGAGTGATCACGACCGGTTTGGCCGGCAGCGGCCTCTGGTCCGCGAAGTAAGCGCGCACGTCGTTGAAATCGACGGGATGAAACCGATTCGCCGCAAGCCAGTCCATCTGCGCGGAAAAGTCTCCCGGTGAGACCGAGAGCTTGTAGCCCATCAAGTCGGAGTAGATCGACGGCGGCGGGTGCACATAGTGATAGGTGAGGATGGGCATCGTGATGTTCTGCCGCCCGATGGGCACGACCTCCAGGTTCGAGAGGAAGGACTCGTTCGCTGCGCCGGGCGCGAGGTCCTCGAAGTCGCCCAACATCAGGTCGGGCGGCGCCGATGCCGTGGCCGCGATGGAGTCGCCCGCCTGCAGGATGTAGGCAGTGGCCAGCGCCGTCAGGAGCACGGCTCCCGCCCGTGCCCAGGTCCCCATGACCGATAGCTTAGTGTCGTCCCTGTGCTGATAGGGCCTTGAAAACAATCGCCGTCGACGTCAATCCCGCGACTCGCGCGGTGATGACCGGAACCGAGGTGTACACGCGCGAGGTCTGCTCGCGCCTGGCGTCTACCGCCCCGGAGCTCGGCTGGCGGTTCTTTGCCTCCAGGCCCCGGGCCGAGGTCGGAGTAGACCTCATGGTGATCCCCTTCCGCAGGCTCTGGTCGCAGGTCCGCCTGCCCATCGCCCTGGCGGCCGAGCGGCCGAACCTGCTCTTCGTCCCCGCCCACGCGATCCCGTTCGCGTGGCCGGGAAAAGCCCTCACTGTCGTCCACGACCTGGCCTTCGAGCGCCACCCGAACGCATACTCGGCGGCCGAGCGGGCCTACCTGAAGCTGACGACGCGGTGGGCCGCGATGCGCTGCCCGCTGCTGATCGCGGTTTCGGAGTCCACCAAAGCAGACCTGGTCCTCACCTACGGTGTGAGCCCGGAGCGAATTCGAGTCGTGCCGCTCGGGGCGTCCGAGCCGTCTTCGGAGACGGCGCCCGCCTCGCGGCTGCACGAGCTGGGGGTGAACGGCAACTTCGTCCTGCAGGTCGGACGGATCGAAGCCCGCAAGAACCAGGCCGCGGCGCTGGCTGCTGTCGAGCGGCTGGACGGAGTCACTCTCGTGGTCGCCGGCCCAGAGCGCGACGCGGCCCTGGCGGCGAAGCTCCGCGAGTCCCCCAGGTGCCGCGTCCTTGGCCGCGTCGACCAACCGACGCTTGAGCTGCTCTACAAGCGCGCTCGAGCGGTAGTGGTGCCAAGCCTGTACGAGGGATTCGGCCTCCCGGTGCTCGAAGCGATGGCCCGCGGCAAGGTGGTCGTCGCCGCCAAGGCGTCTTCCCTCCCCGAGGTCGGTGGCGAGGCAGCGCTGTATTTCCACGACGCGGCTGATTCCGAGCAGCTCGCCAAGGTGCTGGCAGTGGCGCTCGGCGACGGCCGGCTGCGCACCAGCCTGGCGCACGCCGCCCGCGCCCGGGCCAAGAAATTCACGTGGGAGCGCACCGCCGCCGGCGTTGCCGAAGTGATCCGGGAGCTCGTTTAGGTCGGGGTCCTGCGGGTCGTGATCGCTCGATCGATCGCGTTCCAGGTGAGTCGCGCCGCCCGCGCCCAGCTGAATTGCGCTGCACGAAGGATGCCTCGCCGTCTCAGGTCCGCGGCAAGGTCCGTGTCGCCGATCACCCTTTCCAACGCTTTCCGCCACGCGTCCGGTTGGTCCGCCGGCACGACGAGCCCGGCGTCATCCACAACTTCCGGAAGGCTTGATCGGTCCGACACCACCACAGGCGTCCCGCAGGCCATCGCTTCCAGCGGCGGCAGGCCGAACCCTTCGTACCACGCCGGGTGAGCGAGGAGCCGCGCCATGTTGTAGATCGCGGGTAGATCGGTGGGGTTGAGCCCATCGAGGTGATGAAGTTGCGGACCCATGCGAGCCATTCGCTCACGGATCGGTTCGTAGCGCCACCCCCAGGCTCCGACCACGACCAGGTCGGGACGGTCGCGCATCATCGCCCACGCCTCGAGAAGCGTTTCTAGGTTCTTGCGCGGTTCGACCGTGCCCACGAAGAGGATGAATCGCTCGGGCAGCTTCAGTCGTGCGCGAGCCACCGCAAGGTCTTCCGCGCTCATCGGTACAAAGCTCGCGGCGACGCCATGGGGCACGACCTCGATGCGTGACCTGGATATGCCAAAGATGTCAACGACGTCCTTGGCGGTGTTCTCAGAGACGGTGACCACGACGTCTGCTCGCAACACCGAGCGCGGCACCACGAACCGGGTGCTGAGCGGTTGGCGAGCCGGAAACCATCCGGCGTTGCGGTAGATGGCGAGGTCGTGAACAGTGATCACCGACGGGCAGCCGACGTCACCCAGGGGAAGGACACCCGCCGGACCGAAGTAGGCATCGGGCTTCAGCTGCCGGATGCGCGCCGGCCACTGGAAGTGGCGGCCGATCAACCGCGCCCGAGGCATCGGCCTGTAGCCGGTGTTAGGTACGTGGACGAACGCGCCGGGAGGACCGAAGACGGTCATACGGCAATCGGGCCGGTCGACGGACATCGCGTGCAGGATCTGGGTCGTGTAGACGCCTACGCCCGCACGCGGGCGCTCGAGCCCTACCCCGTCGACCACAATCTGGAGGCCTGTCATGGCCTACCGAAGATAGCTCTGGTTCCTCTTCAGGACCTCGAAGTTCTCCAGCGCCAGGCCGGTGCCCCGGACCACCGAGGTCTGCGGGTCGTCGGCAACCACGGCCGGGATGCCTGTGTGCATCGCCAGGTAGCGGTCCAGCCCGCGCAGCTGCGCACCTCCACCCGAGAGCACGATGCCGCGATCGAAAATGTCGGCCGCGAGCTCCGGCGGCGTCTCCTCGAGCACATCGCGGACCGCCCCGACGATCAAACGCAGCGGCTCCTGGATGGCCTCGGTCACCTCGTTCGACGTGATCTCGACGTTCTTCGGTAGACCCGTGACTAAGTCGCGCCCGCGCACCTCGGTGACGAGCGGCTCCTTCATGAGCACCGCAGAACCGATTGCGATCTTCAGATCCTCGGCGGTGCGCTCTCCGATCAGCAGGTTGTGCTTGCGCTTCACGTACGCGGTGATCGCGTCATCGATCCGGTTGCCGCCCACGCGGATCGAGTGCGCGACTACCATCCCCGACAGCGAGATCACCGCGATCTCCGTCGTGCCTCCACCCACGTCGCAGATCGCGTTGCCGCGCGGCTCCGAGATGGGCAGGCCCGCCCCGATCGCGGCGGCAAGGGGCTCGTCGATCAACCATGCCTGCCGCGCCCCGGCGGAGATGGCCGCCTCAGTCACGGCTCGGCGCTCCACCGACGTGACGCCGGAGGGGACGCAGATCATGATCTCAGGCTTGAAGATCCGCTGGCGACCCTGGACCCTGCCGATGAAGTGGTGCAGCATGCCTTCGGTGACGACGAAGTCGGCGATCACGCCGTCGCGCATCGGCCGCACGACCTGGATCGTGTCCGGCGCGCGACCCACCATCTCGAGTGCGTCTTTCCCGACCGCCAGGATTCGCGTGCCGTCGCGATTCACCGCCACCAGCGAAGGTTCGTTGATGACGATCCCCTCACCTTTGACGTAGATGAGGACGGTCGAGGTTCCGAGGTCGATCCCAATCTTCTTAGAGAGCACTACTCGTACATGTGGCCCGGCGGATTGGTCCCATCGTCGACGGTGACCAGCTCGATCTTTGCGCCGACCGAAGCAAGCTTGCCCGCCAAGTCCTCGTATCCGCGCTCGACATGCCAGGAGTTGCGAAGCAGGCTCTCGCCCTCGGCGCACATGGCCGCGATCACCAACGCGGCGCCCGAGCGAATGTCCGGGATCTTCACGTCGGTTCCGCGCAGCCTGCACGGGCCGTGCACAACTGCATGGAGACGTCCCTCGACGGTGATCCCCGCGCCCATCTTGGCGAGCTGGTTCACGTGCTGGAACCGATTCTCGTGCACGTACTCCGAGATGACCGTCTTGCCGTCAGCCTGGGTCATCGCCGCCATGTACTGCGCCTGCAGGTCGGTGGGGAAACCAGGGAACGTCCACGTCGACATGTCGTTGGGCTTGAGTCGCGTCGCGGGCTGCCTTGCGACTCGAAACCATCCGTCGCCCACCTCGACCTGAACGCCGGCCTGCTCGAGCTTGAGCAGCACGATGTTGAGGTCCTCGGGCTGGCTGCACTCCAGTCGCAGCTCGCCTCCGGCGGCGGCGACCGCCAGGGCGTACGTGCCGGCCTCCAGATAGTCGGCGACGACGGTGTGCTCCGCGCCCCGAAGCTCCTCTACCCCGTCCACCACCAGCCGTTCGGTGCCGATGCCTTCGATGTGTGCGCCCATCTTCGCAAGGAGGCCGCACAGATCCTGCACATGAGGTTCCCGCGCGGCGTTGAAAATCTCGGTCCGGCCCTGGGCGAGCACCGCGGCCAGGAGGATGTTCTCCGTCCCGGTGACGGTTGGAAGGTCGAAGACGATGCGCTCTCCGTGGAGCCGTTCAGCCTCGGCGATGAGCTCGGTCTCCGTCTCGGTGATGCGAGCACCCATCTGGCGCAGCGCCCGCAGGTGCTGCTCGACGCGGCGCGCACCGATGTCGTCGCCGCCTGGCCGCGGCAGGCGCGCACGCCCAAAGCGTCCGAGCAGGGCGCCGAGAAGCAATATCGTCGCGCGCATCCGCCGCCCCAGGTCGTCAGCCACATCGCTGGCCTCGGCGCCGGCCATGTGCAGCACGACGGTGCCCGTCCCCTCAGCGCTCCCGCCGAGCCGGCTGAGGATCTCGGCCATGACAAGGGTGTCCGTCACCTTGGGAACGTTGCTCAGCGTGACCGGTTCTTTGGTCAGGATGGCCGCGGCCATCTCGGGAAGCGCTGCGTTTTTCGAGCCGCTGATGCAGATGCTCCCCGCCAGCTGCGCTCCACCTGTGATCCGCAGGGCGTGCTGTGCCAGTGCTTAGTGTCCTGCGCCGGAGGTCCGCAGCATATTTCGCGGCATCGGCGGCCGGAGCCAAGGAGACGACGAGCACGTGAGGGAGCGCATCGCGTAGATGCGTGACCGAACGCGCGCAGGAGGCGACGCCGGCTTCAGCGCCGACCGGGGTCCCGGCGAAATCGAAGATTTCGTGGGGTGGTTTGGCGCCCGGCCGCCTAGGACGCGAAGATGCAAGGACCTTCCGGAGCGGGACACTTACCCTCGGCGCGCGCGCGCCAGGCGCAGGCGCGCTTCCGCGACCGCCAGCTCGCTCTGGAATTCGATCTCTTCGGAGGTGGTGAGCGTTCCGGCGAGCCTCTCCTGCGCGCGGCGACGTGCCGCTTCTGCCTTCTCGATCGAGATTTCTTCCACATGCTCGGCGACGTCCGCAAGGACGGTGACACGGTCGGGCAGCACCTCGAGGAATCCTCCGCCCACGAACAGGATCTGCTCCGGTGCTCCAATCGTCTCTTGAATTCGGAGCGGCCCGGGCTTGAGGATCGTCATCAGCGGAGCATGCCTGGCGAGAACGCCGAGCTCTCCATCCGCGCCGTTGGCGATGATGAACTCGACGTCGCCTTCGAAGAGGCTTCGCTCGACGCTCACCACTCGCAGCTCGTACTTCATCTGTCTAAGTCGCTTGCTGCTTTTTCATCGCTTCGCCTTGCGCGCGCGCCTCGTCGATGGTGCCGACCATGTAGAACGCCTGCTCCGGAAGGTCGTCGTGCTTCCCGTCGAGGATTTCCTTGAACCCTCGGACGGTCTCGCGGATCGGCACGGACTTGCCCTCGCGGCCCGTGAAACGCTGGGCGACGTTAAGGGGCTGGGAGAGGAAGCGCTGGATCTTGCGCGCGCGAGACACCGCCTGCTTGTCGTCGTCTGAGAGTTCCTCCATGCCGAGGATGGCGATGATGTCCTGCAGGTCCTTGTAGCGCTGCATCGTCTTCTTGACACCCTGCGCGGTGTCGTAGTGCTCCTGTCCTACGATCGACGGCTCGACGAACCGGCTCGACGAACCTAGGGGATCGATCGCGGGAAAGATCCCGATTTCGACCAGCGACCGTTCGAGGCGCACGGTAGCTCCAAGGTGGGCGAACACAGTCTGGATTGCAGGGTCCGTGTAGTCGTCGGCCGGCACGTAGACGGCCTGGACCGACGTGATCGAGCCTTTGCTGGTCGATGTGATGCGCTCCTGCAGCTCACCCATCTCGGTTGCGAGCGTGGGCTGATAGCCGACGGCGGAAGGCATGCGGCCGAGCAGAGCCGACACCTCAGACCCCGCGAGCAGATAACGAAAGATGTTGTCAATGAAGAGCAGCGTGTCCGCGCCCTCTGCGTCGCGGAAGTATTCCGCCATCGTCAAACCGGTGAGGCCGACTCGCGCGCGGGCCCCTGGCGGCTCGTTCATCTGGCCGAACACAAGAGCGGTCTGGGGCAGCACGCCCGCGTCCTGCATCTCGTGATACATGTCGTTGCCTTCCCGCGTCCGTTCACCCACGCCGGCGAACACGGAGCGTCCCTTGTGCTGGTACGCGATGTTGCGGATCAGCTCCTGCACGATGACGGTCTTGCCGGTGCCGGCGCCTCCGAACAATCCGATCTTCGAGCCCTTGGCAAAGGTACAGATGAGATCAATGACCTTGACCCCGGTCTCGAGGATCTCCACTTTCGCCTGCTGCTCCGACACCGGCGGCGCAGGGCGATGGATGGGCCACCGCGTGACGCCTTCCGGCGCGGGTTCATCGTCGATCGGAGCGCCGATCACGTTGAACATGCGCCCGAGCGTCTCGACCCCGACGGGAACCGAGATCGGGTCCCCAGTCGCCTTGACCGGGTCACCCCGGCGGAAGCCGTCGGTGGCGTCCATCGCGATGCAGCGCACCACGTTGTCGCCGATCGCGCCTTCGACCTCCAGCACTACGACGCGGCCGTCGGCCGTCGTGACTTCGAGCGCCTCGAACAGCTCCGGCTGCTCGCCGGCGGGAAACTGGACGTCGACCACGGCGCCGATCACCTGGCTGACGCGGCCGTCCTTGGTCTTCTTGTCGCTTGGCGCGTGTTTTGTCTTTGCCATCTGTTTGTCCTCTCTTTTTCCTTGCCTCAGCTCGACGCCCGCATTGCTTCGGCGCCGCTAACAATTTCCATCAGCTCTGTGGTGATGCCGGCCTGGCGCACCTTGTTCGCATAAAGGGTGAGCGCGTCGATCAGGTCGCCGGCCGCCTCGGTTGCGTTCTGCATCGCGATCATCTTGGCCGAGTACTCGCTCGCCTTGTTCTCCAGCACTGCCTGAAAGACCTGCGTCTCGACATACCGGGGCAGCAGTCCGTCAAGGACCGACTCCGGGTCGGGCTCGTAGATGTAGTCCGCGCTCGGCCCGGTTCCCGCACCGCGTTCGCGTTGCGGAATCGCTGCGGGGATCAGCACCTGGACGACGGGTTCCTGCTTCATCGTCGAGATCCATTTCGAGTAGCAGAGGATGACCGCGTCGGTGTTGCCCTTCGTGAACTCCTCCAACGCGACGGTGATCGCCGGAAGGATCTCGACCACTGTGGGGCGGTCCGAGACGCCGCTCACCTCGGCGATCACCTGTCGCCTGAAGCGGAGGAGTGAGTCGCGACCCTTTCGGCCGATGGTGACGTACTGCTGCCCTTCGGCGTGGTGCTCGTTCATGTAGCGCGTCGCGGCGCGGATGTTGTTTACGTTGATCGCGCCGCACAGACCCTTGTCCGTCGTCACGAGGATCATCACTGCTCGTTTGCCTTCGCGGCGCACCAGGAACGGGTGCTTGTACTCGGTCGCGCGCTCGGCCGTCGTCTGCAAAACCTCGAGCATCTTCTCCGAGTACGGACGCGTAGCCTGCACCGCAGCCTGGGCTCGCCTCAGCCGCGTCGCGGCGACAACCTGCATCGCCTTGGTGATCTTCTGTGTGTTCCGGATCGAGTCGATCCGCCGGACGATGTCCCTGAATGCGGGCACTTAGTTGGCCTTGGGCTTTCTGGATTTCGGTTTCGGTTCGCCGTTGTCGGGCCCGGCGGCTGGGGCCGGCTTCGAAGGCGCGTCGGCCATCGCGGCGCGGATCTGGTTCAGCTGAGAAGGCCGGTCTTCTTCTGCCGTCTCCATCTCTGCTTTCGGCGCAGCCTTTGGCGGCTTTGCAGGCGCGGGCGCCTTCGGTTCCGCTTTGACGGCAGCCTTCGGTTGCGCGTCCGGTTTCGAAGGGGGTGCGGCGCTCCCCCCACCTGGGTCCGCCACGTCCTTGTAGCCCTCGACGCCGAACTGGTGGTTGAACGTCGAGATCGCCGCCTTGAGACGCTCGAACAGGCCGTCGTCCAGCGCCCTCTTCTTTTCGATCTCCGAAAGCACGTCTGCCCGGTCGCTCCTCAGGAACCTGACGAAGCCCGCTTCCCACTCGCGTACCCGGGCCACCGGAACCTTGTCGAGGTGTCCCTGCGTGCCCGCATAGATGACCGCCACCTGTTCGGCGAGCGGAATGGGCTGGTACTTGTCCTGTTTCAGGAGCTCGGTCAGCCGGGCGCCGCGCTCGAGCTGGTTTCGAGTCGCGGTGTCGAGGTCCGAGGCGAACTGGGCGAAAGCCGCGAGCTCTCGGTACTGGGCGAGGTCGAGGCGGAGCTGGCCGGCGACCTGACGCATCGCCTTGGTTTGCGCGTCGCCGCCGACGCGCGAGACGCTGATGCCAACGTTCAGCGCCGGGCGCTGGCCTGCGTTGAAAAGGTCCGACTGCAGGTAGATCTGCCCGTCGGTGATGGAGATGACGTTGGTCGGGATGAAGGCGGAGACGTCGTTCGCCTGAGTCTCGATGACAGGCAGGGCGGTCAGCGAGCCACCGCCGTTGGCCTCGCTCATCTTCGCTGCGCGTTCCAGCAACCTCGAGTGCAGGTAGAACACATCGCCCGGGTACGCCTCGCGGCCGGGCGGGCGGCGCAGGTTGAGCGACAGCTCGCGGTACGCCCACGCCTGCTTGGTCAGGTCGTCGTAGCAGCACAGGGCCTCTTTGCCCTGCTCCATGAAGTACTCCCCCATCGCGCAGCCGGCATACGGGGCGATGAAGTTGAGCGAGGCTGAGTCGGAGGCGGTGGCGGCGACGATGATCGTGTACTCCATCGCGCCGGCCTCTTCCAGGGTCGCGGCAACGCGAGCGACCGAGGCGGCGTTCTGCCCGATCGCCACGTAAACGCAGATCAGGTCCTTGCCCTTCTGGTTGATGATCGTGTCGAGCAGCACCGTTGTCTTTCCTGTGAAGCGGTCGCCGATGATCAGCTCGCGCTGGCCGCGGCCGATCGGGATCATCGCGTCGATCGCCTTGATGCCTGTTTGGACAGGGCTGTCGACACGCTTTCGGGTGATTACTCCAGGCGCGATTCTCTCGACAGGCAGCGTCTTCGTGGTCTTGACCGGGCCCTTGCCGTCGAGCGGCATGCCCAGCGGATTGACGACGCGGCCGATCAGGGCCTCGCCCACCGGAACCTCGAGCAGGCGGCCGGTGGTGCGCACCTCGTCGCCTTCGTGCAGATGGCCGTAGTCGCCGAGGATGACAGCGCGGACCTGGTCCTCTTCGAGGTTCAGCGCGAGGCCATAGGTCTCGTGGGGAAACTCGAGCAGCTCGCCGGCCATCGCGTTCTGCAAGCCGTAGATCTGCGCGATGCCGTCACTCGTCGCGACGATGCGCCCGACATCAGTTGAGACCAGGCTCGCGTCGAAATCCTTGAGCCTTTGCTTGATGACATCCGAAATCTCTTTGGGGTCGATTGACACTCGTCTTCTCCTAAGAAGCTTCCGCCAGGCGGCGGCGCAATTGCTGCAATCGGGTGGCGACGCTGGCGTCGACCAGGTGGTCGCCGTACTGGAGCTTCAGCCCGCCAAGGATTGTCGGGTCCACCTGGAGCTTCAGGCTGACGTCCTTGCCCAGGCGCTTGGACAGCTCGTCCGCTACACGGTCGCGATCGTGCGCTGTTAGCTCGATCGCCGTCGTGACGGTGGCGCGGACGCGCCCGGCGGCGATATCAGCGAGCGCTTCGTACTCGTCAACGATGGCGCCGATCTCTCGGACGCGGTTTGATTCGATCAGAAGCTTGGCCAGGTTGACCGACTCCTCGTCCAGCGCATTGGACGGAACCGATATCAACTCCATCCGCATGCCCGCTGCAATCGTCGGATTGGTCAGGACCGCCGCCACCGACTCATCAGAGAGCACGTCGCGGAGAACCGACAAGCGGCCGCGCCATTCCTCGACCTGACCCTCTTCCTGAGCCAGGTCGAAGACCGCGCGAGAGTAGCGCCTAGCTGCTGCCGTTGCCACTTGCGACCTCCGCAATCGCCTTGTCGATCAGCTGCCTGTGCTTTGGATCGTCGAGAGTCTCGCCGATGACCTTTTCCGTCGCTGCCACGACCAGCGCCGCGACCTCGCTCCGGACAGAGCGCACCGCTTGGTCCCGCTCGGCCTCGATCTCTTTGCGCGCAGCCTCGATGGCACGTTTCGAGTCCTCTTCGGCCTTCTGACGCATCTCCTGCCGCAGCTGCTCGGCCGACTTGTTAGCCGCGTCGATCACGGCCTGCGCGGTCTTGCGGGCATCATTCAGCTTCGCCTCGGCTTCCTTGAGTCGCTCCTCGGCAGCAGCACGCGCTTGGTCCGCCTCCTTCAGCTGCTCGGCGACCGCCCGCTGCCGGGCCTCGGCCAGCTTCACGATCTCGGGATATACGTAGCGGCCGAGGATCGCGAGCATGACAAGGAAGGTGATCAGCTCGACGATCACAGTCCCGTTGATTTCGATGACGCCCGCGGCGGCGGCGAGGAACATCTCTATTTCTCTCTACTTGCTACTTGGGGACGTTGGACAGGAATACGAAGCCGAAGGCGAGGTTGATGAAGTACATCGCCTCGACCAGACCGACGATGGTGAAGAGCCACGGGATCATGCGTCCCTGTGCTTCGGGTTGACGCGCAACGCCGCTGATGAAGGCGTTGCCCGCGAGTCCGTCGCCAACGGCTGCGCCGATGGCGCCCAAGCCCATGGCGAGACCGAATGCGACCAGTGCCCCGGCGAGAACGAGTCCGTGATCTGTCATTGAGTCCTCCTAATGATGTGTTTGATGTTCGAGACCCTCGCGGGCCATTCCGAAGTAGATGACCGTCAGCAGCATGAAAATGAACGCCTGGATGAACCCGATAAAGATGACGTCGAACGCCTTCCACACGACGAGCAGGAGTGTGCCGATGATTGTTCCGCCAACTGTGCCGACGGCCGGCAAGGCCAGGGTACCGAAGCCCGCGATGAGACCGATCATCACACTTCCGGCGAAGATGTTGCCGAAGAGCCGGAGAGACAGCGTCACCGGTTTGACCAGCTCCTCAAGAATGTTGAGCGGTGTGAAAACGATGCGCGCTGGCAATGGAAGCTCGAAGGGTTTGGTGAATCGGATCAGGTAGCCACGCCAGCCAAGGACTCGGATGCTGTACCACTGCACGACACCGATCACGATCAGGGCCATCGCCAGCGTCTGGTTGAGGTCCGCGTTGGCCCCATGAAGAACAGGGAAGAGCGCCAGCGGAAAGATCTCGATCCAGTTAGCGATGAGGATATAGAGGAAGAGCGTCATCGCGAGCGGGATGATGAAGAGCGCATCGTCGCTGACGTTTGTGCGGATCAGTGAGCGCAACTGGTCATAGCCCCACTCGAATACGGCCTGAACCTTGCTCGGCTCGCCTGCCTGCAGCTTGGAGCGGATCCAGAAGGCGATTGCGATCGTTACCGCGATGGCGATCGCGCTCGAGATCAGGCTGTCGTAGTTGAAACGGCAAAGCATTCCGCATCCGAGGTCGATGGTCGGGTGGGAGCCAACAGCGGCCTCTTCGCTGTGGATCACGCGCTCAGCCCGTGGCGGATGCCCGCCCCAACCAGGACCAGCTGCGCGAGGCCGATCCCAAGGGGCAGTGTCCACGCGGCGCTGCCCAGCATCAGAGCGGCGACAAGCACAACCGAGGTGAAGGCCACGAGCCGCAGCAGGCTGCCGACGACCATCGGGGTGCCGCGGCCCAGCAGCGCCAGGAGCAGATAGCCGTTGAGCGAGCCCAGTAGAAGACCCGCGCCGATTCCCATTCCAAGCGAGAGGTGACCGAAAAGCCCGGCGCCGATCGCGGTGGCTGCGGCCAAAAAGGCGCAGGCCGTCACCGTCATCTTGAGCACGCCGCCGGACCTCATTTCGAGAGCTCCCTTACCTTCAACCAGATCCCGGCCGCACCGGCCGCCAGACCCACGAACAGTCCCACGAGGACAAACACCGGCGCCGTGTGCAGCGCGTTGTCGAGCGCCACCCCGCCGAGCAGCGGTAGCAGGACCGCCGCCGCCAGGTAGATCCCGATTCCAGCCATATCAGCTCCTGAAGGACCTGACCGCTGCGGGGGCTCCATGCCCCTCCGAATTCTATCGGGAACCCGATTGTCCGAGCAGACGCCGCATGAACGGTGCGGGGATTCGCCAGCCGGCGTGCATGAGCAGGTCTGCGGCGACGGTCGAGGTGAGCACGACACAGGTCACGGTGACGACAGCAAGGATCCGGCCGTGGCCGAAAAGGGTCAGCCCGAGGGCGCCCAACAAAGCGGTAGCCGTGTAGAAGACGAAGCACGTCTGGCGCTGATCCAGGCCGAACGCCTGCAGGCGATGGTGCAGATGGAGCAGGTCGGCGCGAGCGACAGACGCCTTCTGCCGGCGCCGCCGGAGGATCGCCCACGCGGTGTCTGCGATCGGGACAGCGAGAGCGAGGATCGGGACGGCGAGTGCGAAGGCGACGGCGACCTTGGAGACGCCGAGGATCGAGATGACGCCCAGGGCGGTGCCCAGAAAATGCGCGCCGGAGTCGCCCATGAAGATCTTGGCGGGGTACCAGTTGAAGATCAGGAACCCTGCGCATGCACCCGCCAGCGCGCCGCTGAACTGCACCGCCTGGATCTGCCCCAATCCCGCGGCGGCCAGCATCAAGGTCACCGCGACGATGAAGACGACGCCGGCGGCCAGGCCGTCGGCGCCATCCAGAAAGTTCACTGTGTTCTGCATTCCCAGGAGCCAGAAGATGCTGATGGGGGTGGCGAACGGGCCGAGAGACACGATGTGCTTTCCCGGCAGGCCGAAGATGCTGATCACGAAGTGGTCGTCCTTCAGGATGTCGCCGAAAACGACCACGGCGACGACCGCGATGGTGACCTGCATCGCGAGCTTGACCAGGGGACGCACGGGCGAACGGTCGTCCTGGATGAGCAGCACCGTGGCCAGGCCGCACACCACCAGCAAGCCGACGCTGGTGATGTTGATCGGAACGAGAAGCAGGATTGCCGCCGCGAAACCGACGTACATTGCGAGCCCGCCCAGGGCCGGTGTCGGTTTCGCATGCGCATGGCGCTCGCTCGGCATCGCGATCACGCCGAGGCGCGGCGAGAGCCGGATCATCAGCGGCACCGCAATCGCGCAGATGACCAGCGCGGCGAGCAGAGGCCACAGGCCCGGCAGCAGGCGGTCGCGCAGGTTGAAGAGGGCGTCGCCCCCGAAAAAATCAGTCATGCCTCAGCCCCGAAGCGCACGTTTGGCGCCAAAAGGGTGGAATCCGAGGCATGGATACGCATCTTTGGCGCCAAAAGTGTGGAATGGCCCGTCAGTCAAACGAATAAGGGATGGGGAATTTCCTGCAGAGCTCCAGCGCTCGCTCGTGCACCGAGTCCAGCGTCGCGGGGTCGTCGATCCGCTCGACCAGGTCCGCGATGCAGTCGGCGATGACCACCATCTCAGGCTCGCGCATGCCGCGCGTCGTCACCAGCGGCGTGCCGACCCGCACACCGCTCGGGTTGAACTTCGAGGCCTCGTCGAACGGGATCGAGTTCCGGTTGAGCGTGATGCCGACGGTGTCGGCGATGTCCTGGACCTGCTTGCCCGTCCGCTTCTGCGGGCGCAGGTCGATGAGCATCAGGTGGTTGTCGGTTCCACCGCTCACCAGTCGCAGGTCGCGCTCCATGAGCCGCTTCGCGAGCGCCTTGGCGTTGACGACGACCTGCTTGGCGTAGACCTTGAAGTCGGGCTTGAGCGCTTCGCCGAAGCAAACCGCCTTGGCCGCTATCGCGTGCATCAGCGGGCCGCCCTGGATCCCCGGGAAGACCGCCGAGTCGATCGCTTTCTGGTACTGGCTCCGGCACAGGATGATCGCCCCCCAAGCCCCGCGAAGCGTCTTCTGCGTTGTCGTCGTGGTGATGTCCGCGTGTGGGATAGGCGAGGGGTACTGGCCACCGGCGACAAGACCTGCGACGTGGGCCATGTCGACGAAGAACGTGGCGCCCACCGAGTCCGCTATCTGGCGCATCCGCGCCCAGTCGACCACCCGCGAGTAGGCGGAGAAGCCGCCCAGGAGCATCTTCGGCCGCACCTCTTTGGCCATCTTCTCCATCGCGTCGTAGTCGATCATCTCCGTCTCGCGGGCAACCCCATACGAGTGGATCTCGTAGAGCTTGCCGCTGAAATTCGCGGGGCTGCCGTGGGTGAGGTGGCCTCCAGCCGACAGGTCCATGCCCATGACCCGATCGCCCGGCTGGCACACAGCCATGTACACGGCGGCGTTGGCCTGCGAGCCTGCGTGTGGCTGAACGTTCACGTACTCGGCCCCGAAGAGCTTCATCGCCCGCTCGATGGCGAGCGTCTCGATCTTGTCGATCACCTCGCCGGTGCCGCCGTAGTACCGCCGGCCAGGATAGCCCTCGGCGTACTTGTTGGTGAGAAGGGTGCCGAGCGCCTCGAGGATCGCCGGGCTCGTCAGGTTCTCCGAGGCGATCAGCTCGAGCGTCTCGGACTGGCGCCTGAACTCTTTGCGAATGAGGTCTGCGACCTCCGGGTCCTCGCGGTCTAGCGCCCGAAAGGTCATGGTCGTCGTCTGGGGCGTCACGAGGCGAATGCTAACCCGAGCGTAAAGGAGGCGGCCCGAGCAGCTCGGGCGTTGTGATGGCGCCCTCGCGCAGCACATGCGGCTCTGGGCCGGTGAGGTCCAGCACTGTCGAGACGAGGCCGCCGGGAGCGGGTCCCCCGTCCAGGACGGCCATCACGCCCGGCAGCGCGGCATCCGCCGGCGTCATCGCCGGATCTTTGCCGTGAAGGTTGGCGCTGGTCGTCATCAGCGGACCTGCCGCGCGAAGCAGGTCAAGCGCCACCTTGTGCTTCGGGATGCGGACGCCAAGCGTCCCACCGCCTTTGGCGTGAAGGATGATGGTCAGCGGCCCCGGCCACCAGCGCCGCATCATCGCCTCGGACCGCGAGTCGACGTGGACGAAGTTCTCAAGTTGTGATTCGGCGGCGACCATGAGGATCAGCGGCAGCCCGACCGGCCGGCCCTTGATGCGAAATACGCGGCGCGTCGCAATCTCGTCATCCGCCGCGGCGCCGAGCCCGAACACCGTGTCCGTCGGAAAAGCGATGACGCCTCCGCTGCGGATCATCTGCGCGGCGCGCGTCAGCCCCGCCCGCGTCGGCTTCAACACCTGGGGTCCCCGCGAACTCACGCCGAAGGCCCTGAGTCCGTGGGGATGGAGGACCACGCTTCTAAAACGCGCTCGTGACCCGCGAGGTCACGGTGGATGCGGTGCCCGGCGAAATGCTTCGCCGCGTCGACGACAGATGACGTTATCGATGGATCCAGCTCGGCCAGCACGCGGCCGCCGGCGTTCAGGTGCATCGGCGCCTCGTCGAGCAAGCGAGCGATGAGCGCCGATCCCCGTTCGTCCGCGTAAAGCGCGCCGGCGGGTTGGGCGACGACCTCAGGCGCGAGGTGCGTTCCGAACGCGACGTACGGCAGATTCGCGCACACGATGTCAAACGAGCCGGTGAAAGGGGCCATCAGGTCTCCGCAAATCAGCTTGACGCGTTCGCCCAGTCTGTAGGCGGCGACGTTTTGCGCAGCTACCTCGAGCGCATCCTGCGAGAGGTCCGACGCCACGACCTCGGCGTTCTGCGCGTAGTGAGCGATCGCGATGGCGATGCATCCGCTGCCGGTGCCCACGTCCGCGACGCGAAACGGAAGTCCTGCGTCGCGGGCAAGCTCGACCGCGCGCTGCACCAGGACCTCGGTGTCCGGATTCGGGACGAGCACCGCAGGGGTCACTACGAAATCGAGGCCCATGAACTCCTTGTGCCCGACCAGGTAGGCGACCGGCTCCCCTTTCGCGCGCTTTGCCGTGAGGGACCGGTACCTGCTCAGCTCAGCCTCGGAAAGCGTTCGGTCGAACTTCAGGTAGAGGTCGAGCCGGCGGAGTCCAAGCGAGTGCGCCAGCAGCACCTCGGCGTCAAGGCGGGCCGACTCGGAGCCGTGATTCTGGAAGTGGTCAGCGGCGAGCTTGAGGACTTCGAGAACCGTCAATCAGGTGGCGGGTCCGTTCAGCTGAGCCGCCCGCTCGGCGTTGACCAGCGCGGCGACCAGCTCGTCGAGGTCGCCCGCCATCACCTGGTCCAGCTTGTGCAGGTCGAGGTTGATCCGGTGATCGGTCACGCGGTTGTTCTTGAAGTTGTAGGTCCTGATCTTCTCGGACCTGCCCCCCGTCCCGATCATCCCGCGCCGCTGCGCTCCGATCTTCGCTTGTTGCTCCGCGAGCTTCATCTCGTACAGGCGGGCACGCAGCACACGCAGGGCCTTCTCCTTGTTCTGGAGCTGCGACTTCTCGTCCTGGATGCTGACCTGCATCCCTGTCGGCTTGTGAGTGATGCGGATCGCGGAGTAGGTGGTGTTCACGCTCTGGCCTCCGGGCCCTTGCGAAGTCGAGGTCTTGATCTCGATGTCCTCCGGTTTCAGCTCGACCTCGACGGGGTCGGCCTCCGGCATCACTGCGACTGTCGCCGCTGAGGTGTGAATGCGGCCTTGCGCTTCCGTCTTGGGGACGCGCTGCACGCGGTGGACGCCGCCTTCGAATTTCAGCTGCGAGTAGGCGCCATGGCCGTGGACCTCGAACTCGACCTTGTCGAATCCGCCCTTCTCTGTGGGCGACGCGTCGACCACTTCGACCTTCCAGCCTTTGCGCTCGGCCCATTTCGTGTACATGCGGAAGAGGTCGCCGGCGAAGAGCGCGGCCTCCTCCCCACCTTCCGCGCCCTGGATCTCCACCACGACGTCGCGATCGTCGTTCGGGTCCTTGGGCAGCAGCAGAACTTTTAGTTTTTCCTCGAGCTCGGCGAGCTGCGCGGCCGCCCGATGCTCCTCGGCGCGCATGTACTCCTGCATCTCGGGGTCTCTTTCGTGCTTTTGCAGCTCGCGCGCGGACTCGAACTCCTGCTGTGCGCGCTTGTACGCCTCATAGGTCTGCACCGTGTCGCGAAGCGCGCGCTGCTCGCGCGCGAGCTTGGTCATCTGCTCGTGATCAGAGGCGACCTCGGGACGGGACATCTCCTCTTCGATCTCGCGGTACCGCCGCGCGATCGCGTCCAGGCGATTGATCATTTGCACCTTTCCGCGTGGCCTGGCTTCGCCAGGCCACCGCAACCTATTTCCTTAGGCAACTGCGGTTGAGCTGGCTGGGGGGTTCACCACAAGGGGGGCCTGCCCCCCTTGTGCCTCGTCGACCTCACCTTCGCGCGCGCTGTTGAAGGCGGTGATCGCGACCTCCATCATGTCGTCGGTCGGCTCGCGGGTGGTGAACTTCTGCGTTCCTAGAACTGGCAGCAGGAGGATCTTGATCACGGGGTTGGTGCGGTGGCGGGCCATGAAGCGAATGGCCTCGAAGCCGGCGCCCGCGATGAGCGGTATCGCCAGGACGCGGCTCGCGACGAGCCAGAACCAGTTGGGGTGGAAGATCGCCACGACGCTGAAGACGATCACGCTCACCACCATCACGACCAGCAGGAATCCCGTCCCGCACCGTGGGTGCAAGGTGCTCGCCCGGCGCACCGATGGAACGTCGAGCGCCCAGCCGGACTCGAACGCGTTGATCGTTTTGTGCTCGGCACCGTGGTACATGAAGACCCGCTTCACATCGGGCAGCAGAGCGATCGCAGCCAGGTAGCCGAGGACGAGCCCGACCCGGATCAAGCCTTCCACGATCACGAATTGGAAGCTGGAGCTGCGATGCACCGCGACGCCGGCGAGCAGCAGCGGAAGGGCGATGAAGATTACCGCCGCGAAGACACCCGCAACGGCAACCGACCCCGTGATCTCCCGCTTGCCGATCACGATGTCCTTTCCGCCGGCATTCATGTTGGCCGACCAGATCAGCGACTTCATGCCCAGGTGCAGCTGCTCGCCGATGAGCGCGAGCCCGCGGACGAACGGCAGCTTCCAGATCGGGTTGACGTAGATGGACGCCTTCAGCTCGCCGCGGTCGACCACGATCTCCTTGGTGTTGGGCAGGCGCACAGCGACCGCGTAGTGGCGCTTGCCGCGCATCATCACGCCTTCGATCACGGCCTGGCCACCGTAGAAGAATGGTTGCTCGGCTTTAGCTAGCGGCTTGGGAGATCCCGCCTCCGGAGCGGTTACCTCCGGGGCGGCCATCTATGACCGAGTCTTAGCAGCCCGCTTGCGGAACCGCTCGACCTGGCCCCCGGTGTCCACGATCCTCTGCGTGCCCGTGAAGAACGGGTGGCAGACGGAGCAGATCTCGGTCTTGAGCTCCTTGCGCGTCGACCCGGTCGTGAACGTGTTCCCGCACACGCAGGTGACAACCGCGTCTTCGTAGTAGGTGGGATGGATCTGTGCTTTCAAGGTCTTGACTCCAAAAACGGTAGTTTACCGGGGCAACGTACCTAGCAGGCTGCTGACCTGCAAGCTGGCGACTCCGAGGTAGATCACCAGCACCAGCCAAGCGAAGCCCATGGCCCAGCGAGCCGCTGCCGGCACGCTCGTGTAGTACGGGTTGCTTGCGTCGCGGAAGCGCTGGATCAGGCTTGGGATGCCAAGCACGGCGATGATGATGATCAGCGGGCTCAGCAGGAAGTGGAAGAAGATTCCGCCGACGGCGATGATCGCGTAGCCGGCTACCTGGAACCACTTCGACACCGGCGCGAGAATCCATGCGCCGTCCAGCTGCCAGACCGGGATCAGGTTGAACAGGTTGATGTAGAAGCCGATCAGGGCGGCAAGCAGCAGGACCGGCGAGTGCGTCGCACCATAGAGGGCGAACGCAGCGGTCGCGCCGATGGTGCCTGCGATAGGACCGGCAATTCCGATCTGAGCCTGCTTCAGGGCGTCGGTCGGGTGTGACCTCTGGAAGATGGCCGCGCCCAGGAACGGGATGAAGATCGGCGCCGTCGCCTGCATTCCCTGCCGGCGGATCTCCACGACGTGTCCCATCTCGTGGACGAAGATCATCGTCAGGAGCGCGACGGCAAACCAGGGGCCGTAGAAGATCGCGTAGCCGCCGAAGCTGATCACAAGCGACACGATGGTGCCGAACGCCGGGATCTTGAAGGCGATCAGCAAGCCGTACTTGACAAAGCCCCAGACGGCGAGCAGCGCTGCGCCGATGCCACCCAACAGGCTGCGGTTCCCTGAAGAAGGCGCAGGCGAGTAGTGCTGCGGCGAGTCCGGCGGGATGTCGGACGTCACCGGGTACTGTGGTGGCGGCGGCGGCGGGACCTGGCCCGGCGCCCAGGGGTCGTTTTGGCTCATTTCCTACTTATTGATACCCCCGGCAGGTGGGGGCTAATCCCGATAGGTGAACCAGGCGTAGACGCGCTTGGCGCCGCTGTTGAGCACTAAGGTGACGCTGCAGCTCGACTCGTGGCACGCGGCGGGCAGGATCTTGCCCGGGAGGTCGCCGTCCGGATCGGCCACGGGAGCGCCGTTGACGACGGTTTCGATCTGCACCGGGTCCGTGAAGCCGGGCGCCCGCAGGACGCCGAAGCAGATCGTCTGGCCGGGAGCCAGCTTCACGTTGGCAGGAGGCGTCGTGATCGCAAACGACCTGACCACCAGGTCGAGACGTCCGTTGTCGCTTTCGGTCACCAGGAGGTTCTGCGCGGCGTCGAATCCCAGCCCCTGGGGGTTGCGCAACCCGCGCGCGATGTCCTGGCCGGCGGTGACGTCGAAGAGCCTCCCGGGGCTCGGCAGGATCACGATGACGTGCCCGTCGTCGGCGCGCACCACGTCGTCGACACCGGGCAGGTTGCCTGCCACCAGGTCGTGGCCGCCGGCGTTTCTGAGTGAGTAAACCGCGTTCGCGTTCGCGTCGGCCACCAGCCAAGGGCCGGTCTGCCCGGTCGGGTTCACCCACACGCCCTCGGGGCGGCTGAATCCGGACTCGCGCCGCACGATCTTGCCCGTCGCGTCCGCGAAGAGAATGGTCCCGTGAGGGCTGTCCGGAATAACGAGCAGGCCGCCGTTCGCGGCGATCCCGTCGAGGTTGTCCCCGCTCGGAACGGGCTGAAGCTGGACCACGGTCCGCACCCCGGATTCGGTGAGAGCGAGCACCCGCGCATGAAACTGATCCGCTATGTAGGTGACCCCATCCATCTGCGCAATCCCCTCCGCCTCGGGAATGACCTGGGGCAGCCGGACCAGGCCCGCCGGACCGCCGACTCTTGCGATGTGACCGTCGCCATGCTCGCCGACAAGCACTGTGCCGTCGTCCGTGTACAGCAGGTCGTCCGGCACGTTCAGGCCCTCGGCGAGCAGCAGCACGGGGTTGCCGGACGTGACCCCCGAAGCGGCGGCGCGGGCGACGGGCTGCACGCATGGCGGAGGGCTTGGTGAGGGCGACGGGCTGGCGATCGGCGTGGGGGACGGGTGTCCGGCCAGGTACGGGCTACTGCACGCGACGACGAGTACGAGCCCGGCGGCGAGCGCGCTAGCTCGGATTACCGACGACGTGGTGGCGTGTGGTCAGCCGCCGGATGGTGGCGTGGCGGCTCGACATGGCCAGCGATGAAGTCTCGGCGTAGCCGCTGCCGAACATCACGCCGGGCAGGAGCTGGCCGCCGGTCACACCCGTAAGGGCGACCGCCACGTCCGCGGCGGGGGCCAGGTCGGCAACGCCGTACGTGCGGCCGGCCGACTCCGCGATCAGAAGCCTCTCTTCCTCGTTGCGCGGCCACAGGCGGGCCTGGATCTCGCCGCCGAGACAGCGGACTACGCACGCGGCGATCAAAGTCGCGTGCAGGCCGTCGATCCCGATCGCGGCGTCGATCCCGGTTCCAGGTAGCGCGGCCTGGACCGCGCCCGCGACGTCGCCCTCCTCGAGCGTGCGGACGCGGGCGCCGGCCGCGGCCACCTCCTCCATCATCTCTCGGTGTCGAGGGCGATCCAGGATGACCACCGTGAGATCCTGCACGCGGGCGTCGCGCGCAAACGCGATCCGTCGAAGGTTGTCCGCGATCGAATCGTCGAGGTCGATGGCTCCTCGAGCACCGGGCCCGGCCACCATCTTCTCGACGTACCAGATAGGAGGAAGATTCGCGAAACCGCCAGGCTCGACGGCGGCGATGATCGACACCGCATTCGCTGAGCCGCGCGCGACCTGACTCGCTCCTTCGACCGGAAAGAGCCCGAAGTCGACAATGCGCTCGCTCCCGGCCAGCGAGGTGCCGTACGCAAGGTTGTGGTCCTCACGAGGCCCAAGCACGACGGAACCGGATAGTCCTGACTCCTCGAGAACCCGCCTCATCGCCTCGCCGGCAACCTCGCTTACCCGGTCTGGATCGCCCTTGCCCAGCAGGCGGGCGCACGCGAGCGCGGCAGCCTCGGTCGCATGGACGAGCTCGAGCGAAAGCTCTCCGCGCGCGTGGAACGACGGTAGGGTTTCCCTTTGCTGTTCCATCTGGGGTTAAGAAGTCTCGGTTTCTTCCAGCAGCTCCGCGGGACGAAGCTCCATCTGGTCGATGCCGCTCTGCAAGAACGCAGCGCGCACGAAATCCCGGAACAGGGGGTGCGCGCGGTTGGGCCGCGAGCGGAACTCGGGATGGAACTGGCTCGCGACGAACCACGGGTGGTTGGCAAGCTCGATGATCTCGACCAGCCTGCCGTTGGGCGATATGCCGCTGAACACCATGCCCGCCTCGTTCATCACCTCGCGGTACTCGTTGTTGAACTCGAAGCGGTGACGGTGGCGCTCGTAGACAACCTCCTCACCATATGCCTTGTGCGCCAGCGAACCCGGCAGCAGCTTGCAAGGGTACAGACCCAGGCGCATCGATCCGCCCATCTGGTCCACGTTTCTCTGCTCAGGCATCAGATCGATCACAGGCGTCGAGGTGAACGCTGCGAACTCGGTGGAGTTGGCGTCTGGAGCATCGAGCATCTCGCGCGCGAAGTCGATCACCGCGCACTGCATGCCCAGGCACAGCCCGAGGTACGGGATGCGATTGTGCCGCGCGTATCGAGAGGCCTGAACCTTGCCTTCGATGCCGCGATAGCCGAACCCACCGGGCACGACGATGCCTGCGACTCCCAGCAGCGGCGACATGTCGCCGGCGTCCAGCTTCTCCGAGGAGACCCAGTGGATGTCGATTGCGAGCCCGTGATGGATGCCCGCATGCTTCAGCGACTCGATGACACTCAGGTAAGCGTCCGGCAGGGCGACGTACTTGCCGACCAGGGCGATCGGCACGGTAGCCCTCGGGTGCTTGATCCGTTCGACCAGCTGAGTCCACGGGCCGAGGTCGGGCGAATGCACCGCCTCGTCGAGCTCGAAGTGCTTGGCCATCACCTTGCCGAGGCCTGAGGCTTCGAGCATCAGCGGGACTTCGTAGATCGATTCGACGTCCGGCACGGAGACGACCGCTTCGCGAGGCACGTCGGTGAACAGCGCGATCTTTTCCTTGAGGTCCGCGTCGATCGGCAGCTCAGAGCGGCAGATGATCGCGTCGGGCTGGATACCGATCGCGCGCAGCGCTTGCACCGAGTGCTGCGTCGGCTTGGTCTTCATCTCCTGACCATGCACGACCGGAATCAACGAGACGTGCACGTAGAAGACGTTCTGGCGACCGAGGTCGTTCTTGAGCTGGCGGATCGCCTCGAGGAACGGAAGACTCTCGATGTCGCCGACCGTGCCCCCCACCTCGACCACCACGGCATCGGCCTGCGGGTCGCGCGAAGCGCGGAGGATCTTCTCCTTGATCACATTCGTCACGTGAGGGATCACCTGCACAGTGGCTCCGAGGTAGTCGCCTCGCCGCTCGCGGGCGATGACTTCCTGGTAGATCTTCCCGGTGGTCACGTTCGAGGCGACAGTCAGGTTCTCGTCAACGAAGCGCTCGTAGTGCCCAAGGTCCAGGTCCGTCTCAGCGCCGTCATCGGTGACGAACACTTCGCCGTGCTGGTACGGGCTCATCGTGCCGGGGTCGACGTTGAGGTATGGGTCGAGCTTCTGAAGGGAGACGGTCAGGTGGCGGGCCTTCAGGATGTTCCCGATGGACGCCGCAGTGATGCCCTTTCCCAACGAGGAGACGACACCCCCGGTCACGAAAACGTACTTGGACATAGAGACCTCCAGGGCGGTTTTAGAAATGTTACCGGGTTGGGCGGGGACTTAAACGTTTCGAGCTATTTGGGTTCGACTTTTGGCTCCAGGACGACGACTTTCGTCTCGTATTCGCCTGAGGACGCCTGCACCGAGAGCTTGGGCTGAGGCTCGGAGGCCGTCACAGCCATCTCCTTGAGGAAGCGATCGAGCGGATCCAGCTCCAGCTTCAGGCCCGGGATCGCGTAGTGCATCGGCACCACATAGCGGGGCTCGAGCTGGCGGACTATCTCGGCCGCCTGCGCTGCGTTGATCGAGGTGTGGCCCCCGACGGGCACGAGCAGGACGTCGGGCGCCGAGATCGCCTCCGCCTCAGCGTCGTCGAGCGCGTGTCCCAGGTCCCCGAGGTGACATACGCGCACGTCGTCGATCTCGATCAGGTAGACCGTGTTGCGCCCGTGCTTGGCTCCCTTCTGGGCGTCGTGGAAAGTGGGCACGCCGATCACGCTCACGCCGGCGACCTCGTACTCGCCCGGACCCCGGATCTCATACGAATCGCGCATCACCTGCGTGTAGTTGTGGTTCTCGTGCTCGTGGCTGATCGTGACGAGGTCGGCGTCGAGCTTCGGCAGCTTGAGTCCGATTGCGGGCGGGAAGGGATCGGTGACGACCGCTGCGCTGCGGCCTCGCAGCCTGAAGCAGCCGTGTCCTAGCCAGGTGACGTCCAAGTAATTGCCTCTCCTTTATCTATGTGGTAGCGACTACATCCGCTCGGGGGCAGACACGCCGATCAGGTCGAGCGCCGTTTTCAAAGTGTGACGTGCCGCCCGGCACAGCTCCAGGCGCGCCCGGGTCAGGTTCGGGTCTTCGACCACCACCCGGTGCTCACCCTTTTCGTTCCCCGCGTGATAGAACCGGTGCACCGCAGTCGCAAGGTCCTGCACGTAATAAGGGACGCGATGCGGCTCGAGCAGGTGCGTCGCATCCTCGACGACCTCAGGCCAGAACGCCAGCTGCCTCGCCACCTCGAGCTCCCACGGCTCGACCAGCAAGGACACGTCCGCGTGCTCCGGCAGGCTCGGATGCTTCTCTTTGGCTGTGGCCTCGACGTTGACCAGCCGCGCGTGCGCGTACTGCGCGTAGTAGACGGGGTTCTCGTTGCTCTGCGTGACCGCCAGCTCCAGGTCGAACTCGATGGTCGTGTCGGGCGAGCGCAACAAATAGAAGTAGCGCACAGGGTCGGCACCGACCCGATCGATCAATTCGTCGAGGGTGACGAAGCGCCCGGCGCGCTTGGACATCTTTGCTGAGGCGCTGCTCGCGGCCCCCTCTCTCAGGTTGACCATCTGATGAAGGATGATCACGAGCTTCTTCGGGTCGATCCCCAGGCCGGCAGCCGCAGATTTCATTCTCGGCACGTACCCGTGGTGGTCGGACCCCCAGACCTCGATCACGCGCTTGAAGCCGCGCTCCTCGAAACGGCTGAGCAGATAGCCGAGGTCTGACGCGAAGTACGTTGGCTGGCCGTTGGAACGGATGACCACGCGGTCCTCCTCTTCCACCAATTCTTTTTGTACAGCCTTCTCTCCATCGTCCTTTGCCTCGAGCTCCTCCAGGGCCGGTCCAAACCACAGCGCCCCGTCCTTCTCCTTCAAGTAGCCCTCTTCACGCAGCCGCTCGATGGCGCGCTGCGGAAGTCCCGTCTCCCAGAGCGTCGACTCCCAGAACCACTCGTCGTAGTGGATGTTCAGTCGCGCCACCGACGCCTTGATCTGCTCAACCATCTTTTCCATCGCGTATTTCCGCAGCCTCGGCTCGGCCTCCTCCTCCGGCAGCAGCTCGATGCCGGGAAGGTCATGGCGCGCCATCTCCGCAATGTCTGTCACGTATTCGCCCGTGTACCCTCCCTCTGGCGGCTCCGTACCGTGCAGCCGCGCGTAAACGGAGGCGCCAAACCGGCGCGTCTGCGTGTTGTCCGAGTTGACGTAGTACTCGCGGTGGACGTCGTGGCCGGTGAACTCGAGGACGCGGCAGATCGCGTCGCCCAGGATCGCGCCGCGGCCGTGACCGATGTGCAGAGGTCCGGTCGGATTGATGCTCGCGAATTCGACCTGGAGTCGCTCGCCACGCCCGATGTCCAGCGCGCCATAGCCGGGTCCGGTGGCGGTAACCTGCGCGACCAGCAGCTGCAGCCAGCGCGGGTTAAGGCGGAAGTTGACGTAGCCTCCCACCGGCTCGACGGTCGCGGCATCCTCGGGGATCTGGATGGTTTCCGCGAGGCGCTTCGCGATTTCCTGAGGAGGCTGCTTGAGCACTCGGGCCAGCTTCATGCCGGCCGAGCTGGCGTAGTCGCCGCGGTCGGCGACCTTGGCGCGCCCGAGCTCGAGATCCGGCAGCTCGCCGCCGACACCAAGGTCACGTACAGCCTTGACCAGGGCGTCTTCGATCCTGTCTCGGATGCTCACTGCCTCGGTCATGTGCAGGTCGGGTGCTGGCCGGAAAGCGTGAGCTGCGTCTGCGTCGACGCGCCGGCGCGCCAATAGCTGACGGTGACCCGCTGGTTGGGGTGGAACCGAGACCGCAGCAGAAGCCCCAACGGGTGCGCCGCGTCGACCTTGACGTCGTCCAGCTGCGTGATCACGTCGCCAGGCTGCAGCCCGGCCGTGGCCGCCGGCCCTCCGCTGGAGATGGTGAGGAGCTGGCTCCCTCCCGGAAGCTCGCTCAACATCGCCACCTCCGGGCTGAGCTCGGTGCTGGTCGCGCCAAGCGACGACACCACTACTTGACCCGTTTGTAGGATCTGCTGGACGTCGTCCTGGATGTCCGCGACATTGAGCGCGAAGCCGTTCCCACCTGTCGACGGCCGGGACTTCATGGCGATCCCGACGACCTGGCCACCCACATTGAGCAGTGGACCCCCTGATGTCCCAGAGTCGATCGAGGCGCTGGTCTGGATCGTGTCGATGAGCTCGAGCGTGTTGGTCGTCGACGCGGGGTTCGGGATGGAAACCACGCGATGCATCGCGGTTACATAGCCTGGCGTCGCCGCGCCTCCCTCGAACGGACCGCCCATGGCGACGACCACCTGTCCCTGCACGAGCGCGGTCGGGTCGGCGAAAGCGAGAGTGGGCAGGCCTCTGACCTTGTCGATCTTGAGCACGGCGACGCCAGTCTGGCAGTCGTAGTCGACCAGTCGAGCGTCGTGCGTCTTGTCATCTTTCGGCACGAGGACGGTCATCGTCCCTGCGCCGGCGATCACCTCGATGTTGGTCACGATGTACCCATCCGAGGTGGCGAGGTAGCCCGATCCGCGCGTCACCGTGGGTTTTTGCTGGGTCACCACGCTGACCACCGCGGGCCGTGCCCTCGCCGCCGCCTGGACGACGGCCGAGTCCTCGGCGATCGTCACGCCCGACCGGAGGTTGACCTGTTGCGGGTTGGTGGGGGCTTGGACCTGCAGCACGGCAAGCGTCACGCCCACGGCGACCAGAGCGGTCACCAGCAGGCCCGCGGACACGAGCACAAGCTGCTTCACCACTCCAACCTTAGTGGGGGGTTGCTAGCTGGAGTGTGAAGGTTCCCTCGGGTACCAGGTCATGACGAGCTGCGGGTTCGTCTCGAAACCCGCCGACCTGTACAGGTGGACGGCAGACTCGTTGTCGGGACGGGTCCATACATAGCCGAGGGTCACGTGGCGCTCGGAGAACAGCTTGACCGCTTCGCTGACGAGCATCCGGGCGATACCCCGTCCCCGGTGCTCCTCCGCGACGTACAGCTCGGCGACCTCGCCCTCCAGCCCGGTGCCGGGGTCGTAGAGGACGATCCAGCAGAAGCCGACGATCTCCCCCACCTCGTCCCGAACTGCATAGATGACGTTCTCGCCCCGAAACGCCGCGGGCACATCCTCCAGGTGGCGCTCGATGTCCACCCGGCTCAGCTGCGGGTGGTCCGAGTAGTGCACCTGCTCGCCCATGTGCAGCTCGACGAGAAGCGGCTTGATGTGGGAGTAATCCCCTTCGGCGAGACGTTCCACGTCAAGTGTTCTCATCGTCTTCGATGGTAGCCTAGGCGCCCGCGACTACGTGTCATTTCGCGCGTGATTTCGCAAACCATTTGCCGACGTAGCTCAGCTGGCAGAGCAGCCGCCTCGTAAGTGGCAGGTCGTGGGTTCGAATCCCACCGTCGGCTCCAAACATGAAGCGAGTTCATGCCCGACGTGGTTGCCACGCGAGTGACGCCAGCAACAAGGCTTCCGCGAGCAGGATCGGCACCGCGAGGACGAGGAGTGCGAGCTCAAGCAGGGCGTAGCCCACGACCAGCAGGGCAACCTGCCAGTACGTCGCCCCGCCTTTCAGGACAAGCCAGCCGGCGACGACGAGCATCAGGAAGTCCTGGAAGCCGAGATAGGGAGTGAAGAGCAGAGAGCCGACGATGCCGGCGGCCATCGGAATCTCGGGGCCTCCTCCCCGGTGCCGCCAGGCCGCGAAAAATGTGACTCCGACTACTACGACCTGGGCCACGGTGAGGACCGGGCCGAGGCCGAGCGGGCCTGAAATCGAGTAGCGACGTGTGATGTCCCACGCCGCAGTCTGCGTTTGCGCCAGCACCTCGCGGTAGTTCGCGAGTCCGTCGGGACCGAGCATGGCCAGGGCGACGAGCCCGATCAGAAGAGTCGCCACCAGCCACGCCCCGAACGTGCGCGCGTGACCCGAGACGAGAAGGCAAATCGGCACGAGCAGCGCCAGCTGCGGCTTGAGAATGATGAGGCTGAGCACGAAGCCGGCCCACACGGGTCGGTCGTTCCTGATCAACCACCATGCGGTGGCCACAGCGGCGGCAACCAACGGCCCCGGCTGACCCACGATCACGCCAAAAGCGACAGGAAAGACTCCCAGCCACAACGCCAGGTGGGCGGGTCGTGCCCACTTACCTGGCGGCGCGAGCAGATACCACGTCCAGCACAGCGCGGCGAGCAAGAGAAGCGTCCAGATGATGAGCGCCGCAACAAACGGGAGCAGCGATAGCGGCGTGACCAGCCAGGCCAGGGGAGGTGGAGAGATGAACGGCTGCGGGTTGAAGCCCGGGCCCAGAGCCTCGATCGCCGCCTTCTGGGCGGCGAGGTCGTACAGGTGGCCGTAGCCGGAGCTGATGCCGACTGTCGCGGCGGCGTACGCCAGCCGGAAGTCGTTCCGAATCGGGTACTCGGGGATGTACTGACGCGCCGGGACCAGCAGGTCGAAGCCGATCAGCATCACGCCGACAAGCAGCCCGACCGCCGGCCAGACCCGCCGCCGCGAGCGGATGTATCCAATCACCGCCACAAAGTAACCGTCCGGCGCCGAAGCGCAGCCCACGACAAAGCCACCGTTTGGCGCCAAAGGGACGGAATCAGTGCATGGGTAGCGCGCCGTTGGCGCCAACGGGACGGAATTCCACGCACAAAAAAGAGAAGAGGCTCGGGCGCTTACCCGAGCCTCTTTGGCGTGTCTTCTTGGGTTTAGTTGACCTCGCGGTACTCCGCGTCGACCACGTCGTCGGCAGGCTTCTTGCCGCCTGCGGCCTTGCTCCCACCTTCCGGGGACCCGTCGTGCGGTGCGGCCGCCGCCGGCTCGCCGCCCTGCTGGTAGATGTGCGTCCCGATCTTCTGGAGCGCTTCGTTGAACTCGTCGATCTGGCGCCGCAGCAGGTTGGTGTCCGAGCCCCTGGCAGCTGACTTCAGCTGCTCGAGCTTGCCTTCAACCTCGGTCTTGACATCGGCGGGAATTTTGTCCGCGTTGTCTTTCATGACCTTTTCGGCCTGGTGGATCATGTGATCGGCCTGGTTGCGGACCTCGACCTCTTCGCGCTTCGCGCGGTCCTCGGCAGAGTGCGCCTCCGCCTCCTTGACCATGCGGTCGACCTCTTCCTTGCCCAGCGTCGAGGACGCTGTGATGGTTACCGACTGCTCGCGGCCAGTGCCCTTGTCCTGCGCCTTGACCTGAAGGATGCCGTTGGCGTCGAGGTCGTACGTGACCTCGATCTGAGGCATGCCTCGCGGCGCGGGCGGAATGCCGTCCAGGTGGAACCGACCCAGCGTGCGATTGTCGCGCGCCATTTCGCGTTCGCCCTGCAGGACGTGGACCTCAACCGAGGTCTGGTTGTCCGCCGCGGTCGAGAAGACCTGCGAGCGAGACGTTGGGATGGTCGTGTTGCGCTCGATGAGCTTTGTCATGACACCGCCGAGGGTCTCGACCCCGAGTGACAAAGGCGTGACGTCGAGGAGAAGGATGTCCTTGACCTCGCCCTTGAGCACCCCCGCCTGGATTGCCGCCCCGATGGCGACCACCTCGTCCGGGTTGACGCCCTTGTGCGGCTCCTTGCCGCCGAGCAGGTCCTTGACCAGCTGCTGGATCACCGGCATGCGGGTGGAACCGCCCACCAGAACAACCTCGTCGATCTGCTGCGGTGTCAGGTTGGCGTCTTTCAGCGCGGCCAGGAACGGACCGCGGCAGCGCTCGGTCAGGTCGTGAGTCAGCGACTCGAACTTGGCGCGGGTGAGCGTCATCTCGAGGTGCTTGGGACCTGTCTGGTCCGCCGTTATGAAAGGCAGGTTGATGCTCGTCTCCAGCCGGCTCGACAGCTCGATCTTGGCCCGCTCGGCCGCCTCGGTGAGGCGCTGCAGAGCCTGGCGGTCAGTCTTCAGGTCGATGCCGTTCGACTTCTTGAACTCCTCGGCCAGCCAGTCCACGATCCGCCGGTCGTAGTCGTCGCCACCCAGGTGGGTGTCGCCGTTGGTGGACTTGACCTCGAAGACGCCGTCGCCGACGTCGAGAACGGACACATCGAACGTGCCGCCGCCCAGGTCGAACACCAGAATCGTCTCATTCGCCTTCTTGTCCAGGCCGTAGGCCAGGGACGCGGCAGTGGGCTCGTTGATGATGCGGACCACGTTCAAACCGGCGATCTGGCCGGCGTTCTTGGTGGCCTGACGCTGCGAGTCGTTGAAGTAAGCGGGTACGGTGATGACGGCGTCGGTCACCTTCTCGCCCAGGTACGCCTCGGCGTCAGCCTTGAGCTTCTGCAAGATCATCGCCGAGATCTCTTCCGGCGTGAACTCCTTGTTTGCGTTGGGGACCCCAACCACGACCCGATCGTCTTTGCCCGCCTTGACCTCGTAGGGCACGATCTTTCTCTCCTCGACGACCTCGGAGAATTTGCGGCCCATGAAGCGCTTGATCGAGTAGACGGTGTTTTCGGGGTTCACTGCCGCCTGCCTGCGAGCGAGGTTGCCGACCAACCGCTCGCCGGACTTCGTGAAGGCGACAACCGAGGGCGTGGTCCGAGATCCTTCGGCGTTCGGAATGACCACCGGCTCGCCGCCCTCCATGACGGCGATGACTGAGTTGGTCGTCCCCAAATCGATTCCTACGGTCTTCGGCATATGTGTTCTTTCCTCCAGGTGCGCAGTTGGGCGCGAATTTGAATTTCTATAGGAGTGTCTTTCCCCTGGGCGGCAGACTCAAAACAGGCTCTAGGCTAGTCTGCGTGGCGATCTTCGAGCTCGACCCTGTCGACCGGATTGCCGTGGCGGCGGTCGGCAAGCCGGGGGAGCGCCAGTTCTTCCTCCTGGCCACCGGCTCCGGACGCCAGCTGACCCTGTCCTGTGAGAAGTCCCAGGTCCAGGCCTTGATCGTCCGGCTCAAACAGATGATGGAGGCGCAGGGCATCCAGGCGGCCGAAAAGGCGACCGAGGCTGCGCTCATGCCGGGCGAGCCCGAGTGGCAGGTGGGCGAGATGGGCCTCGGCTACCACGAGGCGCGCCGCATGTTTGTCTTGGTCGCGAGCCAGGGCTCGACTGGGGAAGAAGGCCAGTCGGACGACGCCCCCAGCGTGCGCTTCTGGCTCAGCCACGAGCAGGTGGGCGCGTTCTCGAAACAGGCCGAAACAGTGCTCACCGCGGGGCGGCAGCTGTGCCCGCGCTGCGGACTGCCGATGGACCCGGCAGGTCACCCATGCCCGGTTTCAAATGGCGCGCGCCCGATCTTCTGATCCCACCGAGCGTCTGCTCGCCGACCTTCCCGAGCTGGAGGTCGTCGGCCTCCTGCGTGGTGCTTCGAATTACACCTTCCTCGCCCGGTTGGAACCTCATCCGCCGGCGGGTCTCCTGGCCGTGTACAAGCCGGCCCGCGGCGAGTCTCCGCTGTGGGACTTCGAGGCCGGGACGCTTTACCGGCGCGAGGTCGCGGCCTACGAGCTGAGCAAGGTGTTGGGCTGGCCGAGCATCCCCCCGACGGTTGTGCGTCAGGAGGGTCCGCACGGAGTCGGAGCGGTGCAGCTGTTCATCGACGCCGACCGCCGGCACTACCTCGACGAGCAGTCGTCGCGACCGGAGACCTGGGCGCAGGTTGCTCTCTTCGACGTGATCGCGAACAACGCGGACCGCAAGTCCGGCCACTGTCTTTTCGATGGTGACGATCATGTGTGGGTCATCGACCACGGCCTGACCTTTCACGTCGACCACAAGCTCCGGACGGTGATCTGGGACTTCTCCGGCGAGCCGATGCCACCCGAGCTGTGCGGCGACGTCGAGCGCGCGCTGATCGAGGTTGAGAAAGGGCGGCTGGCGGAAAAACTGGCAGAGCTGCTGCGCCCGGCCGAGGTCCGAGCGCTGAAGCGCCGGCTCCGCGGCGTGCTCGATCCTTCGTGGCGATTCCCCCAACCGACGTCGGGCTGGTCGGTGCCATGGCCACCCATTTAGTACCTGCTAGCCTTCGTCGGGTTTTCATGCGCAGTCTTGGATCCCATGCGTGGCTGAGCTCCGCCTTAGTCGTTGCAGGCTCCATCGCAGCAGCCACAGTCCTCGTCGCCGTGTCCCCGACTGCGCACGCCCATGTGCGTGTGACTTATTGCACGGGCACCCCGACCACCGGCTTGTGCACCCCGCCGCCGCCGACCCCGTCACCTACCCCGCCGTCATCACCCAGCCCGAACCCCAATGCATACCTCACGCTCGACGTGACCGCCGGCGGGCCCAACACGCTGATCACGGTCACCGGGTCCCTCTTCCTCCCCAACCAGGCTGTTTCGCTCTACTGGGACCAGGAGAACCGGGTCTCCGGAGCAACTGACGCGGATGCCAACGGCAACTTCACATGGAAGGTCAAGCCGTTCCCAGGCGATCCCCCGGGCCTCCATAAGCTATGCGCCAGCGTGGCGCCGAAGCCCTGCGCCACCTTTACGCTCCAAGCAGCGGTCACGACGCCGTCGCCCGAAGCATCGCCCTCGCCGGAACCATCGCCCTCGAGCTCCCCGTTCGGGGCCGCAACCCCGGCGCGGATCGATTCCAGGCTCTCGCTCGATGTCATGCTCAGGCCGCCGTTCGTGATCCTCCCGATCACCGCCGGGGTGGGCCTGGTGATCGCGCTCATGTACTGGATCCTCAGCATCGCCCTCCGACCTCGGCAGCAGACTTTGAAATCTGTCACGGTCGGACACCTCGCCTCGCGGCCCGATTACACGGCGCCCTTCGGCGCGGCGCCTGTCGCCCCGGCGGCCGCCGAGCCGATGCCATCGGCGTGGGATGACATGCCGCGGACAAACGTCGTCGCGCCTTCTGACGCGGCAGCGGAAGAAGCGGAGCTGCCCCCGCCCGCATCCCCTGCCTACCCTCCCGCTCAAGCGGCAGGTGAAATGACGCAAGACGTGACCGCATCAAGTGAGGCGCCTCTGGCCGACTCAGCCGCGGCGTCGGAGACCGCGTGGACCGGCGAGGGAAGTGCCGAGTCCGACCCGATCCTCGCGGCGTGGGCTGACGTGCTCCCGCCAAGCGGCGGAGCTGTTGATGCACCGCCACCTGCTGACGGTGAAGGCACGCCAGGACGTGACACGAAACCGCCGGCCTCGCGCGACGACCCGCTGGACTTCCCAGAGCCCGGAGACTAGGGACCCTCACTCGCGACTCGCGCGCCGGCCGGTCTCCTTATAGACTTGCGCGCTGATGCCGTTGCTCGAAGTGCGTGACGTCAGCGTCCGCTTCGGAGGGATCGTGGCACTCGATTCAGTTTCTTTCGACGTGCCCGAAGGCGCGATCGTCGGCCTGATCGGACCCAACGGCGCGGGCAAGACGACGCTCTTCAACATCGTCAGCGGCCTCTACCGCATGGACAGCGGTGACCTTGTGTTCCGGGGCCAGAGCATTGCCGGCCAGGCCCCTCACGATGTGGTCCGCAAAGGAATCGCGCGGACGTTCCAGAACGTGGAGCTCTGGCCGCGGATGACCGTGCTGGAGAACGTCCTCACCGGCTACCACTCCCGCTTCAAGACCGACTACCTCCACTTCGTCCGTGCGGGCCTCCAGCTGCCCGGAACGCGCGCCATCGAGCGCGATGCGAAGGAGAAAGCGCTCGAGGTGTTGCGCTATCTCGACCTCGAGAAGCTGGCCAACCACCCGGCTCGCGGCCATCCCTTCGGCATCCTCAAGAAGATCGAGCTGGCGCGTGCCCTGGTCTCGGCGCCCAGCCTACTTTTGCTGGACGAGCCGGCCGGTGGACTGACGCACGAGGAAGTCGAGCGACTGGCCGAGCAGCTGCGCCGCCTCCACTCCGACTTCAACGCCACGCTGCTGATCGTCGAGCACCACATGAACCTGGTCATGAAGGTCAGCGACCGCGTCGCAGTTCTCAATTTCGGCCGGCTGATCGCCGAGGGCACACCGCGGGAGGTGCAGACCAACCCGCGCGTCATCGAGGCCTATTTGGGGACGCAGCAGAATGGCGCTGCTTGAGCTGAACGAGGTGGTCGCAGCCTACGGGCCGATCACCGCACTGCACGGCGTCTCACTGAAGGTTGACGCTGGCGGCGTCGTCGCTCTGCTCGGAGCCAACGGCGCCGGCAAGACCACGACGCTGCGAGCAATCTCGGGCACCGTGCAGAAGACGGGCAAGGTCATGTTCGACGGGCACGACATCTCCAAGAGTGCGCCCGAGCAAATCGCAAAACTCGGCATCGGTCACGTGCCCGAGGGGCGCGGCACGCTGGGTCAGCTGACGGTGTGGGAAAACCTCCAGATGGGCGCTTATACCCGTCGCGACAAAACCGGCGTCAAGGCCGACTACGACCGTGTGTGCGGGTACTTCGCCTGGATTCCGGCCCGTCGCACTCAGGTCGCCGCCACTCTCTCCGGCGGCGAGCAGCAGATGCTGGCGATCGGCCGCGCTTTGATGATGCGGCCCCGACTGCTTCTGCTCGATGAGCCGTCGCTCGGTCTTGCGCCGATCGTGGTGCAAGAGATCTTCCGGATCATTCGCGCCATCAACGAGCAGGACAAGGTGACCATCCTGGTCGTCGAGCAGAACGCGAGCATCGCGCTGCAGGCCGCGGGACAGGCTTACGTCCTCGAGGTCGGCAGGGTCGCAATCTCGGGCACGAGCGCCGAGCTGCAGAAGGACGAAGCAATCCGCAGGTCCTACCTGGGTTACTGACGATGACAGCCTTCGCTCAACAGGTCATCTCCGGCATCGCGACCGGCTGCATCTACGCCAGCCTTGCGCTGGCCCTTGTCCTCATCTACCGCGCGATGGACCTGGCCAACTTCGCGCAGGGCGAGATGGCGACCTTTTCGACCTTCATCAGCTACTCGCTGATCGAGTACTGGCACCTCGACTTCTGGCCGGCCTTCGTGATCACGATCGTGCTCTCCTTCGCACTCGGCGTCGCGATCGAGCGCGTGGTGATCCGGCCGTTCGAAGGTAAGCCGGTGCTGACCTTGTTGATCGTGACGCTGGGCCTCTTCACCGTCTTCAACGGGCTCACCGGGCTGATTTGGGGCTACGTCTTCAAGACGTACCGCGGCGGTTTCCCCAGCGTGCCGGTGCAGTTCGGCGGCCTCTACCTAAACGTGCAAGACATCGGCGTGCTGGGCGTGGTGCTCGTGATGCTGCTGCTCCTCTACCTGTTCTTTTCCCGCACCAAGGCCGGCCTGGCGATGCGAGCGGCGTCGCTGTATCCGGACAGCAGCCGCC